>Ga0214919_10004443_pt1 | contig 20522 bp, 19 predicted proteins | sample LL1503_MetaG_FD_177994 | JGI IMG/M metagenome (GOLD analysis project Ga0214919, IMG submission 177994) | Freshwater microbial communities from Lake Lanier, Atlanta, Georgia, United States - LL-1503 | ecosystem: Environmental > Aquatic > Freshwater > Lake | place: USA: Georgia | collected... | reverse complement strand
CTGGCGGCGCCGATGGAGATCATCGAGGAGCGCACCATCGGCCCGAGTCTGGGCGCCGAGAACATCGCCAAGGGTTTTGACAGCGTGACCTGGGGCTTCTTGGTCATAGTGGCTTTCATGTGCGTCTACTACGCGATGTTTGGACTTTTTTCCAGCGTCGCGCTGGGCGTCAATCTGCTTTTGCTGGTGGCGGTGCTGTCGATGCTGCAGGCCACGCTGACGCTGCCGGGAATGGCGGCGATGGCGCTGGCGCTTGGAATGGCGATTGATTCCAATGTGCTGATCAACGAGCGCGTGCGCGAGGAACTTCGCAACGGCGCGTCGCCGCAGGCGGCTATCAACAGCGGTTACGAGCGCGCCTGGGGAACGATTCTGGACTCCAATGTGACGACGCTGATCGCCGGCCTGGCGCTGCTGATATTCGGCTCGGGGCCGGTGCGCGGCTTCGCGGTCGTGCACTGCATCGGCATCCTGACCAGCATGTTCTCGGCGGTTTTCTTCTCGCGCGGGTTGGTGAATTTCTGGTACGGCCGGATGAAAAAGCTCAAGGGCGTGTCCATCGGAACGGTCTGGCGGCCCGATGGCGAAGGTGCCATGGTGGTCAACGCCACGCAGGAGAAATAGGCATGGAATTTTTCAAGATCCGGCGCGACATACCGTTCATGCGCCATGCGCTGGTGCTGAACGTGGTGTCGCTGGTGACCTTCTTGCTGGCAGTGTTCTTCCTCGTGAGCCGGGGGCTGCACCTGTCGGTCGAATTCACCGGTGGCACGGTGATGGAGGTTGGTTACGCGCAGCCTGCCGATCTGGCCAGGGTGCGTGGTGTTGTCGCGGGCCTGGGTTACACCGACGTGCAGGTGCAGAGTTTTGGTACCGCGCGCGAAGTGATGATCCGGCTGCCAGCGCAAAAAGGGGTCAGTTCGGCACAGCAGAGCGAAACCGCTTTTGCCGCGCTCAAGAAGGACGACGCCCAAGCCAGCCTGCGGCGCCAGGAGTTTGTCGGTCCGCAGGTTGGGGAAGAACTGGTGGTCGACGGGCTGAAGGCGCTGGCGATGGTCGTGGTTGGCATCATGCTGTACTTGGCGGTTCGTTTCGAGTGGAAGTTCGCAGTCGCCGCGATCGTCGCCAACCTCCACGACGTCATCATCATCCTGGGATTTTTCGCCTTTTTCCAGTGGGAATTTTCGCTTCCGGTGCTGGCTGCCGTACTGGCGGTGCTTGGCTATTCGGTCAACGAATCGGTGGTTATATTTGACCGGATCCGCGAAAATTTCCGCCGCTATCGCAAGATGAGCACGGTGGAGATCATCGACAACGCGATTACGTCGACGATCAGCCGCACGATCATTACCCATGGCTCGACCCAGATCATGGTGCTGTCGATGCTGCTGTTTGGCGGGCCGACGCTGCACTATTTCGCATTGGCGCTCACCATCGGCATTTGTTTCGGAATCTATTCGTCGGTGTTTGTGGGTGCTGCTATTGCCATGTGGCTGGGCATCAAGCGCGAAGACATGGTCAAGAGCGCACCCCAAAAGGGGCTGGATCCCAACGACCCGAACGCCGGCGCCAGCGTCTGAATCGGCGGCGCTTATGCGTTAGTGGGCGATGCGGTCGCTCGCGTCATCGCACAGTTCGTCAAGCACCAGCGCGTCGGGTTCCTGACCGAAACTCCAGTAGACCATCAGGACAATGATCTTGAGGTCTTCCAGGCACAGGGTGTCGGCGCTGGAGGCCATCGCCCGGTCCAGCACAATTTCACGCATCGTCGCCGGCAGGACGCCTGAGGACTCCAGAAAGCTGATGAAACCCAGGCACTCCGGCCCCAGTCGGTCCTGCTCTGCGATCGAATAGACGCGCATGCTGTTCGGCGATGCGTCCTGCGCCGCTTCGATTTTGGACGCTGCCGCCCCGCCGCCGGCCGCACGCAGCGTGTCGCGGGTTGCCAGACTCAGGCCGCCGAGCCAGTTCAGCGCCTCGCTGATCTCCTCCGCCTCGAATCCGACGGCGCTCAGTTTGCGCTGCAAATGCTCCCGCTGCGGGCAGGCGTCGCCGCCCCAGTAGTTTTCGTAAACGAACACCAGAACTTCGAACATGGCGCCAATATAGCGCACATCGGCATCGCTGCCAGCGGGCTTCCCCGCGCGGACCTTCAGGCCCTGACCGTGCGCTGAAACAGCCCGCCTGCGAGCCGCGCGACCCGGCCCTGCAGTTCCAGTTCCATCAATTTCGCTTGCAGGCTCGGGGTGGCGATGGCGCATCGGGCCTGCAGTGCGTCGAGCCCTACCGGGTCAAATCCCAGCGCATGGAGCAGCGCATCGTCGCCTTCCGTCTGCGCAGCACCGGCGAGCGGCTCGACGAACGCGTCTGGCGGGAGCTGCGCCCGCGGTGCATCGCCGCCGCCCAGTTCTTCCAGTAGGTCCTGGGCCGACTCGACCAGCTTGGCGCCCTGCTTGATCAGCGCATGGCAGCCGCGCGCCTGCGGCGAATGGATCGACCCGGGAATAGCGAATACCTCCTTGCCCTGCTCTGCGGCGATGCGGGCGGTGATCAGCGATCCCGAGCGCAATGCGGCCTCGACCACCAGGGTGCCACGCGCCAGCCCTGCGATGATCCGATTGCGCTGGGGAAAGTTGGCCGCCAGCGGGGGCGTCCCGATGGCGAACTCGCTCAGGACCATGCCGTTTTGGGCGATGCGTCGCGCCAAATCGAGATGGCCTTTGGGATAGACACGGTCCAGGCCGGTTGCGACCACTGCGATCGTCGCCAGGCGCTGCGAATCGGAGCCGACGCCGTCGAGCGCCCCTTCGTGCGCGCAGCCGTCGATGCCCAGCGCCATACCCGACACCACCGTCATGCCGGTCTGGCTGAGCTGGCGCGCAAACAGGCGTGCGTTGGAAGCCCCCTGCGCCGTCGGATTGCGGCTGCCGACGATGGCGATGCAGTTGGCAAGACTGCGATGGAGCATAGTCGCCGGCGCTGCGGCGGCTGCCCGATCCCCGCCAAGGCCCGGGTGGCCGATCCAGTACAGCAGCAGGGGCGGGTCGGCAATATCCAGCAGAGCTGTCGGATAGTGCGGGTCGCCCAGCGTGACGATGGCTCTGTATGGCGTCAGCGGATCTTTGTCGCCCGCTTGCGTGAGCCAGTTCCAGGTCGCGTCCAGTTGCGCTTGCAAGCCCACGGGTGGCAGGCACAATGCGGCCGCCTGCGCGGGGTGGACGACCTGTTCCAGTGTGGCGGACGATTGCAAAAAGATCCCGGACGGCAGGCCAAAGGCACGCAGAAGCTTGCGCGCCGTGGCGTCGCCAATGCCCGGCGTCATCGTCAGTCGTAGCCAGTCGGCGATTTCTTCGCGTTGCATGGAGGGCGTGGCGGGCTGCAAGTTCCGCTAGCGGGCACAGACCGGTCAATGCGGGCTGGCCAGACGGTCGCCGACCTTGATGCCGTCGCGGGCGCCGAGCACCAGCGCATACGACAGCCGCTCGAAGGTCTTGAATACCATCAGTAACCCGTTGCGCTCGTCGGGCAGCCTCATCGGCGTTGGATCGGCGTCGGTCTTATCGGGCAAACGCGCTCCGGCGGTCAAAACGGCGAGCACATGCCCGCGCTCGAGCCCGTCGCGCGTGCCGCGGTTGACCACGACGATCTGGTTTTGCGCGGCTTGCGCGACCGCGCTGCCGTATACCGAGACGATGCGGCCATCGAATTCCGTCGCGGGCGGGTGCGGAACATAGCGCAACAATTCGCGTTCCGGCTCGGGCAAAAGGCGGTCGCCGACACGCACCTCTTCCTTGGCCGCGACGATGTCGAGCGTCGCTGGCGTCATCTCCACGATGGTTCCGTCCGCGTCTGCGATGCGGGTTGACTCACCGCGCACCAGCATCGCCCGGCCCAGGTATCGGGCTTCGAATCCAAGCAACTCGCCGCTCGCCGGGTCCGTTAGCGCCGTCGGGTTGCGCAAGATCCGGAACGCCTGCTGCCGACCCGGCGCGTCGAGCAGCGGCGCGCCAGCGGGCCCGCGCGCGTAGGCGCGGTCGCCACTTCCCAGCAGCACACGGCCGTCCTGCGTGGCGACGATGCGCGGCGCCGTCGCCATCGCGCCGGCATCAACCACCACCGGCTCCGCCAGAAAGGGCTCGATCCGCTGCGGTTGCAACGCCGGCAGCGTGCCGCTGCCCAGCGCCTGGTAGCGGATGCGCGGCGCCAGACGAATGCCTTCCATGGGCAGCATCGCGTGCTCCGGCGGGTTCTGGGCCTGCGCCGCAAGCAGCGCGCAGCCAAGCAAGGCCAGCGCGCAAAATCTAGAACCGATGTACATGATGCAAACCCCCGCTGGATGCCCGACTGCTGTTGCGAAGTCCTGGTCCGGACGGAATTCTCGGTCGATGCCGCGGCTGGAACAACGGCTTCTTCGGGCCCGCGCTGTCCGGGAACAGAAAAGTGGCGAAAATACGGCCTTGTTTGAATTGCTGCGATGGCTTTGTTACCCATTCTTTGTTATCCCGACCCGAAATTGCACCGGATTGCGAGCCCTGTGCCCGGAGTCGATGCGAGCGTGCGCAGGCTGATCGCCGACATGCTGGAGACCATGTACGACGCAAAGGGCATTGGTCTTGCCGCGACCCAGGTCGATGTGCACCAGCGCCTGATCGTGATCGACATTTCGGAGCAGCGCGACCAACCGCTGGTGCTGGTCAACCCGGGCATCACCTGGACCAGCGCGGAAAAGAAGCTCAACGAAGAAGGCTGTCTGTCGGTTCCTGGAATCTATGACGGCGTTGAACGCTTTGACGCGGTCGCCGTCAGTGCGCTCGACCGCGATGGAAAAGCGCGGGTCGTCGAAGCCAGCGGGTTGCTCGCGGTGTGCATCCAGCACGAAATGGACCACCTGATGGGACGGATTTTTGTGGAGTACCTGTCGCCGCTCAAGCGCAACCGCATCAAGACCAAGATGCGCAAGCTCCAGCGCGGGGAGCGCGATTGAGACTGGTCTTTGCCGGTACGCCCGAGTTTGCCAGCACGGCGCTCAGGCGATTGAGCGACGCCGGTTTCGAGGTGCCGCTGGTGCTGACACAGCCCGACCGGCCCGCAGGCCGCGGCCTGCAACTACACGAGTCGCCGGTCAAACTGCTCGCGCGTGAGCGGGGCATTGCGCTGATCCAGCCGCGCAGCCTGCGTTTGGACGGCCGCTTCGCCGCCGACGCGCAGGCCGCGCAAGCGGCGATCACGCAGGCGCGGGCGCAGTTGATGGTGGTGGCGGCGTACGGCCTGATGTTGCCGCCATGGCTGCTCACACTGATGCAGGGGCCGCAGTCCGGTGACGGGCTTGGTTGCATCAATATCCATGCCTCGCTGCTGCCGCGTTGGCGCGGCGCGGCGCCGATCCACCGGGCGATCGAAGCCGGCGACGCCGAGACCGGCGTCAGCATCATGCAGATGGACGCCGGACTCGACACCGGCGACATCCTGTTAGCCGAGTCGCTGCCGATCCGGCACGGCCTTGTCGCGCCAGACACGAGCGCCAGCCTGCACGACAAACTGGCGGCGATGGGCGCCGAACTGATTGTGCAGGCCTTGCAACTGGCGGCCGCTGCGGGGCTAAGGGCGCGCCGCCAATCGCAGGCCGGCGTGACGTACGCCAGCAAGGTGGATAAGGCGCAGGCCGAGGTCGACTGGGAGTCGAGTGCCGACTTGGTGGAGCGCCGTGTGCGGGCCTTCAACCCGGCGCCTGGCGCCTGGACCATGCTCGGCGACGAGGTGTTCAAACTGTGGCGCTGCGAGCGCCTTAATGCCGTGGCCGGACACGGCACGGCCGGCGGAACGGTTCTGCAAGCCGATGCGCGGGGAATTGATGTCGCTTGTGGCGCGGGCGTGTTGCGCCTGACCGAATTGCAGCGGGCTGGCGGAAAGCGCCTGGACGTCGCCGCGTTCCTGCGCGGCTTTGCGCTGCCGCCGGGTTTGCAGTTCGGCCGCAAGTGCGACCTGGCCTGATGTTCCTGCGCCGTTCCAATTACAGCCACCCCGAGTTCAGGGCGGGCGTGCGCGACTTTCAACGCGTCGCTCCGGGCATCGCCGCCTGGGGCCTGATGACGGGCGTCGCGATGGTGCAGTCTGGCATGGGCGTCGTCGAGTCGCTGCTGATGGCCTTGCTGGTATTCGCCGGCAGTTCCCAACTCGCTGCGATCCCGCTGATTCTCGCCGGCGCCCCCTTGTGGATCATCTGGGCCACCGGATTTTGCGTGAACCTGCGCTTCGTCGTCTTCAGCCTGCACCTGCGCCCTTTTCTGGCGCATTTGCCGATGTGGGAGCGCATTTGCCACGGCTATCTGACCGCCGACCTGAGCTATGTGCAGTTCACCAGCCGCTTCGCCCGTCCCGGCGCCAACGCGGCCGAACGTCAGGCGCAGGAAGCCTACCTGGCCGGCAACGACATGGTCAACTGGATGGCCTGGGTTGGCTCCAGCCTGGCCGGTGTCGCGCTGGCCCGGTTGATACCGCAGGACTGGGGGCTGGCTTTCGCCGGCATTCTTTGCCTCGTCGGCATCCTGTGCTCGCTGGCCACGACCCGGCTGCGCCTGGTGTCGGCAGCCGTAGCCGGCGCGGCCGCGGTGGCCGCTTACGGACTGCCGCTCAAGCTCAACATCCTGTTGGCGATAGCGACTGCGGTCCTGGCCTGCATGGTGATAGAAAAGTTCCCGGGCGGCCACGCCGCAAGGCCGTGAGCGATATCGACGGGCGGACCGTGGTGGTGGTGGTGGGGTTGGCGCTGATCACCGTGTTGGCGCGCGGATTCTTCCTGATGTCGGGAAAAGCCTGGAGTCTGCCGCACTGGGCGCAGCGCGGCCTGCAGTACGCCCCGATTGCTGCGCTGGCGGCGGTCGTCGTTCCGGAGGTGGTGACCGTCCAGGGGCATCTGGTCAGCAACTGGCAGGACGCCCGGCTGTTCGCAGCGGCCGCCGGGGCCGCTGCTTATTTCTGGCGCAAGGACGTTCTCGTCACGATCGTCGTCGGCATGGCGGTGTACCTGCCCTTGCACATCGGCTGGTCTTGGTGACTTTTTGCGGCATTACGGCCCATGGCGTGACGGGCCATGGCATGGCCTAGGTGATGGCGCGCGCCTACAATTTCCCGGATCCAACCGAGCAGCGTACCCCACCATGAACTTCATTCGATTCTCCGACCTCTGCGCGCAGGGCCGCGTCGCCGGAAAGAAGGTCTTCATCCGTGCCGACCTCAATGTCCCGCAGGATGATTCCGGGCGCATCACCGAAGACACGCGCATCCGCGCCTCGCTCGCGTGCGTGCGCATGGCGCTGGAGGCCGGGGCTGCCGTGATGCTGACCTCGCATTTGGGGCGTCCGACCGAGGGCCTGCTGCGGGCGCAGGATTCTTTGGCGCCGGTGGCGATCAGGATGGGCCAACTGCTGGGACGGCCGGTGCCGCTGCTGGCCGACTGGGTCGACGGCGTTCGCCTCGATGGACACGAACTGGCGACCGGTCAGCTGGTGATGCTGGAGAATTGCCGCGTCAACCGGGGGGAGAAGAAGAACAGCGACGAGCTGGCCAAAAAAATGGCGTTGCTGTGCGACATTTTTGTGCATGATGCATTTGGTACCGCGCACCGCGCCGAGGCCAGCACCTACGGCATCGCCGCGTTCGCGCCGGTGGCTTGCGCAGGCCCTCTGCTTGCAGCCGAGATAGACGCCATCACCCGCGCGCTGAAGGCGCCCAGGCGGCCGCTGGTGGCGATCGTCGCCGGCTCGAAGGTGTCGACCAAACTCAGCATCCTCAACAGCCTGGCGCGCAATGTCGACCAGTTGATCGTCGGCGGCGGAATTGCCAACACCTTCATGCTGGCAGCGGGTCTGAAGATCGGCAAGAGTCTGGCCGAGCCCGACCTTGTCGATCAGGCCAAGACCGTCATGCGTGCGATGCAGGAGCGCGGCGCAGCGGTTCCGATACCCATCGACGTCGTCACGGCCAAGGTCTTCCAAGCCGACGCGCCTGCCAGTACCAAGGCGGCCACCGAAGTGCAGGACGATGACCTGATCCTGGACATCGGCCCCGAAACCGCGCGCAGGCTGGCCGGTCAACTGATGCAGGCCGGAACCATCGTCTGGAACGGGCCGGTTGGTGTCTTCGAGTTCCCGGCATTCGAGGGCGGGACACGCGCTATCGCGCGGGCTATCGCCGCCAGCAGCGCCTTTTCCATCGCCGGCGGCGGCGACACGCTGGCCGCGATCGCGAAATATGGCATTGAGGACAAGATCGGCTACATCTCCACCGGCGGCGGCGCCTTTCTTGAGGTGCTCGAAGGCAAGACGCTGCCGGCCTTTGACATCCTGGCGCGTCGCTGCGCGTCCTGAGCCGCCCACGCAGGGCGAGCGCTTGCCCTGTGCGCCATGGGTTCCATGGGAAAATGCGACTTATTTCCAGGAGAACCCCGAATGGCATTGCGTCGCGCCACCAAGATCGTTGCAACATTGGGCCCCGCGTCAAGCGACCCGGCCTTGCTGGAGCAAATGATTCGCGCCGGGGTGAATGTGGTTCGGATGAACTTCAGCCACGGCAAGTCGCAAGACCATATCGATCGGGCGCAGCTGGTGCGCGAGGCGGCGAGGCGCGCCGGTCGGGAGGTGGCGATCATGGCCGATCTGCAGGGCCCAAAGATCCGGGTCGGAAAATTTGCCGAAGGCCGCGTCATGCTGGAGTCCGGCGCCAGCTTCGTACTCGACGCGGGCCGCACCGAACTCGGCGACGTGCACGCTGTCGGACTGGACTACAAGTCGCTGCCGCGCGAAGTCAAGGCGGGCGACGTGCTGCTGCTCAACGACGGCCTCATCGTGATCACCGTCGATATGGTCAAGGGCGAGGCGATCCACACCACGGTCAAGCTCGGTGGAGAATTGTCCAACAACAAGGGCATCAACAAGCTCGGGGGTGGCCTCACGGCGCCGGCGCTGACGGCCAAGGATATGGAGGACATCCAGACCGCGATGCGTTTCAAGGCCGACTATGTGGCGGTGAGCTTTCCGAAGAACGCGACCGACATGGAGATGGCGCGCCAACTCTGTACCGTGGCCTGTGCCGACCACCACCATCGGCCCGGACTGATCGCCAAGATCGAGCGCGCCGAGGCGATTCCCAAGCTGCTCGAGATCCTGCTCGCCAGCGACGGCATCATGGTCGCGCGCGGCGACCTCGCGGTCGAGGTTGGCAATGCTGCGGTGCCTGCGCTGCAAAAACGCATGATCAAGCTCGCGCGCGAGCATGACAAGGTGGTCATCACCGCGACCCAGATGATGGAGTCGATGATCGGCAACCCGGTACCTACCCGCGCCGAGGTCAGCGACGTGGCCAACGCGGTGCTGGACGGTACCGACGCCGTCATGCTGTCTGCCGAAACGGCGGTCGGTAAATACCCGCTCGAGACGGTGGTGGAAATGGCGAAGATCTGCCATGCCGCCGAATCGCACGAGGTCGTCAAGCTTGACGCCGACTTCATGGGAAAGACCTTTGAGCGCATCGACCAGTCGATCGCGATGGGCGCTTTGTTCACCGCCTACCATCTGGGTGCCAAGGCGATCGTTGCGATGACCGACAGCGGGTCTACCGCGCTTTGGATGAGTCGCCACCTGATCCAGATCCCGATCTATGCGCTCACGCCACGGGTCGATACCCAGCGCAAGCTCGCGCTGTACCGCAACGTGCGACCGCTCCTGATGGACGCCAGCGGAGACCGCGACACCGCGCTGATGCAGGCCGAGGGGCATCTGAAGAAGCGCGGCATTGTGCAAGGCGGTGACGTCTACGCCATCACCTGCGGCGAGCCGATGGGCGCGCCCGGTGGTACCAATATGCTCAAGATCTGCCAAGTCGCCTAGACGGCGGCCCGGTTGCCTGCCAGCGTGCACCGCATGCGGAGTCTTTTCAGAGCGCCGGTTCGCTCGATTGCACTGGTATGGGGCCTGGTGGTGTTCATGCCGGTGGGGCTGAACTACCTGTGCTATTTCGCGCTGCTGCTGGCGCTGCTGCTATCGCCTGAGAGGACGCTGCGCCTGCGCCGGGTGCGTGCACACCTGCTGTTCTGGCCGATGGCGCTGTTCCTGCTCTGGACGCTGGTCGTGCTGGCGCTGCAACCCGATTGGTATCCCGAGACGCCGACCAATCTCTGGCACGGCGGGCGCATCGCGCTGACGCTGGCAATGGCGATCGCGCTGGGGGAAGAAGAGGCCCGTTGGGCCATGCGCGGCTTTGTGGCCGCCGCCGCATTCAGCGTCCTGGTGGTCGCGGTCAACGCCGCTGTCGGGTTGCCGCAGTGGACAGTGTGGAACAACCTGATCCACTACGGCGGCAACAAGACGGTTTCGAACACGATTTTGATGGCCCTGCTTGCCGGGTCGGCGCTGGTGCTGGCTTTGGCGCGCGGCGGGCTTGTGCGCCTGGCGGCTATAGGCGTCACCCTGGCGGTGCTGGCGGTGCTGGTGTTCGCCCTGCCCAACCGCACCGCGCTGCTGGCCGTCCTCGGCGCCGGGCTGGCAGCAGGGGTGCACCAGTTGCGCCGCGTTAGGCTCGCCCTGCTGGCGTTTGTCGCCGCCGCCATGCTGGCCTCGGCGGCTTTCGTCACCATGGTTCCGGCGGTTCAAAGCCGGCTGGCGCTGGGGCTTGCGGAAATCCGCGAGGCTAACAGCGGCGAGGTCAACCGCGACAGTTGGAACATCCGCGTCCAGCTGGTGCGCCACACCGCCGCGATGATCGCCGAGCGGCCCTGGATGGGCTGGGGCATTGGCGCCTGGAACGCGCAGTGGAGGAGCCGCGTGCCCCCGTCCATCGCCGACCTGAACATGCCGCATGACGACCTGCTGTGGATGGGCGCGCAGGCCGGCGTACCGGGTGCGCTGAGCTGGCTGGCGATCATGCTGGCCGCGTGTTTGGCGGGCTGGCGCCGCCAGGATATGGCCGGGCGGATGGCTTTTGTCGCGGCGTTAACGCTGCTGTTTAGCGCGCTCGTCAACTCCGCCACCCGAGACGCCACCATAGGGCTGAGCCTGCTGTGGGTCGTCGGCCTGTACCTCCGGCTGTCGGCCGAGCCTGGATTCGCGCCCTCGCAACTGCGCCTGCGTCACGCGCAGGGCTGAGGCCGGTTGCGCATTCTGACCCCGCATGCCAGCGCAACCCAAGTCCTTCTCCCTGGACGCCGACCCCGAGGTCATCGTCTTCAACCTGAAGCGGCGCTACACCGGCGTTTCGGCTACGGTGAACGCGCTGGTTCCGCTGCAACTACAGCAATGGCGGATCGGCTACTGCGGCAACCCGCTTTCCAATGGCCTGCCCGGGATGACGCTGGCGCAGGCGATCCGGATTTCACTGCGGCCGGCGGCGAAGCGGCGATTTCGCATCTGGCATGTCCGGCGCGATCACGAGATGATGGCGGCGTTGTTCGCCCGCGATGTGCTGCGTCTGCCGATTCGGCTGGTATTTACCTCGGCCGCGCAGCACTTGCATGGCGCCTTCCCGCGCTGGCTGATTTCCAAAATGGACGCGGTGATTGCGACCACCGGTCTGGCCGCGTCGTTCGTTCCCAACACCACTGCGGTGGTTGCGCATGGCATCGATCTGGAGCGTTTTTCCGTCAGTGCCGACAAGTCGCTGGCCTGGGCCGATAGTGGGCTGCCAGGCCAATTCGGGATTGGCGTATTCGGCCGCGTGCGGCCCGACAAAGGGTCCGACCTGTTCGTCGACGCGATGTTGCAGGTGCTGCCGCAGTTGCCCGGCGTCTGCGCCGTGATCGCCGGTCTGGCGCAGCCGCAGCACCGGGCATTTGAGCAGGCCTTGCGCGACAAGGTAGCGCGTGCCGGACTTTCTGAGCGCGTCGTCTTTCTCGGCGAGGTGCCAGCCGCAGAGGTCCACCGGTGGTACCAGCGTTGCCTGTTGTGCGTTGCCTGCCCGCGTTACGAACCTTTTGGCCTCACGCCATTCGAGGCTGCGGCAACCGGCTGCGCGCTGGTTTGCTCGCGCACCGGCGCCTTTGAGCAACTGGTTCAGCCGGGTGTCAACGGCGATCTGGTCCCCGTGGGCGACGCATCCGCGCTGGCGCAGGCGGTCTTGCGCGTGATGTCCGACATCGAAGCCGCGGTGCAGATGGGGCGGCGTGCCCGCGCCGTCGTCGTCGAGCGCTTCAGCCTGCAAGCCGAAGCCGCAGGCATAGCGCGGGTGTACCAAAGCCTGTTCGATGCGGGCTGAACTGAACTGGCGCGAGCGCAGCGCGCTTGCCATCTATTCGGCGCTGGTCTGGCTGATGCAGCCCTGGCTGCTGCGCAGGCTGGCGCGCCGCGCGCGTAGCGAGCCCGCCTACGCGACCTCGGTCGAGGAACGATTGGGCCGTTACAGCGACGCGCCCAGTGCGGGCTGGTTATGGCTGCACGCCGTCTCGCTGGGGGAGACGCGCGCCGCAGCGCTGCTGCTGGCCCAGCTGCGTCAGCAGCAACCCGGACTCAGGCTGCTGCTGACACACGGTACCGCCACCGGATGGACCGCCGGACGCGAGTTGCTGGAGCAGGGGGACCGTCAGGCCTGGTTGCCATGGGACAGCCGTGGCGCCGTCGACCGCTTTCTGGCCCATTTCCGGCCGCGCGCAGGGTTGCTGCTGGAGACCGAGATCTGGCCGAACCTGGTTCAATCGTGCCTGCGCTGCGGGGTCCCGCTCGTACTGGTCAACGCCCGGCTCAATCCGAAATCCTTCGGTTCCGCGCGCCGCCTGCGCTGGCTCGCGCAGCCGGCCTACCGGGGTCTGCGCTGCGTCTTTGCCCAAAGTGAGGCTGACGCCGTGAACCTGCGTGCTTTAGGTGCCAGGGTCGGCGGCGTCTTTGGCAACATCAAGTTCGACGCCGAACCCGACCTGCGGCAGCTGGCTAGGGGGCGGGCATGGCGTTCTGCGATGCCCAAGCCGGTGCTGATGCTGGCGAGTTCCCGCGACGGCGAAGAGGCCTCGCTGCTGGCGGCCGTGGTGGCGCTCGCGCAAGCCCCTGGAACGCCGGGCTGGCCCGCGTCGCTGCCGTTCCAACTGCTGCTGGTGCCACGCCACCCGCAACGCGTCGACGCCGTCGCAGCACTTTTTGAGCAGGCCGGGTTCACGGTGTCAAGGCGCAGCCAGTGGACATCCCAGACGCAGCCCGCCGACCTGTGGCTGGGTGACACCATGGGTGAACTCGCGCTGTATTACGCGATGAGCCAGATCGCGCTGCTCGGCGGCAGCTTTGAAGCCCTGGGCGGCCAGAATCTGATCGAGGCTGCCGCCTGCGCCTGCCCCGTGCTGATGGGCCCGCATACCTTTAACTTTTCCGAAGCCGCGCAGTTGGCGCTGGACGCAGGGGCCGCCAGGCGGGCGGACGATATGGCGGCCGCGCTGTGCCAGGCGCTGCGCTGGATGGCGCAAACTGAAGCGCTCGCGCAGGCGCGACTCGCCTGCGTGCAGTTTGCTGGCGCGCACCGCGGGGCTTCGCAGAGAACGGCCGCTGCGGTCCTCAGTACACTGGCGCAGCACCGGGCGGGCGCGATTTGAAGCGTCGGTGTACCCAGTAGTACTGGTCGGGCATGGCGTCAATGTAGTGTTCTAGCCGCTGGTTCATCAGCGCCGCATCGGCGACCGGGTCGGCGCCGGGAAAGTCGCGCCACGCCGGCAGGATTTCGACCGCGTAGCCTTCGGGCGTCATGCGCGTGAGTACCGGAACCACCTTGGCCCGCCCGAGCTTGGAAAAACGCGACAGCGATGTCAGCGTGGCGGCGGGTACGCCGTAAAACGGAACGAAGACGGACTCCTGCGGGCCGAAATTCATATCGGGCAGCAGGTACAGCGCCTGCCCGCTGCGCACCATCGAGACGATCGCCCGGGTGCCGGCACGGCGCTCAAAGATTCGACTGCGGCCGAACCGGCTGCGGCCCTGCTGGCTCCACCGATCGACCACCTTGTTGCGTTGTGGCGTGTAGATGGTGGCGAAGCTGCGGTCCAGTTGCTGCGTGAGTGCCGTCCAGCCGGCGTCGAGGCCGACAAAATGCGGCGCGAACAGGATCACCGGGTCGGTGCCCGCGAGTTCGTCCACGGCACCGGCCACGCGAAGGCGATCAAGGGTCTTCCCCGGATCCCCGTGCCATAGCCAGCTCCTGTCAATCCAGGCCTGGGCGAAATGGACAAAGGCGCTGCGCACCAAGGCGCCCCGCCGCGCGACGCCCTGACCCGGAAAACACAGTCGCAGGTTGGTGTCGACCACGCGCCGGCGCGAAACGGCAAACAGGTACAGCAGCCAGCCCAGCACGGCGCCCATGCCGCGGACCCATGTCAGTGGCAGGCGCGCGATTGCGCGCATGAAGACAATTCCCAAGCGCGCCAGCGCTTCGTTCATCGTGGCAGTCCTGCAGGGTCGGCACGGTCCGTCATTTGGCCGCGAGTATCGCACCTGGGCGATGGCGCATAGAGGAAAATCAATCCAACCGACAGGAACGCATGCCCACGCCATTTCCCGAACCCAGTGCGCCGCCGGCCACGCCATCGCCGCCGGAATCGACCAGGCGGTCGGCTTTCGCTCGCCGCTTCGGCTCGTCCTTTTGGCTGCTCGGCCTGCTGGCGCTCTGGCTGCTGGTGACGCTGGGACTGCGCCCGCTGATGGTGCCCGACGAGGGTCGGTACGCCGGGATCGCGCGCGACATGGTGTCCGGCGACTGGCTGGTGCCCCGGCTCAACGGACTGCCGTTTTTCCACAAGCCACCGCTTTTTTACTGGATCGACATGGTTGCGATGCAGCTCTTGGGCGCCAACGCCTTTTCTGCCCGCATCGCGCCGATGGTGGGTGCGTGGCTGATGGGCGCGAGCCTGCTGCTGGCGCTGCGACCGTGGCACGGCCACCGCGTGGCGCTGATGGCGTTGGGCCTGCTGGCGACTTGCCCCTTCTACTTCGTGGGCGCCCAGTACGCCAACCACGATATGCTGGTGGCGGGCCTGATCACCGTGGCCGTGTTTGCATTTGCGCACGGCGTCGAGTCGACGCGCCGGGTGCACCTCGGTTGGGTGGTGCTCGGATGGGCCGCCTGCGCGCTGGCGACGCTGTCCAAGGGTCTGATTGGCATTGTGCTACCCGCGCTCGTCATCGGGCCCTGGCTGCTCGCGCGGGGGCGCTTTCGCCAGATGCGCGGCGTGCTGCATCCGCTGGGGTTGCTGGTGTTCGTCGCGCTCGCCGCGCCCTGGTTTGTGGCGATGCAATTGCGTTTCTCCGGCTTCTTCGACTATTTTTTCGTCGAGCAGCATTTCCGCCGGTTTGCGCAGACGAATTTCAACAACCAGCACCCGTTTTGGTTCTTTCTGGTCGCCATGCCGGCATTGACGCTGCCGTGGAGCCTGTGGCTTCCGCAGGCGCTACGCCGCGCGTGGGTGGCGCGCGATGACCGCAGCCTGTTCTACCTCTGGTGGATTGTTGCCGTCGTCGGCTTCTTCTCGCTGCCAAGTTCCAAGTTGGTGGGCTATGTGCTGCCTGCGACCGCCCCCTTGTGCGCGCTGTTGGCGCTTGCCATCGGCGCCGGGCGTGAGCGGGTCTGGCTGGGCGTGATGGCCCTCGCCGCGCCGCTGTGCGTCGCGCTGGTGGTCGCGTTGGCGTGGCGGGCGCCGAAGTCTAACTTGGGCGCTGCGATGGCCCTGGCGCAGCGCATCGGCCCGGCAGACCGGGTGGTGATGGTCGACGCGTATTTCTCCGACCTGCCCTTTTACGCGGGTCTGCGCGAACCGGTGCTCGTCGCCAGCGATTGGGACGACCCGGCGCTGCCAGCGCGCGACAACTGGCGCAAAGAGTTGTTCGACGCGGCCCGCTTCGACCCGCCGCGCGGCGCCGCATTGCTGCGACCGCGGGACCGGCTCGATGCGCTGCTGTGCGATCAGGCGACCGTTTGGTTTGTGACGGGTCCGCATGCGGCAGCGCAGGTGAGCGTTTTGGCGGGTGCCACGCTTGCTTTCGCCGACGCGCAGACGGAATTGTGGCGCGTCCCCGGTCGGTCATGCCCAGGGTGAGCGGGGCGATGCACAGCCTGTTGCAGCTTGCCCGCTACGCTGCAGTCGGCGCAGCCGCCACGGCCTTGCATTACCTGCTGCTGGTGCTGTGCGTTGAAGTCGGCGGCTGGCAGCCGTGGTGGGCATCGGGCTTTGGTGCCGCAGCCGGAGCGCAGCTCGCCTATCTGGGCAACCGACGCTTTACCTTCGCGCACCGGGGTGCGCCGAGCGCTTCATGGCCGCGTTTTCAGGCGACCGCGTTGCTCGGGGCCGTCGTCGGAATGGGCGTCGTCGCTGTTGGCGTGTGGCTGGGGTTGCACTATCTGGCGGCGCAGGCCATCGCCACCATCCTGATGCTGCTGCTGACTTTCGCGCTCAACCGGGGCTGGACCTTTGGCTGATCAGTGCCCGGCGGCTGTCTGCCAGACGGGTCCGAGCCGGACCTCGGCCTGGGCCAGATCCTCCATCAGGGCGTCGCTTTGCAGGTAGGACAGTTCGCGTTGGCGCGCCTGGGCTATCGCGTCGTGCGGGTCGCCGGCCAGCGCCTGGCCGGGGTGGCAGAAGAGCAGTGCCCCATGGTCTGGCGTGGCGTCCAGCCAGCCGCGAAACAGGCGCCGGTAGTCTGGCGCCCGAAAGTCATAAACGCCCAGTAGCACCGGGTTGTGCGCCAGCCCGCCTCCCAGCAACTCGCGCCGCAGGGCCTGCGCGCCGGTGTGGCGGATCAGCCAGCGCTTGAGCCCGAAACCGATGCCGGGCGTGCGGGCGCAGCAGCGCAGCGCGGGCGCCCGCGCCATGCCGCCAGCCAGTTGCAGGATCAGGCTTCGCAGCCCTGGAAACTGGTGAACATGCTGGTGACCGTCTAGGTGCACCGGATCGGCACCGGTGGCGGCACGAAAAGCGTCAAGCTGCGCCCGGACCTCGTCGCGCAGCGGGTCCATGGGCAGCAGGCCCATGTGCGAGCGCGCCAGCAGTTCGCCCAGACCGGGCAGGCGTGGCCAGATCTTCGCCAGGCTCGCGCTCAGCGGCAGACCTTCGCTGAGATTGATGTGCAGTCCGACCTCCACCGACGCGGGCAGCCCGTGCAGCAGGGGCGCAGCGCGGGCCCAGCTCGCACTGTTGGTGATGCACGACAGCGCGCTCAGTCGCTGCGCGCGCGCCAGCGCCGCGATAGCCTGCGAGATGCCCGGCGCCAGACCGAAGTCATCGGCACACAGCGCCAGCATGCGCTGCGCGCGCGCTGGCGCTGTCGTCATTGCCGCGGGTCGCCGGGCAAGGCGGTCATGGCTTCGCCGGCTTCCCTGGATACGATGTAGATGGGTCGTTGCTTCACTTCGTCGAATATCCGCCCGATGTATTCGCCCAGGATGCCGATCGACAGCAGTTGCACGCCGCTCAGAAACATGGTGCCGGCGACCACCGTGGCCCAGCCCGGAACCTCGACCCCGTAAAGCCAATATTCGACGACGATCCAGCCGCCGTAGCCCAGCGCTGCCAGTGCGATCGAGGTTCCCAGGGCACTCCACCAGCGCAGCGGCGTGTTGGTGAAGGCCGTTACCCCCGTGAATGCGAGGCTGAGCAAGCGACGTTTGGAAAAACGGGTGCCGCCGCTGAGTCTCGGAAGCGGCGTGTACGGGATGACGACGTTGTGAAAACCGACCCACGCGTACAGGCCCTTCATGAAGCGGTTGCGCTCCGGCAGCGACTTGAGCGCGTCGACAACCCGCCGGTCCATCAGCCTGAAATCGCCCGCGTCGACGGGTATCTTTACCAGCGGATCGCGGTTGACGAGCGCATAGAAAGCCGCGGTGCCGACCCGCTTGAACAGGCCTTCGTCGGCGCGCGATGCACGCGCAGCGCACACCATGTCGGCGCCATCGGCCCAGGAGGCGAGCATTTGGGGAATTAGGGAAGCAGGGTGCTGCAGGTCGGCGTCCATCAGCAGCACCACGGCGCCGGTGGCACGGTCGATTCCCGCGGTCAACGCCGCCTCCTTGCCGAAGTTACGCGACAGTCGCACATAGCGCACCCCGGGGCGGCTAAGCCAAGGCGCCATCGCAGCGGCGCTGGCGTCGCGACTGCCGTCGTCGACCACGATCACCTCCCAGCGATCGCTCAGACTCGCGAGTTGGGCGGTCAACGCCACCAGCAGCGGACCGAGGTTGGCCGCCTCGTTGAAGGCCGGAACCACGCAGCTGATGGAGGGCCGCAACTCGCGTGCAACGCCGCTCATCGCGTGGTGGACGGGCAAGCCCTTGCGGAGCGCCTGGAATGCTTCTTGTGCTGGATATCGACCATATTCGGTAGCAAGTGCTGCGATGCTGACTTGCAAACAATTGCCGTAATTAGAAAAAGCCTGAGGATACACGCGCCGCCCCCGAGCGCTTGCAGCCTGTGCAGAAGCACCCGCGCGCAGTAAAATCCGCCACTTCCCGGCGACGCCCGCAGCCCGCGCGGAGCCCTTCGGCGACACCCCCCAAGACTGGAGATCGACACCATGGCACTTGTTTCAATGCGCGAACTGCTGGACCATGCAGCGCTCAACGGCTACGGCATTCCCGCTTTCAACGTCAACAACCTGGAGCAGGTGCAGGCCGTCATGGCGGCGGCCGACGAGGTCGGTGCTCCGGTGATCCTGCAAGCCAGCGCCGGTGCGCGGAAATACGCTGGCGAGGCCTTCATCAAGCATTTGATCGCTGCGGCGATCGAGACCTATCCCCGGATTCCGCTGGTGATGCACCAGGACCACGGCCAGAGCCCCGACGTTTGTCAGGGCGCGATCAACCTGGGCTTCAGCTCGGTGATGATGGACGGCTCGCTGATGGCTGACGGCAAGACCATCGCCAGTTATGAGTACAACATCGAGGTGACGCGCAAGGTGGTCGACATGGCGCACGCGACCGGCGTGACGGTCGAGGGCGAACTCGGTTGCCTGGGCTCGCTGGAGACGATGCGGGGCGACAAGGAAGATGGCCATGGCACCGACGCGACGATGACGATGGAGCAACTCCTGACCGATCCGGAGCAGGCGGCTGACTTCGTTCGGCGCACGCAACTCGACGCATTGGCGATCGCCATCGGAACCAGCCACGGCGCTTACAAGTTCACGCGCAAGCCCACCGGCGACATACTGGCCATTGAGCGCATCAAGGAGATCAACCGTAGGCTACCCAATACGCATCTGGTGATGCACGGGTCGTCGTCGGTTCCGCAGGACCTGCTGGCGATCATTCGCGAGTACGGCGGCGACATGAAGGAAACCTACGGGGTTCCGGTGGAAGAGATCCAGAAGGCGATCCAGTTCGGCGTGCGCAAGATCAACATCGACACCGACATCCGGCTCGCCATGACCGCCGCCGTTCGCAAGTACATGGCGCAGAACCCGGACAAGTTCGATCCGCGCGACTGGCTCAAGCCCGCGCGCGAGGCGGCCAAGCAGATCTGCAAGCAGCGCTATTTGCAATTCGGCTGCGAAGGGCAGGGGAGCAAGGTCAAGGGCCACAGCCTGCAACTGGTAGCCAGCCAGTACGCGCGCGGAGAACTCGACCAGACCGTGCATTGAAAAGGGCCGGTGGGGGAAGGGCCTGCGGAGCAGTCGCAAGCCCTAAAATCCGCCCATGCCACCAGCAACTCCCGCTCTGCACCGATCTTCCATCCGCTCGCTGCCGCTACTGGCGCGCGGCAAGGTGCGCGACAACTATGCGGTAGGAGACGACCGCATTCTGATGGTCGCTAGCGACCGCTTGAGCGCTTTTGACGTGGTGCTTGATCAGCCGGTTGCGGGCAAGGGCGTGCTGTTGACGCAGATGGCGCTTTTCTGGTTCGATAAGCTGGCAGCGATCTGTCCCAACCACCTGACCGGCGACGCGCCCGAAAGCGCTGTGCGCGCGGACGAGGTGGAGCAGGTGCGTGGCCGTTCAATGCTGGTCAAGCGCCTGCGTCCGCTGCCGGTCGAAGCGGTGGTGCGCGGCTATCTTGCCGGCAGCGGCTGGAAAGAATACCAGCACAGCGGGTCGGTTTGCGGCGTTGCACTGCCGCCGGGGCTTAAGAACGCGTCGAAGCTGCCGCAGCCTATCTACACGCCAGCCGCCAAGGCGGCGGCTGGCGAGCACGACGAGAACATTAGTTTTGGGCGCACGGTCGAGCTGCTGGGGACCGAACTCGCCACCCGGATGCGCGACACCAGCATCGCGCTGTATCGGGCCGGCGCCGCCATAGCCGCCGCACGCGGCATCATCATCGCCGACACCAAATTCGAGTTCGGCCTAGACGCTGATGGGACGATGCTGCTGATGGACGAGGTGCTGACGCCAGACTCTTCGCGTTTTTGGCCGGTCGAAAGCTATGCTGAGGGCGGCAACCCGCCGAGCTACGACAAACAGTTTGTGCGCGACTGGCTCGAACAACTACGCATCGACGGAGCGCCCTGGAACAAGCGTCCGCCGGCGCCGCAGGTGCCGGCCGAAGTCCTCGTGCAGACCGCCGCCCGCTACCG
>Ga0214919_10004441_pt1 | contig 20528 bp, 23 predicted proteins | sample LL1503_MetaG_FD_177994 | JGI IMG/M metagenome (GOLD analysis project Ga0214919, IMG submission 177994) | Freshwater microbial communities from Lake Lanier, Atlanta, Georgia, United States - LL-1503 | ecosystem: Environmental > Aquatic > Freshwater > Lake | place: USA: Georgia | collected... | reverse complement strand
CACTTAGTTCATACACTTCTATAAATTCATGACATATTCCTGCTCATTCTATGCGCTCGGGCTACGCCCTCGCACTTTCACTTCGGCATACCCGCCGCAGGGAGACATCTCAGATTGTATCTCAGATTGTATCTCAGATTGTATCTCAGATTGTATCTCAGATAGTACCTCAGATAGTACCTCAGATAGTATCCCAGATAGCCATATACTACACCTTTCCTCAACTCATTACCTTACATCTCAGATTCGCATCTAACACACCTTACCGCATAGTGCCAAAGTTAAGAACTCTTAATGTCAAGACTCGCTACGCGAGTCTGACCTATTAAGTGTAATTCTTTGTCACTAAGTGGCACCCTTAGGGGTTCTTAAATTAAGAACCCCACGGTACCACAGTATACCTTCTACACTCACTCAGATATCATGATTATAGAACATATATTCCATATCTCAGATTTTCATTCATACCATTGGTTCCATCTACCGTGGGATTCTTAAATTAAGAATCCCACGGTTAGGGCAGCATACACTTAGTCACAAAGAATGACACTTAATCATTCAACACTCATGGTATAATAAACACCTATTGGCCACCCGCTCTAGGCGTCGTAATTTTAAGTTTAAATCACAGTATATAATATTTTTATAATATTTTCTAATAATAGATCCATAATAAAGTTCTGCTTGTATAGGCCCTATATTTTTACGATGCTCTTTTGCGTCATCGATTCTAAATGCTACCCTACAATTACTATAGGGGGTAATACCAAATGCATCGTTCATCCCATCTGGTCCACCCCAACAGTCACGTAAAACAATAATACTATCATTATCCATAGTATTTAATAATTCATAGGGAATATTACTAAATAACATACAATCTGGACGTAAATATATTATATAATCATATATTATTCCTGAATTAAGACATAATTGTGTCACTCTTTTTTGACTTTCTATACCATATAAACAACTCTTTACTCCTTCTTGTGTTTCTTCATGTGAAGACAAACCATATAGATCATATAATTCTTTATACCAATAGTCTGAAAGATTATCATCAATGTTTTTTATTAATTCACTTTGATCATCTATTTCATACTTTTTTAAATTAAATTGCGTATAATTATCAATACTATTACTTGGATGTATCCATGAATGTAGGTATATGTCATATTCAATATTATTATTACGTAAAACCTCATACATATATTTAACATGCGATGGGTATGTATCTGCGAATGATCTCGTTAACCCCCAATGACATATAGCGACTTTCGGCATTATATTTTATATAAAAACTACTTGTTTATATGTGTTTCAAATATGTATACCGGGGATTCTTAATTTAAGAAGCCCACGGTAGTAATACACGGTATTCAATTTATAAGTTTACCCATTCAGGTGCAGCTAAATGTAAATACCAATTACATTCCGAATCACTTGGCCACGTAACAATCTTAGTAGTATTATTATACATTGATAATAGAGCAGGCCAATAGTGATATGTGGAATTACATAAAATATAATGATCGTACTCAAACATTTGAAAAAAATGATTTACATCTGTATTCGCATTTCTATTACCAACATATTCATTTATACTTGTACATCTATCTTTAAAATATTCACGTAGTATTGGTATAAGTTTATCTGATGAACCAGCTTTGTCAGTATAGATATCAATTGTACATATATCAAGTTTACTTGACATATATTCAATTGCTCTTTTATAGTATTCTAGACCAGTTGACCACTCCGATTCACGTCCCTCTTCAGCAAATGTTCGCATCCCTATTGCTAATTTAGGAATAGTTGAACGGGTTGTTGTGTCTATATATTTCATTTTAATTGAATTAAATACATCTTTTAATTTGTTAATTGATGGACTTATAATAGAATATTTCATTGGTAAACCATTTAATAGTATTGTATGTGATTCTACTATAGACGTATCAATAATTATATCTTCAAACTGGTTAATTGAAAGACTAGTTTGTGGGATTAAAGTATTCAATTCATTATAAATACTTTCATTATGTAAATAGTTAAATATATCGTAATATACTCTACTATTACTAATTCCATTTGAGACACTCTGCTCTTTATTAAATGAACATGTTGTATTATATTTATCTGCTAATGATATTATTGCTGTTATTGAAAACATTTGATTTCCAAGACCCCCTATGAATAGAGGTAAATGTATTGGCATATAGTATTATACTAAATGCCAATATTTAAACGGCCGAATGAATTTAATAAGTAGAAAATGGTAATATTTATACCACTTGGTATAGACTGTGGATTAGCAGGTCTATTAGACAAAAGTACTTTGCGAACTTGCGCATTTCCATTTGATTGGACTGTTACATATATGGGGATTTCTAATATATTTAAACATAATTTTGATGATTTTATACCTGATAATTCTATAATAATTAATACTAAACCTGGTAATAAATATGATATGTCATTTCCGCATAATGAATTTCCTAGAGATTCAGATAAATATAAAAGGAGAATACAGCGATTACTTACACTTTTAGAATCTAGCAATGAGCATATTATATTATTTAGACGGTCTCACACATGGCATCACCATAACGAGCATACAGATATTAAGAATGATATTAATGATATAGAAGAATTAGATATAATATTTAAGACACGTTATCCTAATTTAAAATATACATTTATTATAAGTTTAGCATGCTCTAAATGTTATAACGCTAATATTATATATAAATCTCAATCTAATACCATAGATATTTCTAATATAGTAGCAACAGAGGATATAAATGATGAGAAATTTAATAATCTATATAATACTATTATTAATAAATATATCTAACTAGTATCATTTTGAATATTTGAGTATTCACCTCCATATGTTGACATCTGTATAAAATATGTGGGATCTGACCAATAATATTTATATGAGCTATCATTTTCAAGATACCTAGATATATAATGATCTAACGGTTCCGCATAATCATCGTTTGTTTTTAAATATAAAAGTAATTTTTCAATACCTCTTTTCGTAAATATATTTGAATCTAAACAGCGTGTATTTACCCTCCTCTCAAATCTAACCATTGATTCACTATTTGTAAAATCTTCAATATATCCAGGATTCCACATCTGCTCTTGCCCCCCATAGCCTAAATGGACCATATCCCACATTGTACGATTATTTGAAAGTATATCAAATGCGTTTGATATATTTAGTATACTACCATGTTGTACAATATCACTTTCAAATATAAAAAATAGACCATCTAAATAATTTCTATCTATTATTTCTAAATTTTTACGATAATTTAAAAATATAGATAGTTCTGACTTTCGTAAGTTTCTGTTTACCCAAGGAAGTAAGTGATTCATTGGTGTCCGTACATATTTAGAGAATATATCAGATGTTATTGTGTGTTTATATGTTGGGCAACAGAATTTCACTTTGTCTGTATCTATTTGTAAATCAGAAACCATTTTCTCTAAACGTTCATATCGAACTGGCTCAAAATCCTTATTACATATAAATTGTACTGTACTGATTTTTTTAAAGGCACCTGATGCATTCAAGATTGCCCTACAATCTGCCGCGATCGTATCTATATTCCTCCATAGTCCATCGGACAGTATTGGCTGAGATACCATCGTTTGCCATAGTGAATCATCGTTAAAATGAGCCTTTATTATTTCAATTGTCTTCTGTATGTCGTCGGTAGAATCAATATTTATAAAACGGTCTTGATTAAAATAATCAGATACTCTTTTACTTCCCCAATATATAGGGATTGTCCCTGCTAACATTCCATGACATATTTTCTCTGTTATATACGTATCATCTCTTGAATTTTCCATAGTCATTATAAATTTAAACTGTGAAACATAATTTAGAAATTCATCTGTATTATAAAGCCAATCAAGTTTACCACCTATATTATTTTTATATTCTCCTGCATATACGATTTCTATCCCCTCTTGTTCAAGAGCTTTTAGTACCATATTACGTACCTCGCCGCCAGAATTTGAAATTACAACTAATACCTTATTTTGAGGTATACTACATATAGTTGAAGGTGTTTCTAGTCTTGAAATATAATTATTTGTATAAATATAAGGAATAAATAATGGACAGTTTATAATATTATCATGATTTCTCTGGCCATATAATACTAAGGTATACTCTGAGGTATTTGAATAAATACGAGATTCACCTGAAAATAGGATTGAATATTTCCACGCTTTATCTTTTAAACAAGATGGTGAAAATATTGACTCAAGTAAAATATCACTATCTTCTTTGTTTCCCAGTTCACATCTAGTATTCCAAATACGACTGCAAAGATCTATAAAAAAATCACAATGAACTGGATTCGTTTTCTCAATAAACCCCCACCATAAGTTATTACAGTATAGTTTCATTCGTATACTTAAACATAAACACGATTATTTAAGTATTACGATGAAGATTGCTTTTTGGGATAATTCATTAGGTATTCGTGGAACAACTATTGCATTATTTGATTACGCATATTATAATAAGACACTATTGGGGAATGAAAGTATTATACTATATAATAATACACGTATTGACACTGATATACGTGTTGTTGAGAAGTTTAAAAAAGAATTTAATGTAATAGGTCTAGCAGATTTCAATGATATAGACCCAGTTCTTATTAGAGAAAATTGCGATATTCTTTATGTTATTGAAGCAGGATCTTCAGTAGATCAAGTGAGTAGAGTATGTAAAACTGTAAATCATTGTGTATTTACATGTGAAAACCCGCATGGAAATGTATATGCGTCAATTGCTCCTTGGGTAGGTGGAAATAATGGTAAGTATCCATATGTCCCACATATGGTTAATTTACCGAATACTACAGATGATATGCGTACCGAATTAAATATTCCTGCGAGTGCAACCGTATTTGGTAGACATGGAGGTTCCAAGGAATTTGATATAGACTATGTAAAACGTATTGTTGTTGAAATCGCAAAGTCAAATCCGAATATTTTTTTCTTACTATTAAATACAGAAATATTTTGTGAATCATTACCTAATATTATTCATTTAGATGGAATAGTAGATTTAGAAAAAAAAGTCGCATTTATTAATACATGTGATGCTATGCTACATGCTCGTAATGGAGGTGAAGTATTTAGTTGTTCAATGGGTGAATTTTCAATAAAGAATAAACCTATCTTTTGTACTACAGCAATCTACCCTGATGCTCATGGGCATAGACATCTACTAGGTGAAAACGCATTTTGGTATACTGAAAATACTTTAAAAAATATGATACTTACATTTAATAAAGATGAAGAAAGTAAAAAAGATTGGAATATGTATAAAGAATATACTCCTGAAAAAGTAATGCAGATATTCAAAAAGGTTTTCATAGATTAATTTATTATTACCTAAAGTATAATATTCTTTATATTCTATATGAAATTTATACAAATAGGAGGTTCTCATCCCAGAAATGAAGAATTTATGAGACGAGCATGTCAGAACTATACTATTGAGTATCATTATACGCATTTAGAAAATTTTCCTGATGAGAAGTATGATATCATTTGGTGTCCTGGTACTTGGGTAAACCCTGACAACTACCCATCATCTAAATTTATCTTTGGTCCGCAGTTCTGGATATTTCCTGATAAAAATCACCCATTCTTTACACAATCGAAACCTGAGCACGCATCTAGATGCGTCTTCACATGTCTGAGCGATTGGATTGCAAATGCTTGGAATGAAGTAATTGATATATCCAAATCAAATATACCCTTTCTACCTGTTCCATTTGGCCTCGATATTCAAGAGTCAACGAAAGATACCATAGAGTATGACTGTATTATTTATGTAAAACGCAGGCACCCTTCTATCGTCGAGTTTGCGAAATCTGTCGTTGAAGCAAATTCATTACGGTATAGGGTATTTACATATGGGTCGTATGACCGCAATGACTATATTTCTACTCTAAAGAAATCACGCTTCGCCATATGGATCGGGTCTCACGAGTCCCAGGGGTTCGGTGTTCAAGAATGCCTCGCTACTGGTACTCCCATATTTGTATACGATGTTACATCCATGAAGGATGAATATGAAAATCGTTATTCCTATGAACATCATAGTGAAAAACTCTTAGCAACCACAGTACCATATTGGGATGCACGCTGCGGTATGATTGTTAAAACAAACCAAGAGTTTATAGATACATTTCCTAGTTTCCTGGGATCCATCGACACCTTCCGTCCATCAGACTATATTAGAGAAACATTGTCTGATGAAGTATGCTTTAAGAGATTCTTAGATATATTAGATATTAGCTTATAATTATTTTGCCCAAATCATGCCCCAGTCCACCTTATTTGTAGAATTTGTTAAGAATGCCTTACACTCTTCAGACGATAGCATAAACTCAGATGGAAAATAATCATATTTATCTTCTTTCTGAAGATGAAACTTAGAATACCCTAATGATACTACATGGTCTATGGCACGCTTCAGACTATCTCTCCATTCCGCAGCCCATTCAAATGCCACTACAGGAGTTTTTTGTGTCAATGAATACAATACATATTCTTCTGCCCCCTCAACATCTACTTTTAGTATGTCTGGCATACCATATCTAGAAATAAGTGCATCAATCGCAATAGTGGGTACAATTACTTCTCTATATATCTGTTTACCTCCAAATCTTGACTCAGGTGATATTAACCAATTAAGATCTAATGTTGATAGGACATCTGATTGACATTCATAAAACGTAATAGACTGATCTGGTGTATTTGATACAGCATAGTGTAGTGGAGTAACATTTGTATACTTTAACACATTTGAGACCAGTATTGGATATGTAGTCGTTGATGCTTCTACACTGATTACAGTATTTGCTGGATTTTTAGCATACGTTTCAGTATACCTACCAATATTCGCACCAATATCAAAAATCAACATTATACATAAATATTATATTATTTCTTTATATCCTAACATACAGCGCATCACCCCATCCCGCCCCTGTCATGCTGATCTTTACACGTATGAATCCCTTCGCCTCTAAGAATGTATCTAACTCTGTTAAAACGCCACATCCCTTGTATACTTCTTCTGTATTCACCTCGCAATAGAGCGCATCCGCATACTGTAGATACTCCTCGGCACTCTTTAGCACATCAAGCTCTTTCCCCTGAATATCCAGATTCCAGAAATTACAGTGTTCCATTGAAATTGTATTGCTTTCAATGAAACTCTTAAGAGTCTGCGTAGTGACTCTACGCGACTCTACTACATGGATATAAGGATAACTCTTCTGATGCGTACCAAAGTCGAGAAGGCTCGACGACTGCCCATTGTTTGTTATATGAAAGTTGACAGTCTCCTCTTTGTCGCTTAGAGCAGCACAATACACATTCGGTATACCTCTTGCCTTCATCGCATCTACCTTCTCCTGAATCGCATCAATCCAGACCATACGACTCTGAATTAGACCCTTAGCTATATAGTCCATTAATTCCTCACATTCGTGTGCCCCGATATGGAGTACACCTCTAGGAGTTTTATTGTACCCTGAGAGTATATCATAACATTCACGGAAAGGGATTAGCATATACATATCATTCGTAGACAATGTTTAGATGGATGGATTTTCTAGTACTAGAATAGATTCAATGGTATACGTACCCTACCTCTATGCTCTCTACATGTCTCTTGTCGATGTACTAATGATGTCTCTACTAAAAGCACGGCATGTCGGTTCTATTGGTGGCACATGGGTCTTCCCACTAACAATGTTCATCTACGCAACACAACCCATCATGTTCTATTTTGGCCTTTCCTTTCAAACAATGGGTATTCTAAATGTCCTCTGGAATGCCGTTAGTAGTATTCTTGTCGCACTGACTGGATTCTACCTCTTTAATGAAAAAATTACAGCACGCGATTGCGTCGGTATTGTATTGTGCGTTTCTGGCATTGTACTCCTAGGAACTACCTAGTGTCTAATAGAAGAACTGGTGGTTATTGACCTCACCCGACTCCCCGTTGCAATCCCAACAGGCTGGACGAGAGGCATTCATATAGCTGTCATCTGTCTGAGAAAGGGCCTTCCGCGCCGTCTCAATCGGATCCACGCTCTTAGGGAGGTGGATGCGGTGTGCTGTCTCAAGAGTGTCAAGGCCGAACGCAAGCAACTCATGGAAGTGCTCACGGTAATAGACGTCCTTGAACTTCTCACCACTGACAATCATTCGAGGCATCCCAGGCATGTTGATCTGAAACTGCGAGAATCCCTCCTCATCGAGGTACTGGTTCTTCAAGAGGTAGTAGACGTAGTCGAGAACCTTCTTGCTATAGAGGCTCGACAACTCGTGTACAATCGGCTTGCCACCATTCGCGTCCATGTAGCGGATGAGAAACTCATTCGTATCCAGATTCTTGCGGATGTAGACCATATTGTCATCCATCTCGTCGGACTCGTAAATCATAACAATCTGGATGCTAAGGTCGGAAAGATTGGACATTTTAACTGGTATGCTTAGATACTGGGCCGGCGGCGTTCAATTTTTGCTCAATTTTGCTGAAGTTACGCCTTGATATTAATACTTCCGCAAGGTATCCGTACCTTGCTTCTTTTTCCATTGTTAAAGCGTCTTATTAATCACAAAGATTATATCATCAAATCTCTGTTTAATATATCGTAAATCAAATACCTGAATATACTTTTTATATTCTTCAGGGGTTATTTCCTTTAACTTTTCAATTCTTTCAATAGAGGGTACATCTTCAATTACGAGAATACCATCATCTTTTAATAATGGTAAATAGTGTTTTATGAAGTTAACCATTCCATTATACGAATGACATCCATCATCCAGAATTATATCGAATTTTAATCCTGGCACTACAAATTGTTTGTTAACAATCACTGGGTCATATGCATTCATATTTGTATATAGTACAACATTCGTGTTTGTATCCAATAGTGTAGGAACTTCATTGCGTAATGCTTGTATATCTATTCCATATACCTTCGCATTTTTAAAATAGTCTGCCCATAATTTTATACTACCACCACACTGAATTCCTACTTCTAATACTGCCGTAGCAGACTCTTTTTTTGATGAAAATAACATTTCGTATGTGTCCAAATAAGAATGCGTTGTGTTCTTATCTGTATAACAGTTATGTATCAGTTCAACTAATTTCGTCATGTAGTATACATATACAATATATATACTACATTAATACGCAAACACGGTAGCTCCACGGCTACCGTAAATTCGTAAGATATTACCGTGGGATTCTTAATTTAAGAATCCCCTAAGGGTGCCAGTTAGATTCGTTCTCAGAATCTGCCGGGAAAAGCTGTAGCACATAGCGCTAAAGTTAAGAAGCCCACGGTATTTATACTATCTAATAAAGTCTTATGCTATGCTAATCAGATCCGCAGAGAGGTATTTAAAATGTATATGACAAATACTAGTTATATGTATACTACTAATACTAGTAAAAACTTAAAAAATATGATTAAAGTACTTACTAATACTATCAACTTTAAAGATATCATTGAAACATTTACTAAAACCGATAATGTAGGATTCTATATGATACATTTAGAGCGCGCAGTTGATCGATTACCCTTAATTAAAGATTTAGAAGAACGCCTCGGTATTAGATTACACATTTTTAATGGAGCCAATGGTAATGAATTGGTTAAAAATGGGCACCCTACTATATGTCAAATTCTTGGACCTCCTGCAACTAGAACCGCTGGAGATATTGGTTGTACTGTTTCTCATATAAATATATGTAAAGATGCCTTGTCCAAAAAATACGATTATATTGTTATTTTTGAAGACGATTGTGTTTTTACATCGGACTTATCTACACTATATGATTCATTTGAACAGTTTAACAAATTAAATATTTCATGGGATTTATTCCTATTAGGGATGAACTCAGTTAAAAGTGCACATATCCCTGATACAAATGTGTCAATCGTTAAAGATTTCAATTGTACACATGCATGTATACTAAATGTGAAATTCATGAATGAATTAATCAATACATATCAAGAATACTATAATAATAATACTACATTGCCTATCGATGCAATATATTCAAAGATATTAAAATCAAACAAAGTTGATGGGTATGGATTTAATCAAAAATATTTCATTCAACCATCTGGAATATTTTCATATATCATAGAAGGTATACGATATCATTAACCTTTACGGTATAAGGGGTTCAATTTATTCTCAATCTTGCCCAGGGTATATTAATAGGCCGCAGCATTGTCTATACCATTGTATCTACATAGCCGATTATCTACGAAAATATAGTTATCTTTATTTCTAGAATAGCAGTCGACAATATAATAGCCATCTGCCGCATATAAGTCTTTCCTCCATCGTATATCATTGCATAGTTTATTGTCGATTAAAAACATGGCACTATCAATATGATGTACAAATATATCTACACCCTGTAGACCTTCACCTCTCAAACTGTTCTTTTGACCAAAGGTATACATTTTATTGTCGTCAAGTATATTCAATAATCTGTATAAATCAGGGTCAATTGTGTTGTCGTCGTCCAAGAAATATAAATATGTATCAGCAATTTCAATGTGATCGAGAGCATAATTTCTCTGCGGGTTTCCACTTATACCATCACCCTCATGTAAATATTCTTTGATTTTAGGATTGTTTTCCTCAGCAAATACCTTCGGATTTTCCTTTATCTTCGATCCATCGTATACGATTATCCACTCGTTTATATAGTCAAAGTTAATACTATCTTTAATCTTCATAAGATTCTGAGGTCGTATCGACGGCGTTATAAGTGTTACCTTATTACGCTGTTTGAAAATCTGACTGGAAGTACCATCACCCTTCTTTACTAGAACTAAGATCTTATCGTTGTCCCACCCAGTTGAACACTGGCGTTCATGTTGAAACGATACAAAATAGGAGTCTTGGAATTCATTCGCGATATCCGATAGCCTATTCGTATACTCATTTTCATCGTAGTGTTTGTATATACTCTGAAGTATTAGAATGCCACCTGGCTTCAAGTACTTCCATGTTTCCAGCACTACTCTACACTGATCCTCTAGGATATGTGTAGTATCTTCTATAATACAATCATACTGCTGATTCACTGTGGCAAATGCGTCTTGAATACTTACACTACTTTTTACATCAACTACAGTCATTGTTACATTCTCAGTCGCATGACTCGCATCACTATCAAACCCATATATGGACGCAGATGTAAAATACTCTCGCCACATCTTTGTCGATCCACCAACACCTATCTCTGCCAAGCTTATATCAGATGTACGATAGTTCTTGAATAATGAATCATAGAATATAGTATAAGGATGGCAATGGCGATCATTGGTAACATTGGCACGCTGAGATGAGCAATCTGTGTCATATTTTGCTCCAATATCACACAGTTCGGTTTTTAACGATTTATAGTCGAGTTTCAACGAAAACATATGTATATACTAGTATCATACGCTTTAATAGGCTATCATAGAGTTTTATTCTTATTAATTACAAACATTATATCGTCGTATCTCCTTTTATTTCCTCGTAAGTCGTAAATATCAACATACTTTCTATATTCTTCTGGTACTACATTTAGGAGATACTCAGTCCAGTGTATCTGAGGTATATCTTCAATCACTAGTATGCCATCATCGTCTAAGATCGGTAAATATCGTTCTATAAAATTAGCCATACTTGTATAGGTATGGGGACCATCGTCTATTAGAATATCAAACTTTACTCCCGTATCTATAAAGTTTTCTTTTATCCATATAGGATCATAGGCATCCACTTCTGTATATAGAACTACATATGGATCTGTTCGAAGGCTCTCGGGAACTTCAGGCTCTAGTTTCTCTAGATCAATTCCATAAATCATGGCATTTGTAAAATAGTCTCGCCATAATTTAATACTGCCACCACGCTGAATGCCAACCTCTAAGACTTTCTTGGCAGTCTCTTTCTTTGATGAGAATAACATAGTATACGTATCTAAATACGAATGCAATGTATTCTTGTCAGTAATCGTAGAATCAACTATATCTACTAAATGCACCGTTGACATATAGCCATATAGATTGATGGATATTTAAGTAAGACTGTGGTCTAATACGCAAACATAGTAGCTCCACGACCACCGTAAATTCGTAGTATATTATACGTCTCGGCAAATACATAGGTATTGTATCGATCCACAAAGTTGTCATCGAGCTCTCCCGTCTTGCCATGGAATCCCAGACTCAGATTCATTCTCAGAATTTTATCGAGATTTGCCTCCCCCATCGGCTGCGAGAAGGGTGTAAATCCATTCTGAACTGATAGGGGTAAGTTATAGAAATACCGGTTCACGAAGGGCGCCTTCCTCTGCTCCATGGACGGCAACAAGGATCGGAATATTGCCACATTCTCTGTACTGTATCGATTCAGAGTCTCCGCGTAATCTAGGGCCAGCCAACGTATTGGCTCCGAGAATCGGGTAGAAAACCCTGACCGGATTGGACCGTACATATGATCATCTGCTCGGTGAATTAGACCTGATACATCTGGCCACCACGGGGCATATGGGCAATCGTTGTTCGACAAGTCGCGTGTGGCTAGAAAATGCGCATTGTACCCCGCTGCCTCGTACCTCTGACAATAGAAAAAGATGTCTCGTGCTGGATTTGGTATGACAAGACGCATACGGGCATTCGGATTGTTCTGATTGTCCACTGGATCAAAGGCATAGTGTTGGACTATCGGTACCTGGATATCCGCTATACGGAATCGATTCGCTTCTGGCTTGTCCAAATAGATATATTCCACCAATAAATAGGCATTTGTTAGATCTAGAAATATAGGAATTTTCAGATTCGGAATCGGTACTACTTTCACTGGCGGCCTTTGAGCCTCTAGCCCTGGTAAAATACTGCCAGTCGAACTCTCACTATAGAACTGCGAGCCCAAGAGCGGCCACAGACCCCCTCCTTCCGTCGATGTTTGAACAATGGCCCCACTTATATCTGTCAATCGTGAATCCGTATAATACAGACTTGTCACAGGGTTGTATTGTACTGTTAGACGGACCTCATCAATATTCAGAGCATCTATCGGCAAAAGACATCCAGGGTCTCCACGACTAAACCAAAATGGCAGATTTGTTATAACCCTCTGCGATGTCGTATTCAACCCCAGCGTTGTCTGACCAAACCCATTCAACTCCCTACAGAGCTGTTTCGATGTTTCCACCTGCTTTTCTAGAGGTGTCTGGAACTCGTCTATGATCTCCATTAGTTTCCCAGGTATCGTGTCTACCACTGACCCCCCTATACTCAGAGAGACCTTGTTTACTAGGGCATGCCCCAGACTGTTCGTCCAACCAAAGTGCGGCCCCACAAAGTTCGTACCTACCGCTGCCTGCGCTGTTATCTGAGGCGTCATGATATCCGGCATTTCCGTCACCAGCAGTATCCTGCCAATCAATTCACCCCGAGTAGGAATTCGTATTATACTTGAGGACCCAAAATTCGGAAGAGTATCAAACTCTACACGAGACCACTGCGTCCCATATCGTCCCTTCTTTACTAGTACCGTTAGAAAGGAGTCCAGATTTGGCTGGTCCTTCGGAGGCTGTAGACGCTCGTCCTGCATTCCTGTTGATATGATTTTTAGCAGACTCGCCACCATCCTTTCTATTACCTTCGACTAATCTATAAATACCTTTGTACAGATTCCATTCTCGAACCGCAGCCACTGAAAGGCAAAGACAAAGACTCGGACTTCCCATTCCGTATCCAGTAATGCGTTCTGCGGTACCTTCACGTCCAAGGTCAGACGAAGCGAGTTCAAGCGACTGGCATTGATTGATCCAGTCGGCTCATGAGTGCCTGGATGCTTCGCAAACGAATATCCATAGATGTACGAGTCGTATGCCACCTTCCCTCCTCTGTGAGCCCTTGCAATGTGAGAGCGATACCACGCTTCGTCTTGACTTACAATGTCCATCCCATTTCCCTGAATCTTCGCATAGGTCATTAGCGGCTCTAGGGGGCGGAATATGGGGTCATAGTCTTTCTCGAGAGTCGCAGAATAGTTCGTCCAATTATTGTTCTCAGTCAGGGCAGCCTTTCGACGTAGGAACCATACAATCTCTTCGACCGGTTGATTGGCTTCTAGCGGCAACTGAATCTGAATACTATCTGGGCCCATTTTGTTCGTGACGTATTTGAGAGGCTCCGTGAAGTCAAACTGCTGTATCTCACGAAAGGGACGCTCAAATGGCTGCCGTAATAACATCTCACGATATGGTCCATCAACAAATAAGCCATACGTTAGCAATTGAATATTCGGCAATCTCGGGATGCTATGAGCTGTGGTTATTGTTTGGCCATCTGTAAACTGTACGGTCTTCGCTAAGGGCGTGTCCTCACACGATGCTCTGAGACCCGTTACAGACCGTACTATCTGATCGAAGCGCTTTAGAGCTACCTTGACTCGCATCGTTCCTGAGCGGCACGATATGAGAGGGAAGGTTGCCGTCAGGCGTTCACGTAGCATGGAAAAAACTAAGGGAACTGTTACCCAAGTATCCTCCGTCGGAAGGATTCGACGACCTGACCAGGCTTTCACATCGGATAAGGACTTGCGACCCTCGACATCTGTAAGACCCACCTGCGTATTCAGATCTGGAAATAGGGTTGATATAACCGAGACGGAATCCCCTGTGATTCGCTCTAGAATCTGATCGTCTACTTCCAAGGTTGCTTCGTCTAAGATACTAGATCCCAGGGAATTTATATACGTCCATGCCTGTGTAGGGTCTACATACGAAATCTTACCGACTTGGAGAGCCTGGCGAACAAGACCTGGAAACCAGTCTGGCATCTGAATCTGAATAAAAAGACCTTGAATCAAATCTCCACACGCGATATCACTCAATTCAAACACGAACTTCTGACCTAGATCGGCTGGACCCTTGAACGTGAACTCTCGTAGAACACTTGAATACGGTACAGTCCGTAGCTCTTCGTCCCGTGTAAACCGTGTAGCCTTTGCCGTCAATGGAAAAAGAGCTGTATCCTGGTCATCTCGATTTACCAAATCGAGAACAGTTGTCGTGGTGCCCCTAGGATTCTTTGTTCCATATCCGTTTCGTGTATTGATATCCATCTATCTACTTTACACCCGTGCTTCCAAATCCGCCTGTGCCGCGCGTAGACGCCGGTGCCCCAGGGGCACGCACCTGTCCTACTAGACTCACATGAGCAGGAATCGACATAACGTAGGCTACCTCACTGATATAGCCCATACCAGGTGCGATGACTTGAAAGAGTCTCGTACCTGCTTCTAGCTTGGCCGCATTCGATCCCACAGACACCATCGGTGCCATGAGTTGTCCACGGTAACTCTTGTCGATAATTCCGCGGCTATTTGCCATAATGTACCCTGTCTTGTAAATGGATGACCTCGGCTCAAGAGTGAAATGTGAGTCCTCTCCCGTCACCTTTCCACCAAGTGAACTACTAGACACCATTCGCGCCACTACACCTAGCGGAACTAAAGTTGCCACCGTTGTAGGAGTCACATCCTGTACAACCTTCAAGTCATAACCAGCATTGTCGGGTGTCAGATACTCTACCGTGCCAACTGTAGGATAGTAAGGGGTACCCTGCTCAGACACCTGGAGTTCAAGACGATACGTGGACATACTAGATATGGGCGCAAGTCAAGGGTCAATTTTAGGGCATGACTATTTAATCAATACTTATCTATACAGTCTATATGTCTAGCACTTTCATTTCATTTACAAATGAAATCTACAAGCTCCCTATTCGTGTAGGTTCAGTAACTACAAGTCAATCTGAATTCATTCAGAGGTTTTTACTCGACCATCCAGAAATTACACGGGTTCTAGAAACCGGATTTCATATCGGGCTAAGTGCCGCAGTAATGCTCGATACAAGACCAGATATTATAGTTACATCGTTTGATATTTTTTGGTTTGATTATACACGAAAGGCCAAATTAATACTTGATAGCTTCTATCCGAAACGGAATCTTTTATTGGCTGGCAATTCCGTTAGTTCTATTCCCACCTTTTTTTCAATGTTTCCAGACTATATGCCCGACTTTGTATTTATTGATGGGGGGCATGAGCGTCCAGTACCATTTATAGATATGTATACTATAGTTAGTAAGATAAAAGAAGGAACGTGGATAATGATTGACGACTACTGCCAAGAACATGGTATACATGGCGTAATAGAAGCATGTGATATCTTTATACAAACTAAGATATTAATCAATCATACTATATACAAATCAGGGGACCGTGGATGGATTCTAGGACAACGGTCTGGAATACCGGTGCCAATATCGGAGTATGCCGAGAATCCTGACAATATCAATAGTCTATTACAAGATACACTGTCACACTATACGTAAAAATTGACCGCGTGCCCAGCCCTACATGCTAGCATACCACAATGACGAATCATGCTGATATTCTTCACACGACATGTTGTATGCGTAGCAATACCAAGATTACCTACTTCGATTGTTTCCTGACATTTGCTCTTTCAACGACAGTTCATCTAACATCCTATAATCTTGGATGGGATGTCCTATGTATTAGCAGCCTTATTGGAATTTACTATAGCATGTATCAATTAAATCTTGCTATGATGGCCAAGGATGATGAGGCTGCCCAGGATACCCAGGATGCTCAGGATACCCAGGATGCTCAGGACCAACATGAAGATGCTCAGGCTGAAGATACCCATGAACGCGCTGAGGATGCCGATGTCGAGCATGAGGATGACGACGATGAGCATGAGTACGACGATATGCCTCCTCTAGAGCCCCTCATGGATACCGGTAATAAGATTAAGCAGGCCCTCGTTGACCTTAAGGAGTTGATTGCCCTCTCACGTGAGCAGTCAACTCGTCAACGCAAGAAAGGTCCAGTAGCCGCGGAAGTCAATGACACTGACGGGGCTATTGAGTATTATGCCGACGACGATGCCGTGAAGGCTGACTAATTGCCAAAGACCAAGGTTCCCCTAGCATCCTCCACTCTGTAAATTCCCCACCCAACTGTAATTGCCCTCATGGTAACTCTTTTTTGTCCCGATACCGTCGACGGCAAGGTGTCCCGTATGTCCATGTAGAGTGTAGGCCGGTCTGCCGTCGAGAAATTCACAGATCCAGACGGCATCCTCCGCTCAGGTGCCAAGTAGCCATACGACGGCCCTACAGCAAACGAAATCCATGAGACCGGAATCCCAGGGCATTTTTCAGATTTCGCCCAAGGACTTATAGACTGCCAGACCGACGTGTCCCAGGCAGCTTCACGCTCCTTTCCAGCCACCAGAAAGGTCAAGGTATTATAATAATCGCTAGTGCCAGATAAAGGGTTCGAGAGATTCCACAGCTGATTCCTCTCCAGACAGTACTCCGATTGGAAGAACACTAGAACCCCTTCCGCAGGATGCCGCCCATCAATCCGCTTCGTGACATAGGAAGTCGTACCATTTCCAACAGCCACATAGTCAGTCGGATCGAGACTCAGCTTGTTTTCAAAGGGTCTCAAGAAAGGGATCTGATTCGGAGTCGACTTCAAGAGTTTCTGAGTATCTCCACGCCCATATCGCTGAGTCGTCTCAAGAGTTATAAGGGGCTTCCCAATCTTCTCTCTTACAAGTCCCGTGAAAGCCGTCTGATCCCCCACACTGTCTGTCATAGTAAAGGGCATCCCCCATGGCTTCGGTTTCACAGTGCCAGATGAACTTTCGACCAAGTCTTCTAACCGACGAATCTTACAGCGAAGGCGGTATTTCTGACCCGGAAGTGCCACTAAGGGTAAGCCTCCCTCATCAGGATGTCCACACCCAATCAAGGGTAGTCTGAGAGTTAGCTTTTTCGGTGTGGCGTTTCTCTGAATCTCGAGGGGGGAGCCCGAGTGTCCACCGAGTTCACTGATCTGAAGAGCCTCCTGATTCAATGTGCCCTGGAGATGTGCCCAGGCATAGAGGAAATCCCCCGAGAATTGCTGCAATAGAAGATTGTCCTGATAGAACTCAATGTACTCGAACAAGAAGGCTCCGATTCCCTGTGTATAGCCATACGAGATACCATTGGCGTCCCGTATCAGACTCCTACCATTCAGAGGCACGATGTCCAACGGAAGCCATGTAGGCAGTTCGACTACAAGAGATGCCGCAACCAGAACGTCGCCGAAAGCATCGAATTCCCATTCCACTGTACGGCCAAAGTCGACCATATTCAGAGGTTGGGTCTGTCGAGTCTCATCGAGCGTAGCAGGCCATGTACCCATGTTGTACGAAAACGGATTTGAGGCGGTTTTCTCGTTGCTTGTGAAATACTTGTCCTTTTCACCTCGGGCTACCAATTCAAAGAGTGAGCCCTCGGATGAGGTGTTTGGTCTATCCATATGGATGCTCTATTCTATCGGAGTCTAAAATCGGATACGGTTTGACGTGGTATGAAAAATAAACTCAGGTTACCCTCAAGGCACTCTAAGGATTTTTCATATCGTGCTCACTGAAACAATCATTGTATCTTCATCGAGAATCACCACCACAATTCTTAGCTTGGGGTTCTTAATTTAAGAACCCCAAGGTAGTATAGAATGACTTCTACGTATCTTACAGACGGTTTAGTCGTTGGTAAGTGTTATGAAAAGGTAATTTTAAAGCCAAAGGTTCCGGTGATACCAAAGCGTGACACGACACCACAAGAATGGGCAACCTGGGATATTCTACATACTGAACCAATGGGGAAATTTATTAAATCCGAATACAAGTATTATTATTTTGATTTAGACGGTATGGTGTTTACATTTAATTTAAATGGAAAAGAACACTGGACTGTATTAGGCGCAGAGGGTTATGTATTTAGAGAGGTACCGTGTCCCTCTAGCGTGGGCGGTAAAGGAGGCCGTGGGAAAACATATAAGAAGACTCGGCGATCAAAGAAGCGTTCAACACGCTCACGCCGTTAAAGATTAAAGCAATGTATTAATATCTTTTAATGGAACTGCGTCAAGCGTATAGTTCGTTATATAGCCTTTTGATTTGTACTTTTTATAATGTGTATTTAGTTTCTTCTTAAATTCATCCATCGTATTTAAGGGACCTATATATTCATCATTATTTGTATACTTATCTTTTTCTGAACTAGGAGGAAAGCTATCACCATACATCCACTCGCTTTCTTCTAAATACGGAACTAAACATTTATCCTTAGATTCTATTAAATCACATTTTGTATCCTTATTGTATCGTACCATAATAGCCCCTTTAGTTTCTGTCCACATTTTCGCTGCTTTACCCATTTTCCTTTTCCGTGTTTTAAGCTTTTTTATAGGCTCCCACTTATTATTATATACTCTCCACCACCCTGTTTTCCCTCTGCGTACGGTAAATTCTCTTAGCGTCGTCGGGTCCTCTGTAGGTTTGTCCATTTTCCTTGTCGTATTCATCCTTCTAGTATATACATGTATTTTGTGAAACCACCTAGGTAAAAAAATGAAATACTTATCTATACAAGTACTACTACACACAATGCGCCTCATTATAGTTGAATCTCCTGCGAAATGTTCTAAAATTCAAGGGTTCTTAGGACCCGGTAATAAAGTCATCGCATCCATGGGACACATTCGTGCCCTCGCTCAAGATATCGACGCCATCGGACTCAATCGGAACTTTGAGCCGACATACGAATTCATGAAGGAGAAGTCCAAGGCCATCGCAGAGCTCAAGGCGGCGGCAAAAGGTGCCGAAACGATTGTTCTGTGCGCCGACGATGACCGAGAAGGCGAGGCAATCGCCTACAGTGTTGCTGTTCTCCTCAAACTCAATGTAAAAACCAATCCCAGAGCCGCATTTCGTGAAATTACACGCAATGCCGTCCTGGATGCCGTTACCAATCCGCGTACGATCGACATGAACCGTGTCAATTCCCAACAGGCTCGTGCCATGCTCGATATGATGGTCGGATTCACGATCTCACCCCTTCTCTGGAAACACGTAGGACCGGCTCTGTCGGCTGGACGCTGCCAGACTCCTGCTCTGCGATTGGTCTGCGAACGAGAGGCGGGCATCGAGTCCTTTGAATCGGAGGCGTCGTGGTTGATTACGGGCATGTGGTCAAGCGCAGCTACTAGCGCAGCTATTAGCGGAGCTACAAGTTGGCCTGCCTCCCTGACAGATGCCCTCGGCGACGAGGAATCCGCCATGAATTACCTCGAAAACCACAGCGACACCCCCGATGGCACTGTTAAAGCCAATGTAGTTAAACCCTGGCTTGCCTCCGCTCCTCAAGCGCTCATGACGAGTACACTCCAACAACAATCGAGCAACCTCTATCACTGTAATCCCAAGAGAACCATGCAAATCGCCCAGAAACTCTATGAGGCAGGACATATCACCTACATGCGAACGGACCAAACA
>Ga0214919_10004440_pt1 | contig 20539 bp, 19 predicted proteins | sample LL1503_MetaG_FD_177994 | JGI IMG/M metagenome (GOLD analysis project Ga0214919, IMG submission 177994) | Freshwater microbial communities from Lake Lanier, Atlanta, Georgia, United States - LL-1503 | ecosystem: Environmental > Aquatic > Freshwater > Lake | place: USA: Georgia | collected... | reverse complement strand
AGTTTCAATTGAGGTCAAACCGTCAGCCTTGGAGGCTTTCAAAGTTTGACACAGAGTGGCCTCAGAGCCACTTATTGCACGTGTGGATGGATTGTTGGCATGAGCCGACTTTTCAGACGCCGTGTTACTGATACAGCGCTGGCATCCGTGAAAGGATAAAGCTCGGTCGGAGAAAGGACATCCGCGAGAACCTCGCACCTCGTGACGTTCGAGGGCGCCTTCGGACCTTCGAAAGTTGTGACCTGCACTCTTCTGGGGCGTGCTTGCTGCTGCGGAGGTAGGTGGCGATATGCCCGCAGCCTGCGCGGGCTGGCGACTGCGGCCACTCAGGTTCCAAAATAAGGCGGGCGCCGCTCGCCTTTAGTAAACTTAGGTGCCATGGCGATGCCCAGGCAGGGGAAGCGCCCGGCCCCGGGCGCTGAGAAGCCGGCCGCGGCGCCGCCCGGCGACTGTCCCACCTGCTGCTCGCCCTACACGGCCGACGTGCGCAAACCGCTGGCCTGCCCCGGGTGCTCCTATGCCGCCTGCCAGAAGTGCGTCAAGACCTATCTGCTGACGTCCCTGGCGGACCCCGGCTGCATGAACTGCGGGCTGCACTGGTGCCGCTCCTTCCTCGACGCCTCGCTGACGGCGACGTGGCGCAACGGCGCGCTGCGGAAGCACCGCGCGGCCGTGCTCCTGGACCGCGAGCGCTCGCTGCTGCCCGAGACGCAGCCGCTGGTGGAGCGGGAGGCGCTGCGCCGCGCGCAAGAGAAGCTGCAGCGGGAGCGCTTCGAGGCCTACCGGCGGGCGATGCTGAAGATGAAGGAGGCCCGGGACGCCTACTATACCTCGCGCGTCTCAGGGCTCCGGCCGCAGTTCGAGGGCACAGAGGAGGAGGTGCGCCAGCGCCGCGCCTTCGTGGCCGCCTGCCCCGATGCCGAGTGCCGCGGCTTCCTGAGCGCGCAGTACAAGTGCGGCACCTGTCTGCAGAAGTTCTGCGCGGCGTGCCGCGAGCCGAAGTCGGAGGACGTGGAGCACGAGTGCGACCCCGGCACCGTGCAGACCATCGCCCAGATAGCGAAGACCACCCGCGCCTGCCCGAACTGCGGCATGTCGATCGAGCGCGTCAGCGGCTGCGACCACATGTGGTGCACCAGCTGCGACACCGGCTTTTCCTACACCACCGGGCGGCGGATCGAGAACGCCCACAACACGAATCCGCACATGTACGAGCGCCTGCGCCAGCTGGGCGCCAGCGCGGGCGATGCCGTGCAGCTCGAGCCGGAGGTCGCCTGCGGCGGCGCACGCGGCGCGCGCTGGCCCTGTGCGCACTTCGGCTTCGCGACGCCGGCGGGCCGCGAGGGCTTTCTGATGTCGCTGCACCACACGGGGCGCCACGTCGAGCATCTGCTACACGTCCACTGGCAGGCCGCGCCCGAGGACGGCGAGCAGCGCCGGCAGCTGCGCGTGCGCTACTGCCTCAAGGACTTCGACGAGGAGCACTTCAGCGCGCGCCTGGAGCAGCTCGAGAAGCGGCGGGAATACGTGCTGGAGGTGCGGCGCACCCTGGAGAGCTTCGTGCTCATAGTCTTCGAGTTCTTGACGCAGCTCATGGTGGACCGCTGTCCGGGGACCTGCGAGGACCGCTGTCTCACCATCCTCGCCAACATTGACGAGCTGACGAACGGCCCGCTGCGCGAGCTGAGCATCCGATACTTCCGCGCGACGCCTCGGATCCGTCTGGACCTGCACCAGCAGCCGTCGCTCCCGAGAACGCGCGCCCATGCGGTGCAGCTGTACGAGCCCCAGGGCCATCCGGCCCAGCGGGGCGCCAAGCGGCCGCGGCCGGCGGCCGACGCCGCCTCAAGCACGCTCTGAGCGCCGGGCCGGCGCGCTTGCCCGCCGGCAGGCCACGCACGTCAGCAGGCAGTTGCTGCGGCGCCCACAGGTGGCGCAGGCGTACTTGAAGCACTGCGCGCAGGCGGCCCCTTCGCAGGGGCCGTCGTGACTGTAGGCCGAGCCCCGGCCCTCCGGGAACGTGTGCTGGCTGTCCAAAAAAGATGGCCGCTCGCTGGCCATGTCTTTTACTTTCGCCGCGACGGGCGCCCGCACTCGGCGCCTCTTGATGGCCGGGCCAGGCATCTGGCCCTCAAGGGCGAGCGAGTGTTATCTGTGCAGCAAGCTCCCCGACTCGGCCTGAGACCGCATCAAAAAAGGCCGAGTTCTCGCGATGGGCGAGCCTCGTCTGCCCGCGGCCACCGCCCCGCGGCAAATGTAAATGGCCTATTGCGACGCGGCCTGTCAGTTTCAACAGTGCGGCGGGGATCCGCTCTGCATGCAGCAGCTGCAGCTGCAGCAGCAGGATCCCTTTCAGACGCAGGCCTGCCAGCCGTGGGACCAGGACTGCCTGCAGCGGCAGCAGGGGCTCGCGTCCTTCAACGGCGCGCCGCCGCCGCCCATGCGCCCGGCCGGCCAGTCCTGGAATCTGTTCGGGATCGGCATCGCCCTGCTCTTCATCGTCGGCGTGCCTTTTCTCGTCGTCGGCATCAGCCTGCGGGGCTCCTTCAACAAGTGGCCCTCAAAGCAGTCCGACCGACAAGAGTGAGCGCGGCACGCCGGGATACATAAATGACGCCGGAGGAGCTGGCGAACTTATTGCAGCTGCCGGGACCTGCGGTTGACTTGAGCGCGTGGATGGAGGCCTTTCAGAAAAAAAGGGCAACGGTATCGTCGAATAATAGCACGAGAGCTCTGACTGCAGATGGAATTTTGGCTGTTGTACAGGCACAGGCACAACTACCGGCGGCTACTTTACTGTGTCCGGATTTCGGATACGTGGCTGCCAACGCCTTGCTGCAGCTCTGCGAACTCACGCCCGTGAGAACGATTATGAATGAGGGTTGGGAACTGAGCTGGGATAGTTCAGCATCCCAATTTTATGCTTTCTTGCAGTACGTGGTGACCGTGCTGAATGCTATAGGATCGAGACCTCCTAATATTACACCCTCAAAACCCCCGCCTTCGTTTTATTTGCAACTCTGGGCACTCCTGGCCGAGTGGAAAGCGAGGAATCCCCCGCCGCGCCCCGATCCGTGTGCCCTCGTACTTCCTGGACTTACTGCCAAACCGCCTTGAGGCGGACGGTGGCCGCGGCCACGACGGTCAGGCTGCAGACGAGGCCGAGGAAGCCGACGAGCTTGCCCGGCCCCCGTGCGCGCCGGGGCTGGCAGTGCGGCCGCCGCTCGCAGCCGAGTGAGTACAGGACGAACGCGAGCAGCGCGGCGGCCAGGATGGCGCCGGCGGCGACCGTGGGCCGGGCCTTGCCGGCGGCGCCGTGGCGCAGCACGAGCGCGGCGGTGGCCAGGCCGCCGCCGAGCAGGCCGGCCGTCGCCAGGCCGGCCGCGACGTCCGTGGTCTGAGCCGCCTCGCGAGCGGACGCCCCGCGGCGCAGGCGCCGGTGCAGCGCCACGAGCTCGAAGATCGCGAAGACGATGCCGGCGGCGAGGGCCGCGAAGAGCGTGCAGATCATGATGCGGCCTTCCCAGGACGCCAGCGTGTCCGCTTCGCCGGGTGGCGCCATTTGTCTTTCAGAGATGGAGCTCGATCAGCGAGCGCACCACCGAGGCGTAGCGCTCGCGGGCCTCCTCGTTCGTGGCCGCGAGCACGACCTTGTGGAACGTCTCCCTGTCCTTCGGCTTGAGCGGGCCGGCGAGCCCTCCCACGGCGCGGCGCAGGGCGCTCAGCGCGTGCTGGCACGTTGCGGCCGTGGCCTGGTCGGCGCAGCACGCGGCCCCCGACGGCGCCGGCTGCACGGCCCCGAACCCGGTGCGGACGCAGAGGCCGTAGGCGCGCAGGAGGTCGGGCAGCAGGTGGCGGGCGAAGGCCACGATCGCGGGCCGGCGGTGCTTCCAGGTGTCCTCGGGCCCGTGCAGGGCCTTGAGCGTGGCCAGCACGTACCGCAGGCACGAGAGCTTGATCTCGTTGAAGATCGCTTGGAACGCGGCGGTTTTGACGGCCGCGGGCGAGCTGCGCGGCAGGATGTCCTTGAGCGCCAGGTACTGGCCGAGTTCCAGGAGCACCACGCGCCGCCCCAGCGGCTGCAGGCTCGGGTCGGCGGGCATCGCTCAGCAGCCTCGTCTTCTTTGCAAGGTGGCGAGCTGCAGCGCCGTCGGGGCTGGACGGCAAAGCGGCGGGGGGGCGCGCGTGCGGCCGGTGCAGCAGCTGCCGCGCAGCAGGGGCGGGGAGGGCAGGCCGACGGGGCACGGCGCCGGCGGGGGCCGGGGGTGGTAGCGCAGGCAGGCGAAGGCGTCCAAGGGTTCCAGCCGCGGCCACAGCGACATTTATACTTCGTGCCGCCGTCTGCAGCACGAGTCCCGCTCCCGAGCTCATCACGGTCCTCGCCCGGGCCGGTCGAGTCGTGCGCCGCGATGCTGCGCCGCTGCTTCGGCTGCTGCCTGCCTTGGGGCCCGGAGCCGGCGCTCATGGCGCCCGCGACGCCCTTCATCAGCCGCCCGTTCGGCGAGGCCTTCGTGGAGGAGGCGCCGGACGCCGTGGCCGCCGGCGGCCGCACGCTGGCCATCACCTCGCCCAGGCGTAGTGCGCGAGCACGGTCGCCACCGCCGCCGCCAGGCCCACGCTGATCCAGATGCAGGTGCTGGGCCCGTCGGACGTGACGGCGTGGCCGCCGCCGCAGCGGACCACGGAGATGAGCGGCCAGGCGGCGAGGGCCGCCGCCGCCAGTGCCAGCACGGCGAGAGCGATGCAGCCGAGGCTCTGGGGGTGCAGGAGCCCCCCGCAGCCGGCCGTGAGCGGCAGGCCGAGGAAGGCGCTGAGCGCGAGACAGACGGCCGGCAGGAGCAAAAAGAGCGTCACGAGGGCGGCCAAGGTGCCTGCTAGCTTGAGGCCCTTGGGGACGTGAAACGTCGGGGGCTGGGCGTCCAGTCTGCAGGAGCCGTAGGGGCCTTCGACGACGACGACCGCCAGCACGCAGGCCGCGAGATAGCAGGCGATGGCCAGGACCAAGCGCAGCCGGCCCGAGGCGGTGATGCCGCTCGGCTTCTGCCCGGCCGCCGGCGCCCGCATGATGGTCTCGAGCGCCGTGTCCCGATCCATGGGAGCGGCCCGATTTACAGAGGGCGGGCGGCGGGGGTGCCCGGCCCTCCTCGCGGGGCTCGCGTTGGGGCGCGGCCGCCGCAGCCCGGCGGGGCGCCTAGTAAAGCGGTCCTATGCCTGCCACCTGGACGGACGACGACACGACGGCGGACGAGGCACCGTGCGGCGCGGCTCAAGAGATCGACTGGGAGTGGGAGGACTGGCGGCACGACGCCGCCCTGGCGATTCGCTGTTCCGAGCTGCAGCACTGGCCGCCGCGCGAGCCCGCCGGCCTGGCTCCGGAGCGTGTGGCGGCCGTGGCCGCGCGGCTCGACGCCACGGCCGAGGCCTGGGAGCTCGACCCCGGCGCCCACTTCGCGCGCAGCTGCCCTGATGAGCGCGCCGGCTGGCTGCGCCGACGCCTGCTCGGCCCCGCGAGACGCTGAGGTCCTCGCGGCCGTGATGCTGCACGTGCGGGCGCTCCTCGACTGCTTCGGCGGCGCCGCGGTGTCGGCGGTCCTGAGCGACCTGCGCGCGCCGCCGGGCGCGGCCGACCCGGGCGCGCCGGCCGCGGCGCCGGACGGCGACAGCGAGCCCGACTACGACCCGCCTGCCTGAACGGGCCGCGAAAAAACGGCAGGCTCTATGGGTAAAAAGACATGATCAGCGCCACGGTGCTTTTCAGCGTGTGGACGTGCATCTTTGCCATGCTGACCAGCATCTTCACCATCTCCAACAACTCGTATTCGCGCACTTTGCTGAAGATCTTCGGCAACGGCCACACCTCGCAAGTCATCGTCGTGTTCGTCTATGCGCTGACGATCGTGGCCTCCGCCATCTCGCTCTGGGAGGCCTGGAAGGCCACGGTCATGGGGTCGTCGACCGTGTTCGCGGGCTAGGCGCGATGGCGGCCGTGCCCGAGGCCCTGCGGCGGCTCCTCGTTGCCGCCCGCGTGCAGCTGGCCGGCGCGCTCGGCGAGGGCCCCGCCGTCCGCGGCGTGGTCGTGCGGCTCCGGGCGGGCGGCGGGCGGTGGTCGCATCGCGGCCTGCGCCTCTGGGGCCTGCGGCGGGCGGCCGCGCTCCCTTCGTGGCTGGAGCTGGACGGCGTGCCGGTGGCGCGCGTGCGGCTCCTGAAGAGCCGCCACAAGCGTGGCGCGGCGGCGGGCGGCTTCGACCGCTGGCGCTGCCGCTTCGTGCACGCGTCAGTTGGCGTTGCCGATGCGGCGCACCAGGCCGTCCTCCCGCGGCGCGAGTTGGTCCAGCAGGTGCTGCAGGGTGAAGAGCTCCGTGACGTTGGCCAGCGGGATCTCCCAGGCCGAGAGACCGTTCACGAGCGTCAGCGTCTGCGCCTCGTCGGACACCGCCAGGAAGACGCCGGCGAGCGTCTCGCGCCGCGTCACGAGGCACACGGGGTCCCCGGCCCGCGGCCACTCGCTGCCCTGCAGCAGGTGCCAGTAGCGCGCGAGCTGCGGGTGCCTGAAGCGCCAGAGCTCCTTGGCGCTGGCCGGCGCCCGGCAGATCGGGCACGTGGCGTTGGCCGCAAAGTGCTGCGTGCAGCAGGGGCGGCAGAACTCGTGGCCGCAGTCGAGCGTGGCATCGAAGTCTGAGAGCGCCTGAAAACAGATGGGGCAGTGGGACTCCAGCGTGCGGCCCGGTTCGGCGGGCGGCGGCCCGGCGAGCTGCCGCCGCAGCTGCTCGTTGGCTTCCCGCAAGCTCCGGGCCTCGGCCTGCACGGCCTCGAGGCTGGCCTGGAGGTCTTTGATGCTGGCACGGGGCATGGCGGGCTCTTTGCATGGGGGCCAGGGCGTTCAAGCGCTGCGCTTCCGCAGGTGGGCTCTTCTCAAACGCTCGGCCTCTGCACTCCTTCCTTGCGCGCCATGGCGTCCACCAACGGTGTGCTCGAGCAGCCCGCGGTGCCGGAGGTGCCGGCGGTGCCGGAGGTGCCGGAGGTGCCGGCGGTGCCGGCGGTGCCGGCGGTGGCGGCGGTGCCGGCGGTGGCGGCGGTGCCCAGGCCGCTGGCTCAGCGCGCCTCCTACCGCTCCGTCGACGTCGACGAGTACTGCGTGCTGCGGAGCACCGGCAAGCGCAACCGCACGGGCTCCATGATCTGGGACGTCTGCCGCGAGCGCTCGCCGGTGAATTTCCACCACATGGGCGTGGGCGAGGAGAACGACCCGTGGTCCAACGTCATCTGCGAGGTGCAGACGGAGACCCCGGAGGGCACGCTCAAGGATCGGCTCGCGCTGCTCTTCCGCATCACGCCGCAGCAGCTCGACTTCTTGCGGCGCTTCGACCAGCGCCTCGTCGACCAGCTGACGGAGAAGTCGGTGGACGTGCTGCAGAAGGCGACCAAGCGGGACATCGTCGAGAACATGTACCAGTCGCCCATCAACGTCAAGGACGGCCAGGATCCGGCGGCGCGCATGGGCCTGGTCGTGCGGGGCCACGCGGCCTTCCTGACGAAGGTGTACTTTCACCGCAAGCTGCCCGAGGGCGGCTGGGCCACGCCCGCCGTCCTGGTCGGCTGGGAGCAGCTGGAGCCGGTGCTGGCCAACCACCGCTGGCGCGACTGCCAGATTCGCGGGAGCTTCCGCGTCGGGGGCTTGCAGGTGGTGGGCAAGAACATCTACACGCGCTGGGAGTTCAGCGAGCTGCACCTGCGGGAGTCCTCGGGCGGCAACGCCATGCTCGGCGGCCTCTCCGAGGAAGAGCTGCGGGCCATGCAGGACATGGAGTGAGCGCGGCTCAGGCCGTGTTGACGGCCCGGGAGAGGACGGCGTCGAGGCCCGCGTCGGCGGTCGCGAGCTCGCCGAGGCCGGCGTCGGCGGCCGCGAGATTGTTGAGGTCGTTGCTGAGCTCGGCGACGCCGGCGAGGCTCCGCGCCTCGCTCGCCTCCATCCACGGCTGCAGCCCCTCGTGCTTCGCCGCATCGTAGGCGGCCTCCGCGAGCGCCGGGCCTTGCGGGCCGCTGGCCTCCACGGCGTGGGCGGCCTCTTTGACCCGGGTCAGGTCCATGTTCGGGACGTGCCGCACCAAGAACTGGCGGATGGCCTCGCGCTTCTCCTTGAAAGACAGCGCACGGAGACCGGTCACAAATTTGTCGACCGCCTTCTTCGAAATATTCGTCAGGTACAGCGCGCTCTTGGCGGCCTTGTCGCGCGCGTCCAGCGTGGCGCCCTTGACGTCCAGCCCCTGCCGCGTCGCGTAGAGGCCCGCCACCAAGCCCGCCAGCGCCACCAGGCCAGCCTTCTGCGTCCGCGAGAAGATCTGCTCGACGGACTTTTCGAAATAATGGTGCTTGCGCACGTAGTCCTCGTACTCCGCGTCGTTGCGGATGACCTGCTTGAGTTTCATGAAGGCCCTCTTGATCTTTTCGGTGGAGGCCTCGCAGAGCTTCGCGATTTTGTCGTCGGAGCGGTCGAGGCAACACGACGCCTGCTCGCCGCGCGTGAGCTTCAGAATGCACTCTCCGAACTGCATCATCTCCGCGTGCTCACGCTCGCGCTCGGCGTCGCGGTCCTTTTGCGTGCGCAGCTTGACGTCGGTGAGCCCCACGCTGCGCGCGGCCTTCAGCGCGTGCATGTACTCGAGGATGGCGTGGCGCGCCCGTTTCGCCGCCAGCTTCTTGCGCACGTCGCGATACTGGCGGTGCAGACCGTGCCCGGTCGAGGCCGCCAGGCTCTTGGCCATGTCGGCCAGGTCGGAAGCTCTCCTCATGAGGCGGGTTTTATACTTGGTGCACAAAAAGTTGCCGCGTCCACTAGCCGCTCGCTCTCAGGGGGGGCCTTGTCAAACCACCCACGCTCACAGTCGCGCGGGCCCCGAGCGCCGCGCCCGGGCGCCGCGATGCCGCCGCGGGCGCGCCGCGAGTTCATCTCCCATGTCGAGTTCGGCGTCTTCTCGCCGGAGGAGGTCAAGCGCTTCGCCGTCGTGAACGTCACGGAGCCGGCCACCTACAGCTCCAGCCTGCCCGTGGCCAACGGCACCGCCGACCACCGCATGGGCAGCGTGGACCGCCGCCTCGCCTGCGGCACCTGCAAGCACGGCGTCAACCAGTGCCCGGGCCACGCGGGCATGATCGGCCTCAACTACCCGGTCGTCCACCCTTCGTTCCTGGAGGTGATCCTGAAGCTGCTGAAGACGGTCTGCTTCTTCTGCTCCGAGGTCCTGCTGACCGAGGCGCAGATCGCGGCCGTCCGCCGCCTCGGCTCGCGGAAGCAGAAGCTGGCCGAGGCCGTGGCCTACGCCAAGAACTGCAAGGCCTGCCCGGCCTGCAGCCTGCCGACGCCCGTCTACTCGCGGCAGGGCCAGACCATCAAGTGCGACTTCGCCAAGGCCGTCTTCTCCGACCTGGAGGAGAAGCAGTACTGCGAGCGGCCCTTCACGGCCGCCGAGGTCCGCATGATCCTGACCATGATCCGGGACGAGAACTGCGTGCTGCTGGGCCTGAACCCCAAGGTCAGCCGCCCCGAGAACTTCGTGCTCACCGTCATGGTCGTGCCGCCGCCCATCGTGCGGCCCTCCGTGGTCATGTCCGAGGGCTCCAAGGCGCGCGGGCAGGACGACCTCACGGCCAAGATCTGCGACATCATCAAGGCCAACGCCGTCGTGCACACCGTCCTCGAGAAGGAGGCGTGCACCATCCCGCGCGTGGGCCTGAGCCTCACGGCGCAGCAGGCCGTGGCCGACCTGGCCTTCCACGTCACGACCTTCATCAACAACGACCTGCGCGGCCAGCGCCAGTCCGTGCAGCGCAGCGGCCTGCCGACGCGCAGCATCATCTCGCGCCTCAAGGGCAAGGAGGGCCGCATCCGCGGCTACCTCATGGGCAAGCGCGTGGACTTCTCCGCGCGCTCCGTCATCAGCCCCGACAGCCAGATGGACGTGGACCAGGTCGGCGTGCCCGCGGTCGTGGCGGAGCGCCTCACGGTGCCCATCTTCGTCATGGAGTCCAACCTCGAGGCGGTGCGGCTGCTCGTGCGCTCCGCCGCCTCGGACGCGCGCACCATCCGCCGCGAGGGCGGCGCCCTGGTCATGCTCGAGTACGCCGAGCGGGAGAAGGAGGCCAGCGCGCTGCTGCCGGGCGACGTCGTGGAGCGGGCGCTGCGCAACGACGACATCGTCCTCTTCAACCGCCAGCCGAGCCTGCACAAGGGCTCCATGATGGGCTACCGCGTGCTCATCTGCAAGGGCTCGCGCACCTTCCGGCTCAACCTGGCCTGCACGGGCGTCTCCAACGCCGACTACGACGGCGACGAGATGAACGTGCACGTGCCCCAGGACCCGCAGGCGCAGGCCGAGGCGCGCCACCTCATGTGCGTGCCCGCGCACATCATCACCGCCCAGTCCAACAAGCCCAGCATCGGGCTGGTCCAGGACGTGCTCATCGGCGCCTGGCTGCTTACGGGCGACGACGTGCGCGTCTCCCGCACGCGCCTGGCCACGCTCCACCTCTGCCTGCACTACCCGCTCCGGCCGCTGCCGCCGGGCCTGGAGTTCACCGGCCGCGAGGCCTTCTCCCTGCTCCTGCCGCCGCACCTGACGTACTCGCGGGGCCCGGTGCGCATCGCCGCCGGGCACCTGGTCGCCGGCCGCCTCTGTCGCCAGACGCTCGGCACGGCCTCGGGCAGCCTCGTCCACCACCTCTGGCTCTTCGAGGGCGCCGAGGTGGCCAAGCGCTTCCTCTCCGACGCCCAGCGCCTCGTCAACCGCTGGCTGCAGTGGCGCGGCTTCTCCATCCGCCTCTCGGACTGCGAGCCCGACGCCCGCACCACCGAGCGGCTGCGCACGCTGGTGGCCACCGCCGAGGCCAAGGCGCGCGCCATCGCCTCCAACGAGCAGCTGCGGCTCGGCACGCCGCACGAGGTGCTGGAGGACGCCATCTCCACCATCTGCAACAAGGTCCTCACCGACGCGGGCAAGCTGGTCCACGCCAGCTTGGACGAGCGCACCAACGCGCTCTACCAGGACATCACCAGCGGCGCCAAGGGCAACCTGGTCAACATCACGCAGCTGAGCGGCCTCGTCGGGCAGCAGTGCGTCGAGGGCCAGCGCGTCGACGCCTCGGCGCCCCTGGACGACTTCGCCCGCAAGGGCTTCGTGCGCCGCAGCTACTTCGAGGGCCTGCAGAGCTACGAGTTCTTCGCCCACACCATGGCCGGCCGCGAGGGCCTCATCGACACCAGCGTCAAGACGGCCACCACGGGCTACCTGCAGCGGAAGCTCATCAAGGCCAAGGAGACCGCGCGCGTCTGCTACGACCTCACCGTGCGCAACACGCGCAACAACATCCTCCAGTTCGAGTACGGCGGCGACGGCTACGACGCCACCTACCTGGTGCGGCAGAACCTGGACATGCTGCGGCTGTCGCGCGCGGACTTCCTGGCCCGCCTGCAGGCCGCCGAGGCCGGCCCGGCCCTCGCCGTGTGGCAGCAGCTGCTGCGGGTGCGCACGCAGGGCCTGCGCCGCGAGCTCGACGTCGCCGCCTACGTGCCGGTGCCCTTCGAGGCCGTGCTGGTCAAGCGGGAGCTCCAGCCCGAGCCCGCCGTCGGCCCGGCCGAGCTGCGCGCGCGCGTGGACGCCCTCTGCGCGGCCGTCTGCACGCTCCGCCACGGCTGGCGCAGCAACCTGGAGCTGCTGCTGCGCTGGCACCTGCGGCACGAGAACGTGGGTCGCTTCACGGAGGCCGCGCTGGCGCGCACGCTGCAGGAGATCCACCACCTCTGCGTGCGGGCCAACGTGGCGCCGGGCGAGGCCGTGGGCCCGCTGGCCTCGACCAGCATCGGCGAGCCCCTCACGCAGCTCACGCTCAACTCCGTGGCCTACGACACGGAGCTGCTGCTGCGCGTCGCCGGCCGCTACGTGAAGGTGCCGATCGGCGCCTTCGTCGAGGCGCACCTCGCCGCCGCGGGCCCGGCCTGCGAGCGCCACCCGAACGACACCTGGCTGGCCTGGATCCCGGCCGCGCGCGCCGAGATCCTCAGCGGCGACGCCGACGGCCGGGTCGCCTGGCGGGCCGTCGAGGCCGTCACCAAGCACCCCGTCGTCAACGCGGACGGCTCGGCCACGCTCCTCCGGGTGACCCTGCGCAGCGGCCGCACCGTCGTCGCCACCAAGGGCAAGAGCTTCCTGCAGCGCCTCGCCAACCGGCTGGAGCAGGTGGACGGCGCCACGCTGCGGCTCGGCGACCTCCTGCCCGTGTCGCGCATCCTGCCCATCCCGGACGAGCTCACGCACCTGGACCGGGCCGACTACCCGCTGCCCGCCGGGGGCTGCTGCGCCGAGGCGCTCCCGCAGCGCCTGCCGCTGGACGCCGAGTTCGGCTGCTTCGTGGGCGCCTACTTGGCGACCGGGCGGGCCCGCGAGGACGGCGCCGTGGTCCTGGCCGCCTACGCCGACGCGTCCGGCGCCGTCCGCGCCTTCTGCGGCCGCTACGGCCTGGCCTGCTGGGCGGGCCGGCACCATGGCGCGCTGCACGTGGCCGGCGCCGCGCTGGGCGCGCTCTTCTGCGAGCACTTCGGCCCCACGCACGGGCGCACGGCACCCGTGGAGCTGCTCGCGGGGCCCGTGGCGTTCCTGCGCGGGCTCCTCGCCGGCTACTTCGACGGCCGTTGCACCGTGCACCCGGGGCGCCAGCGGCTGACCTCGACGTCGCGCTCGGCCGGCCTGCTGGAGTTCCTGCGGCAGGCCCTGCTGCGCTTCGACGTCACCTCGCGCCTCGTGGGGCCCCACGCCGTGCGCGGCCGCCGGGGCGCCCGCCCCGCCTACACGCTGCTGGTGGACGGCGGGGACGCGCGCCGCTTCGCGGAGCGCCTGCCGCTGAGCGGCGCCGCCCGGCGGCGCCGCCTGGCGGCCCTGCTCGCCGGCCCGGCGCCGCCCTTCGCGCACGCGGCGCCGGACCTGGTGCCGGGCACGGGCCTGGCCCCGGGCCCCATCGGCCGCGAGGCCCTGCCGGCCCTGCTGGCGCAGACCGCCGACCCCGAGCGGGCCGCGCTGCTGCGGCGCATCCTGGCCGAGGACGTCCTCTACGACGAGATCGTCGCGCTCGAGGAGGTCCCGAACCCGCGGCCGCACGTCTACGACCTCACGGTGGCCGTCACGCGCAACTTCAACCTCTACAACGGCCTCCTCTGCGCCGACACCTTCCACGGCGCGGGCATCAAGGGCAAGAACGTGACCCTGGGCGTGCCGCGCATCAAGGAGCTCGTCGACTGCACCAAGAACCCCAAGACGCCGGAGATGCGGCTGGTGGTCTTGCCGAGCTACAGCGGCGAGGCGGCGCTGGAGCGGCTCTGCCTGGGCCTCGTCGACACGCCGCTCTCCAAGGCCATCGCCGAGCTGCGGTACTACGAGGAGCCGGACTTCTTCGACAGCGCGCTGGGCGGCCTCGACGCCCACCTGGCGGCGCGGCTGCGCCTGGTGCGGCCCGCGGCGCCGGCGACCTACGGCCTCTTCGTGGCGCGGCTCGTGCTGCGGCCGCCCGTGCTGGTGCCGCGCGGCCTGTCGCCCTCGGACATCGCCGGCCTCATCGAGCAGCGCTGCGACTGCGACGTGGCGGCCTCCGACGAGCTGCACGACGAGTGGATCCTGCGCGTGCGCTTCTCGCAGCTGGCCGCCGGGACGTCCCCGCACCCGGAGGGCTCCGTGCAGGAGCGCGCCTACCTGCAGACGGCCACCGAGGAGCTGATGCACCGCCTCTGCCGCGACATCCCCCTCGGCGGCCTGCCGGGCATCCACTCCGCGACGCCGCAGAAGGAGGAGCTCTTCTGCTACAGCGACGCGGGCCCCACGAAGCAGAGCGTCCTCACCATCTCCACGGCCGGCACCAACCTGGCCGGCGTGCTGGCCCTGCCGCACTTCGACGCCGCGCGCTGCGTGACCAACGACGTGCACGAGACGCTGCAGACCCTCGGCGTGGAGGCGGCCACCGCGCTGCTCTTCGAGCAGATCCAGTTCACGCTGCAGTTCGACGGCTCCTACGTCAACGAGCGGCACATCCTGCTGCTCGTGTCCTTCATGACGAGCATGGGCGGCCTGCTGCCCGTCAGCCGCCACGGCATCAACAAGCTCGAGGCCAGCGGCCCGCTGGCCCGCGCCAGCTTCGAGGAGGTCTCCGAGCGCCTGGCCGAGTCGGCCATCTTCGGCGACGTCGACCCGGCGCTCTGCCACTCGGCGAAGATCATGATCGGCGAGCGCTGCTCCGTCGGCACGGGCATGTGCGACATCGTCGAGGAGGCCTCGGACGCGGCCAGCGTGGCCGACTCCGACGAGGTCGTCTTCACCCTGGTCGAGGGCGAGGGCCACGGCGCCCTCAGCTGCGGCGCCGGCGGCGACGGCGTGCCGGTCGAGATGCCGTTCGCGGACGACGACCACGGCCTGGCCGGCTGCGGCCAGGGCCTGCCGAAGGCGGTGCAGGCCTCCTACCTCCACGTCGCGCCGTCCTGCGCGCGGGCCTACGCGCCGTCGTCGCCCAAGACGCTGGCGACGGAGCGCAAGCGCAACTACGCGCCCAGCTCGCCCCGCGGCCTGAAGCGGCGCTGCGGCGAGTCGTAGACCCGCCCGCGCGCCCGAGGTCCTAAAAAGGCGTCCCACCATGTCTGCGCTGCGGTCGTTCGTGCCCCTGCCCGCCGTGCTCGCCGCGCCGCCCGGCCCGCCCGGGGCGCTGCCGTGGCCCGCCCTGTGCGACGGCGTCTACTGCATCGTGACGACGACGCCGAGCGGCCGCGCGCGCTGGCCGAAGCTGCGCCTGGCGCTGCGCGAGGCCCAGCTGCTGACCGACGCCGCCCTGGCCGTGGTGAACGCCGGGCCCTGCGGCGAGCACGGCGAGCCCGTGACGAGCCAGCCGACGGCCCTCATATGGTCGCACTTATCGGCGGTGCTGCACGCGCGCGCGGCCGGCCTCGAGCGGGTGCTGCTGCTGGAGGACGACGTCTACTTCGCGCTGCCCGAGCTGCGGCGCCTCCTGACCGCCTGCGCGGCCACGGCCTTCCGGGCCGCGCAGCTCGAGGCCGCGGCGCTCTATCTCGGCGGCGTGCACGTGTCGACGCAGCCGAGCGAGCGCTTCGGGCTGCACCGCGGCCGTGCGTTCCAGACGCACGCCTACGTGGCCCACGTGCGCCACCCCGCGTGGGACCGCCTGCTCGCGGCGGCCCGGGCGGACACCGCGCTGATGTTCGACACGCTGCTCTTCACGCACGCCGGGCCCTGCTGGCTGGCGCAGCCCTCGGTGGCCTTCCAGCGCTCCTTCGGCCAGGGCACGCCGGCGAAGTGGGTGCTCGAAGGCGTGCCGCCGCTCTGCCGCGGCCTGACGCACGTCTTGAGCTGGTTCGACGTCGGCAACTGCTGGGAGACCTGCGCGTGCACGACCAATGGCCTGGTGGCCGTGTTCGGCAGCATCGCCGCCGCCGTCACGGCGCTCGGGGCGCTCGCGGTGCTGCTGGTGGCGCTGCTCTGGTGCCTCGGCCGGCGGGCCTGGCGCTGAGCGGCCGGCCGTTAGCAAAATGGAGTCGATCATGTCCATGGTCGCCGCGCTGGAGCAGGCGGAGGCCGCCGCGCCGGCCGTGCAGGAGTTCTGCATCGGCACGTCCGACCCCGGGGACGAGGAGGACTGCTGGGACGTGGTCTCGCTCGGCGACGCCGAGGCCTACGTGCTCGAGCGGCCCTCAGCAGGCGCAGGCATCGCGGCAGGCCGAGCGGGTGCGGCGCAGCTGGGGCTCGGCGCTGACGTGCAGGACCGTGACTAGCTCGGCGGCCTCGGCCGCGAAGCCGCGCCGTGCGGCGCGGTGGCCGCAGCAGAGCTCCATGGCCTTGGACACGAGCTGGCCCATGGCTTTGTAACGCCGCCCGGCCCGCGGGCCGCCCATGGGCGGGGGTGGCCTGGCGTCCGCCTAGCGGACCTCCTCGCCGCTGTCCGGGTCGTCCTCGCCCTCCTTGAGCACGGCGATGCTGGCTTTCTTCTTGGCGGGCTCCGCGTCGTCCGGCGGCGCGGGCGCGCTGCCCTCGGCGCGCCGGTACTGGTCCTCGAGGTCGTAGAAGACCTTGGAGCCGAGCTTGAAGTCGGGCAGGTTGATGTTGGCCTTGTACCAGAAGATGCAGTCGCTCGGGCTGCTGCTCTGCAGCGTGTTGTCCATGCAGATGCACTCGAAGTTCTGCGTGCAGCGCTCGAAGCAGGCCTCGAAGTCCTGGAAGCTGTAGAAGACGCCGAAGAACATCTTGTAGAGCTTCATGCGGTTGGCCAGCACGGTCTCCTTCATGGAGAAGATGTAGTCGACGTTCGCGCGCAGGTCGGGCGGCATGTCGACGAGGTACTGGCAGAGCACGCAGAGCGCGATCTTCGAGTGCCGCCCGTTGAAGAAGAGGTAGCGGAAGGCCTTGGAGCGGAGCACGGTCTTGTCGTAGAGGACGTCGTCGAGGACGACGAGGAAGTGGCGCTCCTTGCCCTTGGCCGCCAGCTCGCCGGCGGTCTGCACGAGCAGCTCGAGCTTGGCGGGGCTGAAGCGGTTGTAGACGCAGGCGCCGGGCATGCAGCGGCGCAGCATGACCGAGCTCTCCATGGTGGGGCACATGCCCAGGACGTAGTCGAAGCGGTCCCGCAGGTTGTACAGCAGGTCCTCGAGCAGCTTGCTCTTGCCGCTGCCGCGCTTGCCGACGGCGAGCATGATGCGGTCGGGCTTGATGGTGCCGACGTCGAACTTGCGCACGCGCACCTGCGTCATTTGCTAGCAGGCGGGGCGGCGGGCACGGCGCCGGGAGCGCGCCGGGGGCCACCGAGCCCTGCCGGCTGCGGCGGCGCTCGGGCGGGCGTTGCGCCGTTTTACGCCAGCGCAGCGGGACCACGCCGTAAGACGCGTCCGAACGCCTCCATTCGGCTTGCTGCGCGGGTGCTCGCGGGCCCGGCCGCTTGCGGCGGCTGGGCCCAGCAATCTTGGCGGTGGGCTCTATTCTCGTTTTCGTCGCCCTTGTAATAGATCCACGGCGACATGGCCTCTGCGAGCCTGGGATAATCCCAGCTGTAGTGGTCTGCCTCGTAGTTTTTGAGCGACATGACGGCCGTGGCGGCGTACGTGAAGACGCCGGTGCCCAGGAGCAGCGGATTAGAGCCAACCAAGTAATCGAGGGCCGGCAGAGCCAACAAGAACACGGGGCTGAACATGTGCGTCATGTACTTTGCGACGCGCAGGGCCGGAGAGATCTGGATGAAGTCCTCTCGCTTTATTTTTGTATTTGCCCCTTTAGCTTGCACGTCGTTCACCAAATCTATGAGATCGGCGACGCGTTCTGCTGGCGTTCCCGAGAGTGCGATGCGGAATCTAGCGTGTCTCAGGGCGGCCCGCCACTCGGACGGGGCTAGGTGGCATTCGTCCAAAATCAGGCCCACGTCTTTTAGCGATTCCGGGGGCGGTGGCATCACTTTGTAGGCCATAAACACTGGTGTGATCGTGCTGCCGTCGCGCTTCGTAAACCGTTCGAGATTGGCCTTTTTAAGTTCTTTTTTCCAGTTTGGCTCTAGATGTTCTGGGCATGCGATGATGACGCCGGTCAGTTCGTCGATGGTGTTGGCCACGGCAGCGAGGGCTGTGAAAGATTTGCCGGTGCCCATGAACATAGCCAAGACGCAGCCTTGCGAGGAAGGGCTGGCGCGTTTGTTTGTGAGCTGGGTCACGATCGTTTTTTGGTAGGAGTGCAGCAACGTAGGCTTGTACGTAGGATCTTGGAGCTCTTCCTTAATCTTGTTTACCTCGGTGTCATTGGGGTAAAAATTATGAGCGCATGGCGGAAGAGCAGTCGAGAGTTCTGGAGCAAAGGGCACGATCCGACAGATTGCTCCTTGAGGTGTGTGGGCTTGCTGCACTTTGCTCAGAGCTGCATACATATCGTTCATTTGCACGCTTTCTCGAGTGCGCTTGACCAAGGCGGCCTCGTCGGCGGTCGTCGCCACGAAGGGGTTGTCGACATCCTTGTCCCTTTGAAGCACAAAATTGGCTTTCATTTTTCTGCCCATATTTTGGCCACCGTACACCCATTCCTGAAAGCCCCGCCACGTGTATCCGCTAAACACTGCAAAATTCAAGAACTTGAGGGCGTAATAAATCGCCACCGTGGGCAGAATCACGGGGCCCCGGAAATACTCACGAAAAACCGTCGCATGCTGATTTTCGGCCAGGAGCTCGGCCAAATCTAAGGAACCCTGTAAAAACCCTGGTTTGCCATAAGGCGAGCTTGCCATCTTGGCACGCAGCTTCTGCTTGATGGCCACGTACTCGCTCTGAGGTATGTCCTGTATGCCGGACCGCCGCACGAAGCGTCTCAGAAACCACGAGAACGCATTCCAGGCGATAACGGAATACAGCAGGGCTTCCGGTGCCGGTACCGCATTGAGAAACGTGCGAATCTTCTGGCTGCGTAGGTTGTCGTCTGCGATGTTCGAGATCAGCTCGTGAACTTCAACGTGATTCTTCAGCGCTCCAGATGCCCCGGTGTGTTTTCCGTTGCGGCGCGTCCGGCCTATCGCTTGCTGGAAGTCAGAATACTTCGTTATCGCTTCGGTGAAGATGATGCAATGCCGGTCCTTGAGATCAAACCCTTCGGGTTTGTTGCACACGACGGCCACCTCGGCGTTATCCACCGTTTTCAACGACTCGTCATCCAGCGTTTCGACGACTGCAAACGAATCTATGATCTTGGCCAATCGCAAAGCCTCCAGCACCTCTTCGATCGCTTTCAGACCACACGGCCCTGCGATGCTGGTGTAAATCATTATTCGCATGGCATTCTTCGGCTCCGGGAGGGTTTTGATGTTCCGGATGAAATTATACAACTCTTTTCCCTTGCTAGTCTCGGTGTAAGTCGCTCGGGTATCGCTTTCAGCACTCTGCCGCGCGCAATAGAACCCGAGCCCTCGTCCATACACGTTCGCATACTGTTGGAGGTTCACTTTCACCTCCCAGTCTTGGATGCGATCGACATTGGGCGCGTCTAAAAAAAATTCCAAGTCTTCCTTGAATAGTTTGTCATTCGGTGTGGCCCGCGAGATAAATTCGCTGGAGAATCGCAACTGCCCCGGATCAAGGGGCACGAAGATGGTATTGCAGCGGTTGAGCGTCGGCAGGAGCTGTTGTTGTGAGTCCATGCTTTGTATACACTATGCGTTGGTTAGGACAGAAGGATCTGGTATCCGAAAAAAAGAAGTAGTAAGGACGAGGTCGCCGCGTGTTGGTTAGGACAGAAGGATATGGTATCCGAAAAAAAGAAGTATTAAGGACGAGGTCGCCGCGTGTTGGTTAGGACATAAGGATTTGTGATCAGAAAAAAAGAAGTAGTAAGGACTAGGTCGCCGCGCGTTAGTTAGGACATAAGGATTTGTGATCAGAAAAAAAGAAGTAGTAAGGACTAGGTCGCCACGCGTTAGTTAGGACGTAAGGATTTGTGATCAGAAAAAAAATAAGTAGTAAGGATTACACAGCATCTGAAAATATGCAGCGCAGTAAGGGGCTCAGAGGCCAGTCGTGAAGTGCGTCATTGCACAGCCTGCCGACCCGCCATTCACGTTTTCAGAACGCCGCATGCCGCCATTCGGTTCCCAAGTACGTGTAGGCACGATTCCGGGGCCGTTCAGCCCGAATTTAAGGCCATATCGCACTCCAGTCCTTGTGAAGAGGGGCTTTTCTTTACATGCCCCATTAAATTACACAAGTGAATGCAAATTTCTTGAATGCATCAAACACCAGTTTTTAATACGCTGCGTGAGAGCATGTGGGGTAAAAGTTTTGGATCAACAGTGAGCCAACGTGTACCTTGACGAGCCATGGCGCCCAATCAGTCTCGCCAGGATGGTGACGCTGACCTGGCGCTGCGGCAGCAGCTGGCGGAGATCAAGCGGGTGCCCCTGGCACAGGTGGGGCGCATCCGCATGACGCCGGAGAAGATGCCGTCGCTCGTGGACATGGGCGTGATCTTGACTGGTAGTTCAGCCCGAGATGTTGCTCAGATCATTCGACGGCTCGTTGTAGCCCATCCTGATTTGGAAACAAGATGTTTCCAAATAAAATTCGGAGGTCGTGGCAATCGCGACACGCCGGTTCCCAAAGACCTTGCGACCCTGATCGAGATCATCTTCCTCTTGCCTGGCCGCGCGGCGGCGCAGGTGCGCCGGACCGCGGCGCAGCTCTTCGTTCGCTACATTGGCGGTGACCTGTCTCTCATCGACGAGGGTCGCCACGCGTTATTTAGGACATACGGATCTGTGACCAGTATCTGTGATCAGAAAAAAAGAAGTAGTAAGGACTAGGTCGCCGCGCGTTAGTTAGGACATACGGATCTGTGACCAGTATCTGTGATCAGAAAAAAAAGAAGTAGTAAGGACTAGGTCGCCACGCGTTAGTTAGGACATAAGGATCTGTGACCAGTATCTGTGATCAGAAAAAAAGAAGTAGTAAGGACTAGGTCGCCACGCGTTAGTTAGGACATAA
>Ga0214919_10004438_pt1 | contig 20543 bp, 9 predicted proteins | sample LL1503_MetaG_FD_177994 | JGI IMG/M metagenome (GOLD analysis project Ga0214919, IMG submission 177994) | Freshwater microbial communities from Lake Lanier, Atlanta, Georgia, United States - LL-1503 | ecosystem: Environmental > Aquatic > Freshwater > Lake | place: USA: Georgia | collected 2015-03-15 | reverse complement strand
AAATTTTAAATAAATTTTAAAAATTGCTTTCTCACTTACTTAGCTTTGCTAGCGTTCGCCCTAATTTTTTAATTAAATTTCATACCATGAAATTTAATTAAAAAATTGATAATTAAAATAATTTAGAATAATATAAATAATGGATAATAAAATAAGTATGTTCGTATTAAAAAGAAACGGTGTTCGTGAGGAGATATCATTTGATAAAATTACCTCTCGACTACAACAATTATCAAAAGGATTAGATAGGATTAAAGTCCACAATGTATCACTAAAAACAATAAATAGTATTTATGATGGAATATCAACTTCTGAATTAGACACCGTCAGTGGAAATATTTGCGCAACTCTAGCTTCGACTGACTATCAATATAATCAACTTGGCGGACGAATTTTAGTAAGTAGTGCTGAAAAAAACATAAAACTTCTATTGGGTGAGAATGATTGTTTTGTAGGAAGAATGAAATATGTTCAAACTATGTACAACAAATTATATAAGCGTGACTATTTAGTACCCGAACTTCTTACTTACATCGAAGCCAATTCTGAATTCCTAAATACCTTAATCGATTACACCAGAGATTACACTTTTGAATTCTTTGGTTATAAAACTCTCGAAAAATCATACCTAATTAAATTTGATGATAAAGTTGTTGAATCCCCTCAAGATTTATTCTTAAGAGTTGCCGTTGCTATTCATTATGCTCAGGATGCCAAAGATTTAATCAAGCAAACCTACGATTTCATATCCAATGGCTATTTTACTCATGCTACTCCCACTCTTTTTAATGCCGGAGTTATTAATGGTCAATACGCCAGTTGCTTCCTTCTAGGGACCGATGACAGTATCGAAGGTATGTACAAAAATGTAGCTGATTGTGCCAAGATTAGCAAAGGTGCTGGTGGTATTGGTGTTCATATATCTAATATCCGTGCTAAGAATTCAATCATAAAAGGTAGTAATGGTCGTAGTAATGGTATTGTTAGATTATTACGAGTTCTTAATGAAACTTCCAAGCATGTTACTCAAGGTGGAAAGAGAGCTGGCTCATTTGCGATCTATTTAGAACCATGGCATGCCGATGTCAAAGACTTTTTAGAGTTAAAGAAACAAACTGGTGTTGAATCTGAAAGATGTCGTGATTTATTTTTAGCATTATGGGTTCCTGATCTATTTATGAAAGCCGTTGAAGAAAAAGGTGATTGGTATTTAATGAGTCCAGATGAATGTCCAAATCTAAATGAAACTTTTGGAGCCGATTTTGAAGCATTATATAATAAATATGTTAGTGAAGGAAAGTATAGAGAAAAAATTAAAGCAGACGACTTATGGGATAGAATTTTGGTTTCACAGATTGAAACTGGTGTACCGTATATTGCCTACAAAGATCGAGTTAATGAAAGATGCAACCAGAAAAATATTGGAATTATAAAGTCCAGCAATTTATGTGTTGCTCCCGAAACTGAGATCCTAACGGACAAAGGCTATAAAATAATATCAGAACTAAAAGATCAATCAGTTAATGTGTGGAATGGATTTGAATTTAGTAAGGTAGAAATTAAACAAACAGGAACCAATCAAAAGTTAATTCTGGTTGAAACAAGTGATGGTAACGAGTTATTTTGTACTCCTTATCATAAATTCTATATTCAATCAAATGATTATCATGTTAAAAAACCAACTATTGTTGAAGCAAAAGATCTTAAAACTGATATGAAACTGATGAAATGTGATTATCCTATCATAAAAGAAGGATTAGATAATTATAAATATCCATATACAGCTGGTTTATTTACAGCAGACGGAACATATCATCGGGTATATGAAAAAAGCAAAGGAGAATCATATAAGTGTAGTTTTAAAACTGATGATAACTTATATTGTTCAAGACATCAAAATTATCATAAATTAGATGAATCATTAACTGAAAATAATAATGATGGTAAATGTTCTGCGATCATTAGCAAGAAACCAAAAATAGCATTATATGCTGAAAAGAAAATACTATTAAATCATATTGATATAAAAGAAGGTATTGAATCTCATGAAATTGAAAGTAGAATTGATGTAATGTTACCTTTAGATTTACCTGAGAAGTATTCGGTGCCATTAGATCAAAATATTAGTATTAGACTAAAGTGGTTTGCCGGATTCATTGATGGAGACGGAACGATTGCTGTAAATGGTTCTAATAAACAACTACAACTAAGTTCAATTGATAAAGACTTTTTAATTAAAATTAATCGAATGTTAAATACTATGGGTGTTAATGGAAAATTAAATATTGGTAGTCCAGCAGGAAAAAGATTATTACCTGATGGTAAAGGAGGAAAAAAGTATTTTGATTGTCAAACTGGATATAGACTTTTATTAACATCATGTGATCTCTTTAAATTAAAAGAATTAGGACTAAAATGTTATAGATTAAAATTTGATGATATTGATGAACCACAAAGAGATGCTAAACAATTTGTAAAAATATCAAAGGTTTCTGATCTAGGTGATATAGATGATACATATTGTTTTAGGGAACCAAAAAATCATACTGGAATTTTTAATGGTATTATTACTGGTCAATGTGCTGAAATTACAGAATTTTCAAATATTGACACCCATAGCGTGTGTAATTTAGCATCCATCGCAATTAATAAATTTTATGAAAATGGAACCTATAATTATGCTAAGCTAAAAGAAGTTGCCAAATTAGCAACCATTAATTTAAACCGAGTAATTGATGTTAATTCCTACCCAACATCTGAATCTAAAACAACCAACTTAAATCATCGTCCAATTGGTATTGGAATTCAGGGATTAGCAGATTTACTATGTTTAATGAAACTATCATTTGAATCACCTGAAGCAATAGATTTAGATGGTAAAATCATGGAAGTAATCTATTATGGTTGTATGGAAGCATCTACTGAATTAGCAGAGAAAGAAGGTGTCTATGATGCTTATAAAGGAAGTGACTTTGAGAAAGGAATATTTCAGTTTGACTATGATAAACGATCTGAGAGAATTATGAAAATGGAACCAGTAATGGATTGGAGTAGCTTAAAAGAGAAAGTTAAGAAGAATGGGATGAGAAATTCTCTCCTGACAGCCTTAATGCCTACCGCTAGTACCAGTCAAATCTTAGGTAATAATGAATGTTTTGAACCATATACGTCTAATATCTATACTAGATCAACACAAGCTGGTGAATTTATTATGATAAACAAACATTTAATTAAAGACCTAATTGAATTAAAAATTTGGAATAATGATACTCGCGAAAGTATCATCATTAATAATGGTTCCGTACAAGAATTAGAAATTCCATCTGAATTAAAAGGTATTTATAAGAATGTTTGGGAAATAAAACAAAAAGCAATTATTGATCACGCAGTTGCTAGATCATTTTTTGTAGATCAAAGTCAGAGCATGAATATATTCTTTCCAGAACCTGATTCACGCAAATTATCTTCCGCTCTTTTGTATGGCTGGAAATCTGGACTTAAAACTGGAATGTATTATCTTCGTACTAAACCAGCAACAAATGCTATTAAATTTACCATTGATGCAAATAAAATGAAATTTCAAGAAAAAACTCTTAAAAATGGAAAAACTGTGATTTGTAATGAAGAAGAGGGAATTTGTTTGATGTGTAGTGGGTAAATTGGTTAAACTAAGCTTAAACTGGGGAAACTTTTACAAACTTAAACTAGGGAACTTAAACAAGCTTAAACTAGGGAAACTTTAAAAATCTTAAACATTTATATTTTAATAACTATCTCCTCCTTATTCTTAATACTAAAAACAATCATATATTTACCATCTTCATTTATTATAGAATGTTTAATATCAAATAATTTATTATATATATCCAATATTTTTTTTAGTTTATCCAAACCTTTATTAGCATCTTCAAGGCTATTATATTTTTGGTTGCTCATTGAGATTAAATCCATTATAGAATGTATAAGATTGTATACCAACTTTAAGATTGTATACCAACTTTAAAATTTGTATTTATAATTATAAAAAATCAATTTTTATAAATATAATTGTGCTCTCGATGGGAAACGAGCCCACGACCTTTTCTTTACAAGAGAAACGCTCTACCACTGAGCTACGAAAGCAATCTAATAAAGATTATATTGCTTAAATATTAAAAATGCTGAAAACCAGAATTGAACTGGTGACCTCACCCTTACTAAGGGTGCGCTCTAACCAACTGAGCTATGCCAGCTATTTATATAATAATAAATAGCTGATAATTTAAAAATTATATCGGATACGGATATTTATTCCGTATACGAATATTAATTATACCGGATACGGAAATTTATTCCGTGACCTAGAGATTTCTTTTATAAAAAGTCTCTTGCTCTGACTGAGCTAACCCGACAATATGTTTTATAAATATGTCTTTATATTAAAGTTAAAATAATGTAGTTAAATAGATCACCTAATATAAATAGATCACCTGATATAGTTAACAGTTAAATGTTATAAAGTTAAATGGTAGTTTTTTAAAAATTTCTTTCCTGTGGCTCCAAATACTTCATTCCTAATATTTTAAAAATTTCTTCTTCTGATTCCACATATATATTCTTATTATTTTTAAAAATTCCATACTCACTAACTTTATATCCCATTTTTTTAGCATTAGATCTCAGCATTAAATTAAATTCTTTTGAGCCTGTAAAATATAATAATGCTGGATACCAAGATAAAAAAGGAATAAATCGGATATCAATTCTTCTAATTGGTAAATCCTTATACTTACAAAATCCCATGTATTTATTAGTAGCATCAGATGTAAGATTATCAATTAAGAAATTATCATTTTGAAAATGATTAATTATTTTTTTCATTATATTCTTTTCTTCATTTATATCCTCCATAAGAATAGTTGGTATTGTTATTAAAACATCTATATCATTTGATGTTAATTTTTGTCTACGATATGATCCACATATTTCCATTATTATTGAATCATCTACTTTAGATAATTCATTATATATATAATCTTTAACCTTTGTAATTTCCATTCTAGGAATATTAAATTTTAATTTTTTGAAATATTTAATTCCTAATTGAATGGTTGGAGATACTTTTATTTTATCAGACTTATATAAATTAATAAAGTCTGTTATATTTGTGATTTTATATTTTGATATAACTGTATTGGCAAAACTTTCACCAATTCCAACTATTGATAATAGTTCCTCTTTTATGGTCTTCTTATTAAGATTTTTACAATCAAGATTCTTACATAATTCATCCAATTCTATTAATTTTTTTGTTTGAATTATTTCATTTATTCGATCTCGCATCCCCTTACCTATACCAGGAGTATTATCGAATTGTTTTATATTTGTAATCGGAGCTTGATAATTTTTTATTACACGCAAACCAGTTTTTAATGACCTAATTCTGAATTCATTCGTTTTCTTAAAAGATTCATCATTTGATGTTTTCATTAAATACTCATTTACTTTAATTAACTCCTTAAAAATATCAATTATAATTTCATTCATATATAATATAAGAAATAAAATATATTTTATACTAACAGTATAATGAATTTTTTTCCATCCAATAATGATAAAATAAAGATAGATGATGTTGGCAAGTACTCTATTACTTTACCTGATAAAACTCAAATAATTACCAATTTAATTACTAAATATATTGGTTCCACTGATATAACTGTAACAGATGCTATGGCGTGTATTGGTGGTGATACATTAGCATTTTCAAAAGTATATAAAAATATTAATGCTATTGAATTAGACAAAACTCGGTTTGAATATCTGAAATATAATATGAATTTATTTAATTGTACAAATATAACATATTATAATGATGATTATTTAAAAATTATTAAGACATTAAAACAAGATGTAATTTATATTGATCCACCTTGGGGTGGTCCAGATTATAAAACTAAAAAAAGTATTAAAATAAAGATTGGTGATAAGAAATTAGAGGAGATTTGTGATGAAATAATTAATGATAAACTATGTAAATTATTGGTATTAAAATTACCATATAATTATGATTTATCAGAGTTAAAATTTCATGATTTAAAAATGGTTGTTATTGGTAAGATATTGATTATTACTATTATGATTAATTAAAATTAGTAAAAGACTTAATAAAAAATTGATATATATAGGGCTTAAAGCAAGGTTATTAAATTTATATATACATTGAAGAATGTCAACTACGTCTAATCAAAGTGTCAAAGAGGAGGTTAAAGAGGAAGTCAAAGAAGAAGTCAAAGAAGATGAAAAAGATTTTCATGTTGAACATCCAGAATCAGATGAACCATTACTTGACGAAGAGCAATTAAAACTTATTGAAAAATTAAAGGAAGATTTTAAGGGAGCAAAGACGATAAAATTAATGGATGATGACGATGTACTTGAAATTCCAAAGAAAGGTATAATTGGTTTAAACAATATGGGTAATACCTGTTATATGAATGCTATGCTTCAAATATTGAGTAACTTGGATGGTTTTCGTAAGTATTTATTTGAAGGAAACTTTGTGAGTTCATTAAAGGGAGAATTGGATGATTCACTATTTTACCAAACCTTTCGTATTGTTAAACATATGTGGGAATCATCTGCTGATAGTTTATCACCCAAGAGTTTCAAGAGCAAGTTTGTTCAGAAACAGAATCAATTTATGGGATTTGAACAGCAAGACAGTCATGAAGCTGTTCAGTTCTTGTTGGATATTCTACATGAAGAAATTGCGCAACCAATTGATCTTGAAGTAACTATTGAGCCAGAATTAGATGGATTTTTCAAGATATGTGATCAATTTTATAACAACGAGGGAAAGAAAGATAAGAGTTTATTGGCAATGATTGATTCAAACAAAGAAAAAACACTTGATTATTTTGCTATGAAATATTATACAACTTTATCAAAATCTTATTCTGAAATAGCAGATATGTTTGAATCAGTTACATGTGACCTTCTAAAGTGTCCAGATTGTGATCATTTAAAGTATAAATTTGATAAGCACTATATTATGTCGCTAGCATTGCCTGAAATTAATGATGAAAAAATCAAGGAATTAGATGTGTATAAATTCTTGGTTTCGATGAAGACGGATGAATTAAAGGAACGTACGTCTGATGCTGAATTGATTTCCAAACTATGTTTAAATGAAATTAGGAACAAATATAATTATAAACTTACTGACTTACTTGACAATTACAAGAAACCGGAAGAATTAGATATTGATAATTTATGGGAATGTGAACATTGTGAGAAGAAAGTACATGGATTAAAACAAATTAAGGTGTATAAGAATCCTCAATATTTGTTCATCCATTTTAAACGTTTTAAACATGTTACAATTAATGGTAATACAATTATTGTAAAACTTAAAAATGTTATTGGATATACTGAATTCATTGATATTGCTGATTTAATGATTCGCCCAGTTCCCAGTACCAAGTATCAAATTGTTGGCGGTATTAATCACATGGGAGAATATAACTTTGGACATTTCACTTGTTTTGCTAAGAATAATGAAAAATGGTACAATTTTAATGATGATTCAGTTAATGAGTTACATTGTGATGGGATTCCTCTGTCACAGAATGCTTATATGCTGATTTATAAGAGGGTTGAGTAAAGATAATAAAAGTTAATTTTAAAGATTGTTAAAGTTAACCGTTTGATGGTGACCGTTTGATGGCGATCGTTTGATGGTGACCTTCCGACGGTAAACAGTTAAGATGGTAAACAGTTAATAGGTTCATAAAAATTGATTTATAAAAATCATATATATAAATACATTTATATATATAATTATACATATGAATACAGATCTTATTTTTCAAATTATTGATTGGCAAGAATACAATGAAAAAAAGACAACCGATAGTGAAAAAATAAACTACAAGACTAATAAACCATATGTGATTTCTAAAATGAAATACTTTATTAATATCTTTGGTAGAACTGTTGATGAAAAATCTGTATGTTTGCGGGTTGAAAACTTTAAACCATACTTTTTCATTGAAATTCCTGAAGAATGGAAATTATCTGATATTAATAATTTTATTGTATTATTGAATTCTCATCTTAGTAATAAGAAAACAAATGCTGTTATTTTACGTGACGATGATTATGACGATAATGAAAGTTGGAAAAAACAAATTATCTACAAATGTTTAAGAAAACATAAGGCCAGAGGTTTTACTGCTGGTAAATTATTTCCATTCATTGCTTTCTTTTTCGATGATACTTTTACTTTTCGAGCTTTAGAAAAAGTATTTGGCGAAGATATTCCATGTCCAAGTGGTAATCCGTATAAAGGTAAGAAGAAATTTCAAATCTATGAATCAAATATTGAACCATACATTCGTTTTAATCATATAATTAATACTGATACCTGTGGTTGGATCAAGGTTAAAGATTATGAACTAGAAGATCGTGATAATACTGATATATATGCTGTTTGTGATTATGCGAATTTAGAAAGATTTGATAATAAGAATGCTGCTAAATTTAGAATGTTATCTTGGGATATTGAATGTTATTCGCATGATGGGAGTTTTCCTCAAGCAACTAATATTGAAAATCCAATCATTCAAATTGGTTGTGTTTTTCAAAAATATGGTGAGAGTGAACCATACCTAAGAGTAATGTTATCATTAGATACTTGTGATCCAATTGTTGGGACTGATGTGCGAAGCTTTAAGACGGAACCAGAATTATTATTAGAATTTCGTAATTTAATATTAGAAGAAGATCCAGATATCCTAACTGGATACAATATATTTGGATTCGATAATGAGTATATCTATGAAAGAGCTAAATTACATAATATTGAAGATGAATTTTCTAATCTGAGTCGCCATATGGGTATTGAAGATGGTATATCCAAGTTTTTAACTAAAAATCTTTCCAGTTCTGCTTTAGGTGATAATGTGCTTAAGTTTTTTGAGATGAAGGGTCGAGTACAGATCGATTTATTGAAGGTGGTTCAAAGAGATCATAAATTAGATTCTTATAAATTAGATCGAGTTGCTGAAAATTTTATAAATCAGGACATAACAAAATTTGATGGTAATAAATTATATGTAAAAAATCCAAAGGAATTTATGATTGGAAATTATATTGAAGTTCTTGAAAATGATGAGATTGAAGGTTTGGAACATATTACTGATAAATTAAAAATAACTGATATTAATTATGATGAAAAATATATTTGTATTGATAAACATTATGATACGTATAAGGAATTAATTGTGACGAATGATAAGTGTAAGAAATACAAGGCATCTCTAGTAAAAGATGATATTAGTCCTGATGATATTTTTTCAATGTATAAAAAAACTTCTGCGGATCGTAAAATTGTTGCCGAATATTGTATGCAAGATTGTGTATTAGTATTGAAATTATTAAATAAGTTACAAGTTCTTACAAATAATATTGCAATGGCCAATGTTTGTTCGGTTCCATTATCTTACATCTTCTTACGAGGTCAAGGTGTTAAAATCTTTAGTTTGGTTGCCAAGTTTAATAGAAAGGAAAATTATGTAATGCCACTCTTGAAGAAACCATCTTATGATAATGATGCTGACGATGATGTAGGCTATGAAGGAGCGATTGTTTTTGAACCAACTGTTGGATTTTATGAGGAGTCAGTATGGGTGAATGATTATTCGTCTCTATATCCTAGTTCAATGATTGATCGTAATATATCACATGAAACATTGGTTACTGATCCACAATATATGAATTTACCAGATTATGAATATAAAAGTATTACATTTAAAAACAATGATGGAAGTTCTACAACATGTATGTATGCTAAAAAAAAAGATCCAACATATGATTCAAAGAAATTTGGAATTTTACCTCAAATTCTGATGAATTTATTAGGTGAAAGAAAAGCAACTAGAAAATTAATGGAAACTGAGAAAGATCCATTTGTTCAAAGTATCATGGATGGCAAACAATTAGCATTAAAAGTAACAGCAAATTCATTGTATGGTCAATTAGGTGCGAAGACTAGTCCAATCTTCATGATAGAATTAGCAGCATCTACAACGGCTATTGGTAGAAAACAATTAGAACTAGCTAGGGATTTCGTTGAGAATCATCTTAATAGAATTATGAAGGAAGTTTATGCTAATTTAGAAAATCCTGAAAAATTAGACAAAATATTTAATGAAGAGTTAAAAGATAAAACTGGAAAACCTAATTTAAAAGATCGTGATTGGGTCATTGAAAGTGTTAAAGATATTTTTAGCAAATACACCATAAAACCAGAAACACTGTATGGTGACACTGATTCTGTATTTAATCGGCCAAATTTTGTAAACTTGGAAGGTAAACCAGTTTCTGGTCCAGAAACAATTAGACCAGCTATTATATTAGGACAATTAACTTCAAAATTAATTCAAGCTAGACAGGGTTATCCACAAGAATTATCATATGAAAAGGTATTTTGTCCATGGATTATAGTTAGTAAGAAGAGATATATTGGTAAGAAATATGAAGAAGATGATAAAAAATACAAGGTAGCTTCAATGGGATTAGTATTGAAGAGACGAGATAATGCTCCAATTGTTAAGAAAGTAGTTGGAGGATTACTTAAAAAATGGATGATTGATATTGATAAGCAAGGTGGGATTGATTTTATTAAAAAATCTATCTATGAAATTGCCGCCGGTAAATATCCAATTAGATATTTTGTTACTTCTAAGACTCTAAAAGGAAAATATAAAGGTAAAAGATTAGATGGTAAACATCCAAAGGGAAGTAAATGTTTAACCGAAGGTGTCGAGGGTAAAGGTGGAGGGGGTAAGGGTGAAGGGGGGAAAGGTAGGTGTGAATGTAACGGACCATGGAACTGGCGCGAAGTTCAATGTGGTATAGCACACGTAACATTGTGTCAGAAAATGGCTGAACGAGATCCGGGTAATGAACCAGCAAGTAATGAGAGAATACCGTATGTGGCTGTTGAAATTAATGAATATGAGATAAAATGTAAGAAAAAATCGGATGGGAAAGAGGAGAAGATTTTACAGGGTGATAAAATAGAACATCCTGATTACATTGAAAAAAATAAATTATCTATTGATTACAAATTTTATATCAATAATCAAATTATGAATCCAACAGTTCAATTCTTGGAAATTGTAACACCAGAAGCTCAAAAAATATTTGATAATTTACTAAATGAATTAAATAAGAAGACCAATAAAAAATTATTAGTTCAAAAAGAGTTGAATGAATTTAATTTGAATAAGATTGGTATGAAACAAAATAATTTAACTAGTTATTTTAAGACCAAAAAAGTGGTATATGAAGACGTGAATGTTTATTCAGAAGAGGATAATTCTGATAGTGAAAAATCTAAGGGAAGTTTACGAATTTGTAATGATTAATTTATAAAAAATTGAAAATTATACTATAACATGAAGCTTTTTAAGATTTTTGATGTCGTCAATGCCCTCATCGACTCCTCTAAGAGAGGAACAAAAAACAATAATAATTGAACAACGTGTTAGGTGTAAGAAACTTGGAGTTTATTACCACATACACTTAACTTTTTACATTCTGTCAGATGGACTCACCAAGGTAATTGTGCGGTACAGTGTACCAGGTAGAGATGATGCCGCTTATTTGCGCAATCATTTGCTCCACTACAAGATACCGAGAGGATGTGCTTTTGTGTATGTACTTCGTCCAGATGGGGATGAAATTATTTCAGACATTATGGATGGTACGCCAATTGTCTTGAATGAAAAAATTGTAGACATACATGGTAATGTAATTGAGAGCGAGCTCCTGAAGGGAAATTTGAGGGGAGTCATGGTTGCTTCCACCTATGGATCCAGGAAGTTTGGCTATGAAGGGCAAAAGTTTGGAAGAGTGCCATCTGAGGTAATGGGTCCAGAATTTGAAGTAACACTCACTGAAAAATCAAACGGTGAATGTGCTCATATTAGTGCCTATAGGGAGCCAAATGGTAGGACAACTGCTGTTTTTGGTTCCAAGCACACTTTCATCCATATTCCTTACGATGTTTTGTGTGATCTTGTTTTGATAAAGGGTATGCCATTCAAAATTGATGAAATTGATGGACAACTTCTTGTTTATTTGTCACCACCGTATCATGATCACAGTTATGAGGCGGCTCGCAAGATCATTTGTTTGTGGTTGTTCGTAGCAGCAAAGTTGCCTGAAAATGGACTGCAGTTTTTGGATTTTCTTCGTGATAACGAATTGACAGCAAATCTTGAAGCTATTGGAATTGCTCAACACATTGTCGATGATACTGAAAGTGAGCCAACACTCAAGGGTTTCAGTTTTACCAAGAATGATCGGAAACAGCATCTTGTTAAGGATCTTGGAGAGGTAGGATTTCCGAGTCTTACAGCTATGATACCAGAGGAAGCACGAGCATGTTTTGCTTCTTTTGGAATTGCAACTGTTCGTAGTTTTGGAACTTTTAAATACAAGTCTCCTGAATACTTCGCAATGACTCGGGAAATGTTGACTTGGGTCAATTTTGAAGGCTTTGTTGAGTATGTTTTTGCTACACCGGATACAATTCGAATCGCAAGTGAAGAAGCTGCCAAGGAGCTTGCCAAGGTTTCCCTAGCAAAAATTGCGGAACTCGAAAGTATTCCATCGGAGTCAGCCGGAGTCGCTGAAAAGAAGGCTTCAATTGAAGCAAAATATTCTTCGATTGAAGCTGGCATATGTTCCAGGATTGAACAGGTTCGATCTATCGGTCATACTCCTCGAGTCATTGATGTTCGTAAATTCAAATCAATGGACTACGATACTTTGCGCGATTGCCGTGAGACAATTACCAGCATGAAGAGTCTCGCTGATGTTGGCAAGATAGTTTTAATAAAGGATGTGAAATCTATTCTGGGAGCCGATAATTACAAGTTCCAGATTACTTTCGCAAAGTGGCTTTTTGCTAAGGGACACCTACCTCTGCCAGAAACGGATAGTGCTCGTTGGGCCCTGGCGTCACGTTGGATTACCAGACAGAAAGAGTGTAAAGCTGAAATTGCTTCTGGAGCTTGGGTTGAAGATGCTTTGGAAGGCGCAATGGCAGCTGTTACTTTGGAAGGCGCAATGGCAGCTGTTACTTTGGAAAAAGCAGAAATTTCATCCAGCTCTGGAGGTGGGGCCGCTAGTGGTGGTGCTGGTTGTCGAAATGAGGTTTCTTCAAATAGCTCTTCATCTAGTTGCTATTCAGCATCCGCGGTAGCAGCATCAGCGGTAGTAGCATCCGCGGTTCTTGAGGAAGAAACACCCAAGACTATCGTAATTGTAATGGTTGGTCCCCAGGGTGTTGGAAAGAGTACAACTGCTCGCTTTCTCTTCTTAGCCTTCACAGCACTTGGTAAGAAGGTGGTCTGGATAAATCAAGACGAGTGTGGTGGAAATCCAAAGGTCTTTGCGGCTAGGATAGCCGAGGCTAAAGGCAAATATGACATCATAATTGTTGACAAGATGAATACAGAACCCGCTCACCACAAGACCTATCTTGAAATTGGTCTGAAACCAACAGTGATTCTTGAGTTTTATCATCCTGAGGGCACCGATGCCCTGCGCGAACATTGCTGGACTAGTCTTCAAGGACGTAAGGGACACCATACTTTTACAGCAGGAGCAGAGTTGAAAGATGGTTCTATCTTAGACAAGGCCAAGTTTGATTCCATATTTAGGATAATTATGAAGAGTTATAATTCTCCGAGTGGTGCCATCAAGATAGACGTGAGGTTGGGGGCTGAAGCCAGAATTTCGTTGATCTGTAGCAGTGTTGGTATTGCTGTGCCAGCCAACTGGGGTGAAATGATTGGAATATCTTTGGCATACGAGGAGGCGATCAAGGCTTTTCCAGAACATCCGGATTATGCTGCTCTGGAACTTGATGGGAGTGCTAATAGCATTTTGAAGCATGCCAATGTCTTGGGTAAATCTGCTACTTTGGATGATAGTTTGAAAGATAAGACGATACTACCAAAGATCCATGTGACTCTACAATTCTTCGGAGGAAACCGTGGAGTTGATTTTCACCATTGGATGAGATTGGTTGGACTACTGAGCTCGGGGGAAAAGATGTGTAAGGTGATTCCCTATGAGGTGGTTTTTGATGAGAAGTGCGTGGCTGCTCGTGTTAGACTGGAGTTACCGGAGGGTATTATTTGCGAGAATGCGAACCCTCATTTTACTCTGGCTTTGGCAAAAGGAGTGAAACCTATTGACTCTAATCGACTACTTACTTCCGGAGTAAAGGGAGTTGAGGTTGACGGTATCGAGTTTATGTGTAAGCTCGTATTGAATTTACGCAAGTAAGTTTGTTTATAGATATAATAATTAATTAATTAATATATTTATTAATGGTTTACCGGTTTACCAGTTTATCAGTTTACCGGTATTTTTTATTTACCAGTCTTTGTTTTATTCATTGATATTAATCGTACATCAGATGTACTGATTGATGATGTAGAATTTAAATATTCGGATACACTACTGGCACCTCCACTAGCAGGAGTTTCTTCGGATTCACGATTAGCGGGTGATCGTGACATTTTAACCATGGTTCTTAAGTGTTTTACTTTTTGTTTAAGATCTTCGGTATCTTCATTTTCATCAACATCTAATCCATCGGTAGCTTCTTTAAAACTGAATGAAGTTTCTTCATCTTCTTCAGGTTCTTCAGAACTCAAGTATGATTCCATTTTGTTTTTGCGTTCGGATACAGATCTTAAAGTAGATGGAGCATATGATGATTCAGATGTACGGGATTTGCGAGATTTGCGAGAAGATGTAGATTTACGAGATGGTGAGGATTTTTTTGATTTCTTTTTTCCACCACTTTGCATGTCTTTAAAGAATTTTTCAGGGTTAAATTCAGATGATTTATCATTACCACCACCAAACATTTCAGATGATTCAAAGATAGCAGGATCTAATTTTATAACTCTTGAATTACCACCATTTTGTAAAATAGGGGAATCTAAGATTGAGTCTAATTGTTGTTGTAATGAGTTATTGTAATTTCCACCACTCATTGATTGTTCAGAGGTTAAAAATACATTAGGATCTAAGCTTATTACTTGACCCCCTTTTTGAATTGCTGGGGCTGGAGCTGGTGCTGGTGCTTGGGCTCGATATGCGGGTGCTAATGTGGGCATATCATTAGAGGCTGATGTAGGAGAGTAACTGCGAGCGGATCTAGATGGAATTCCAGGAGAGGTTTCAGATACATTTGGTGATGTTGCTGAATTTGCGTTGTTAGGATTTGGAACAGCAGATGATGTTGCTGAACTTCCGACAGATGTTGCTGATAGAGATTTCATTAGATTTGGAGCAGCAGATGATGTAGCAGAGTTCATAACTAATTTAGGTGGAGGAGCAGGGGAACTATCTCTAGAATTAACATATCTTCTTTGACTAGTGATTACAACTGGTGGTTCAGGGGATGAAGAAGAATTATTTTGAGGGCTTGTTTCCAAAGCTTTATTGATTTGGTTATCTAAAGAATTTGAATTTGTATTTCCCATATTATATATATAATTAAATAGAAATTATTTTAAATATAAATTATTTTATGAGAAAGGATTTTATAATTATTATCTTGGTTTTAGTAATTATTATACTTCATCTAAAGAGAAAATCTGTGATTGAAAAAATGAGTTTAGTTGAAGCATTTGATAGAAAGAAATATTTAGTAAGAGATTTGAATACTAAATATGAATCAGCAAATTTATTAGCAAAACTAATGAGTAATTTAAAGGTATTAATTATTACTTTAAAACAGAAATCAGATACTACTAATGATTCTGATTTAAGTAAATTTAAACCTTTTATTGAAACTATATATAATAAAATTGATAATGTAAAAGTTCGCGAAAATGAAGGATCAAATGATTTAACTTCATATAGCGTAAATAAAGGTGATGAATTAGTATTTTGTATTAGATCTAAATATAATAATAAAATTCATGATATTAATGAATTAATGTATGTAGCTATTCATGAAATTGCTCATATTGGATGCCCTGAAACAGGTCATACTCGATTATTTGCTAAAATTAATTTATTTTTATTACATAGAGCATCTCAATATGGATTATATCAATATCGTGATTATTCTGCGACTCCAGTAGAATATTGTGGGATGACATTAACATCTAATATATTGGGGTAAGATTGTTAAAGATTTTTGGGTTAAAGATTGTTAAAGATTTTTGGGTTAAAGATTGTTAAAGGTAAAGATTGTTAAAGGTAAAGATTGTTAAAGGTAAAACGGGTTAAAGGTAAAGATTAAGATTTTTAGCTAAATTTTTATATAAAATATTATATTAATGGAAGATCCAATTAAAATAATATATAAAGCAAAAAATAATAATAGAAAAAATCAATATCATGTTTATATTTTTCTTGGTAATTTAGTTAATTCAAGTACTCAATTAATTCTTAAAAAAATTAAAGATTTAAATTTATTTGATACCTTAGTTACATTAAATGAAAAAGAAATTACTGAGTTGGAATCTTCATATGGCAGTATGTGGTATTCATACTTTTTCATTCATTATCATATTGATTTTACATTTGATACTATTCGTAAATCAAAGCAAAAATCAGATGAGATAATTGATAAATTAGGAAATGAATGGTATAATAAACATATTAAAGATTATAAAATTGTTGGTAAAACATCATTTAATTATGCTTCTAAAATTAAAAGTGATCGAGTAAATAAGTTTACTAAAACGGTTGTTGATGATGAAAGATTAGATTATAGAATAAATACAAATCAATATTTAGGTGGTAAATTAGAGGGGGGTAAATTAGAGAAGGATGAGATAGTTATTGAGAGTTCAGATGGAGGAAAAAGTTCATCAAGTTCAGATGGGGTAGGGAGTTCATTAAATTCAGATAATAAAATGAGAGACTATTTAAATAAATCATATAAACAATTTCAGAAATTATCAAAGAAACAAGAGGGTGGTTCTGATTCGGAAGATTCTGATTCTGATACCGATAATGTGATTGAACAAATTACTGGATCTGAGGATGTAGATATTACGGAAGAAATGTCATATGAAGAAATCGAAAATATATATTCTATAGAGGATAAATTGGATTTAGTAATTGAAAATGATACAGATACTAAAAAAACAAGTGATTTAATCGAAAAAATATTAGAAAAAGATAAAGATTTTGATAAACTTGAAAAATTAAATGATTTAATTTCTTTTGATACTTCGAAAGATAATATCAATTATGATGAAAGTTTAAAAAATATATCAAATAAGAATTTTATTTATAATAATTATATTTATAAAAATGATACCATTAAAAATATCAAATATAAAGTTACCTGTTCTATAAAAAAAAATAAGATTTTTGATAAAGACTCCGAAATTTTATTACCCTCCAGAATATATTTATGGTCGGATTATTATTATAATGTATTGTCAGATAATCAAGTATTGTCAAAAAATGATAAAATTATGTTAGGACAAAAATGGGTTAAAAGAAATGAATTATTAAATATTGATAATGAACCACACGATAATCTAAGAGTTTATGAATCACTTAGAGGACCATTAAGATTATTAAGAGATAATATAAAAAAATATGGATCGAATATTCGTGTTGAAAATGATCAATATAATATATTAGATGACTATAATGATTACTATACTAATAATGAAATCTTTATGGTGGATATCTATAATGAATTAGGAAAAAACTATTCAGCTGATAATGAAAGTTTAAAGAATTTATTTGATGTATATGTTCGTATATATTTTTTAAGTATATCATCAGAAGATTATAAATATATTATTGATTATCTTAATGATTCAAAAAAGAATGAGGTTGAATTAATTATGAAAACTTATAACAATATTAATAATGATATCCGTATGGAAAATACCATAACTCGTATTGTTGAAAATATTAAACAAACTCCAGAATTATATAAATCCTATTTGAAATCAAATAATATTACTCAAGTAGTAACTCATATAAATTTATTTATGACCAAATATAATAATAAAACTATTAATATTGAAAATACAAATATTAAAAAATCAGATCTTAAAATTGATCTTTTTCGTATTTTTGATAATTTTATTGTTGATGATACATATCCTTTCATTCAATATCAACAAAATGATGGGAATCTTGTTTATAAATTTAATTCAGCAAATCCAGAAAAAGATAAATCAGCTATTCTAAGTAAATGGTTTGAAACCGCACCATATGGTATAAGTTTTAAAATTAAAGTTAATTTAAAAGAATCATCTAGTAATAAATATATTTCAGTTAATATGAATGATAATGGTAGATTAGAATATAAAATTCAATTTAAAGAAGAAGATATGGCGTCATTTGATGATATAAAAAAGACATATATTTTTGTAAAAGATTTAATTAAAAAAATAAATGATGAAAATACAAGATTACAATTATATATTCCAAATGATACTGATTTTAAATTTGCTTTTATAAATACTATCCAACAAATTTCCACAAAAGGTATAATTAACCACAATGATTTAGATGACTTTGCTAGATTATTTTATCCTTATGTAGCTGTAGTTATTAATCCACGGAAACGACAATCAAAAGAAAGAGTTCAGACCGATGAAGATTATGGAAAATATGGTTCATATTTGCGATACAAAAGAGTTAGTAATTATGAGAGTGATAGAAGTATAGAAAAAAGAATTTTATATTTTTTAAGAAATTTTGAATTTGATGAAAAAAAAATGATTCAAGAAATTAGTAATTCATTTAATTTAACCGATAAAGTATCTGAACTAAAAATTAAAGAAATTCGTGATAAATTTCCATATTTGAAAAAGGCAGGTAGAGTATTACGCAAATTTGAAAACATACCACGTTTTAAAGCACCAGGTATTGATGTTAATCTACAAGGAAAAAATAAAGATAATTATAAATTAAGAATTTCTGGATCTAGAAATAAACAACAATTAAATAATATTTGTGAATTTATCTCAATTATGCTATATTTATATGAAGATATTTATATTGTAAAAAATAAAGATCGTAAATATTTACTAGATATTTTAAGTGGTCTAAATAATATTGCGAAGAGAAGAAATAAAGTTGAAGAAATAGTTGAGTTTAATAATCAGGGTACATCTAAGGTTCGTGAAATTACAAGTTTAGATAAAGATCGTTTAGGATTTAAACCTGAAAAAGGACAAAGTCAATGGACTCGATCATGTCAAAACAGTGGTAAAATTAAACGCCGCCCAATGGTAAGTACATCAAAGACAATTAATGAATTAATAAAAATTGGATATAAATTAAATGATAAAACAGGTATATATGAAAAAAAGGTAACAACAAAGGTTAATGGTAAAAATACTGAAATTATTTTAAAAGCTGCTCGAGTGAATGAATCAAAAGGAGACGATGATTTATATTTTACATGTGATCCGACTGATAATGGTAAATATATGTATGTTGGATTTTTAACCAAAAGTAATAATCCAAAAGGTTTATGTATGCCATGTTGCTTTATTAAAGATCCATTTTTAAGTAATAATAAAGCTAAAAAAGCGTTTAATGAAAAATGTATTGGTACTACAAATGATGTTGCTGAAAAAAAAGATCAGGTTATAACTGATAAAATTTATATTTTACAAGATACTAATAAATTACAAGATGGGCGATTTTCTTTTTTACCAAAATATTTAGATATATTCTTTAATGCTATCTTAAAAAATGATAAAATTATTAAAAATAATTATCTAATTTCTTCAAATACAGGATATTACTTTAAGTATGGTATCCAACAAGAATCTCCATATTTAAATGCTATTGCTTCTTGTTTTGATATTAATAGTGTAACTTTGAAGACAAATATGTTAAATAGTCTTGAAAATGATAAAAAATTAAAATTATTTACAAGTTTAAATAATGGAGGAATTCGCAATCAATTTAACTCAATTCAAGAATATATTACATATATTAAAACAAATGATGTATTAGAGTATGATTTAGTTGATGATTTATTATCAACAATTGGTATAAAAGGTATTCCAATAAATATTTTTATTTTTATGAAACAAGAAAAGTTTGTTATTAAGAATGATGAAAAAATAGAAAAAAATGATTACATATTATTATGTAAAAATATAGAAAATAATATTTATTATCCAGAACGCCAATCAATTATTTTAATAAAAGAAAATAATCAGTATTATCCTGTATTCTTTTTAAAGAAAACTTCAAAAGATACAACCATACAAATTCAAAAAGTTTATAATCCATCATCCAATATAATTAAAAATATCATTGATTATGCTAACAATAATTGTTTTGATTTAATTAATCAAAATTTAACTTTAACTGCTAAAAATATATACTTAAATAATAAATCTAATATTATTTCACAAATTATTGATTCCAAATTCAAATGTAAATATTTAATATCAAAAAATAATATTTTAATTCCTTGTGCTAACAGTGGCACAATACCATATATTAATATAAATGAT
>Ga0214919_10004437_pt1 | contig 20544 bp, 18 predicted proteins | sample LL1503_MetaG_FD_177994 | JGI IMG/M metagenome (GOLD analysis project Ga0214919, IMG submission 177994) | Freshwater microbial communities from Lake Lanier, Atlanta, Georgia, United States - LL-1503 | ecosystem: Environmental > Aquatic > Freshwater > Lake | place: USA: Georgia | collected... | reverse complement strand
TTTCAGTACAGAATTAGCCGTTACAACACAAGAAGCCTATGAAAAAGACTCCTTGTTTTGGAAAGAAAATAGACCTGCTAGTCTTACCCAAGAAGAACAACGCTTCATCATTATCAAAGACAGCGTAAAAGATGCACGAAATCGGGTGGAATACTTAGATTCAATTGATGCGATATTTAATAAAATAACCGTATTAAAAGTGCTTTGGTTTGGGGTGGAACATAGAAACAGGTTTAAGAAAACCCAATGGTCATTGGGTTCATTAGCCACAGTCATCCAACCTATATTTATTGCTGGCCCACGGATAACACCAAGTATCGATTATTTTAAAAAATGGAAAGACGAGCGTACCTTAGATGCCTATACAAGAATATCTTATGGTATTTTAAACGGTGATATCAAAGGGGATTCATGGTGGAAATACAAATTTGACCCCTTCCATTTTGGGTATATACGTGCATCCATCAACCATGATTTTGATGTAATAAGAGGCTATGATGCAATTTCACAAGTCTATAAACGCGAAAATTTCATTGAGGCAACAAGCATGAGTTTTTCATTCGAGTATGAGTTAATAAACGGGCTTTATTTTGGGACAGAGGCAAGTTTCGCTGAAAGGAGATCTTTAAAAGGGTATAACTTTACAACAATTTTAGACAATGTGATTCCTAATAATGAACCAACTGATTTTAGTTCGTACCAAGCTTATATTATGGACTTCAGTTTAAGTTATACACCGCAGCAAAAATATATGCGTGAGCCCTATCGAAAAGTGATACTTGGTTCAGCATGGCCGACTTTTACATTAATGTACGAACGAGGAATTCCCAAAATATTTGGAAGTGATGTTGATCATGAATACCTTAATTTTTCAATAAATCAATCGCTTAAAATCGGCACCTTAGGAACCACAAGTTATCGTGTTGCTGCAGGAAAATTCATTAGTGCACGATCCTTAAAAGATGCGGACTATAAATTCCAACGTAGAAGTGATCCTATTTGGTTTTCAAACCCAATGTATTCCTTCCAAGGCTTAGATTCAACCATGCCAACAAAGGATTATATTTTTGAAGCTCACTTTGTACACCATGATAATGGGGCGATCATTAATAAAATTCCGTTTATGAAAAAAACCCGTATTGGGTTAGTCTTTGGCGGAGGAGCCATGTATGTAAAAGAAAATAATTACCAATATTATGAGCTCATCGCAGGGCTAGAAAGAAATTTTAAATTAACTAGGCGCAGATTAAGAATTGGTATTTATAGTTTTGTTGCGGACGGCAATAAAATGGATACAAAAGTGGGATGGAAAGTTTCCTTTGCGGTGCTCAACGATCGAAACATGAAATACAACTTTTAGCTTTCCGCCTGAACGTCTATTTCTTCTTTATTATTTTTTGGAAAAAAATGCCGTTGTCTAATAATAATAATCGCTACTCCGACTGTTATTGATCCGTCTGCGACATTCCATATAGCAGGAAAAACCTGTCCTCCTCCAAAATAAGGCACCCATTTTGGCCACATGACATCAAATTGAAACATATCTACCACATTACCTAATAAAAAGCCCTTGTGCCTAATTTCTACAGGAAAGGATCTCCCAAAATCTTTACAATCCGTTAACACGCCAGAACCTTCTAGTTGATTGAAGCGATCACAGGGATTGAAATCAAAAATAAAATCATAAAACATTGAATCAATAAGATTTCCCGTTGCACCGGCCCAAATAAAGCCCATAGCGATTAAAAAAGATAATTTAGCGCCTTTTTTCGCTTCTTTGATCATGTAATATGAAATGAATGCAATCGCAATTACTCTAAAAATACTGAGTGCTAATTTATGCCAAATCGATGCGCCGAAAGTGGTTCCGAAAGCCATTCCTTGATTTTCGATATAGTGAATAGCGAACCAATTTCCAATAAGATATTTGTGTTCTTCTGGTTCAAAAGTACTTTTAACATAGATTTTAATTAACTGATCTAAAATTAAAAGCAAAATAATAACAAGCGCAACAATTTTTAATTTTTTATTCACTATCCTTTTTGTTCGTTTTTTGCATCAATACTCATTGTTGCATGTGGAACAAGTCGAAGTCTTTCTTTAGGAATTAATGTTCCCTTTACACGACAAATTCCATACGTTTTATTATTTATTCGATTTAGGGCTGCATTCAAACTTTGGATGAATTTTTCCTGACGTGCAGCAAGTTGAGCAACTTCCTCCCGAGATAGGGTTTCAGAGCCATCTTCCATCATATTAAATGCACGTCCAGTATCATCTGTGCCGTGATCATCGTTGTGTGATAAAGAGCCAATAAGAAGGCTATAATCGATGTTAGCATCCACTAATTTTTGATTAATAAGTGTTTTAAACTCTTCTAATTCAACATCGGAAAATCTTATTTTTGGTTGTGCCATCGCTTTATATTTTTTTAAAGGGAAACAAATATAATGTTTTTTAAGTGCACCCGTAATTTTCAAAATTAATATTTAATACTAGTTGACTTACTTAATTTTTAATTTAATAATCGGAATTTTCTCTATTTTCGCCCTATGATTCGTTTGTTTTTAGGAAATAGGATAATTGTACTGTTTTTATTGCCCTTTATTATCCTTTCTTTCTATTTACTAAACATTCAATTTGAATACCATGAACTTGGCAATGAAATAAATTATGGTTTTTGGAATGGATTTTTCAATTTCCCCATAATCTTCACTCAGATTTCGGCCAGTATTCTTGTCTTGTTTAACGCCGTATATTTAAACTACTTATACAACAATTACGATTTTCAAGACCGTAACACTTACATAATATCCTTGATTTATGTGATCTTAATGAGTTTTTATTATTCATTTTATCGTTTAGACGGCATTTTAATTTCGCACACTTTTATCATCCTAAGTTTAGTCCAATATTTCAAATTGAAACAAAACGCTGATGGCAAAGAAGCCATATTTAATGGGGCTTTCTTTTTAGGTACTGCGGCTTCATTTCACCCTCCCTTGATCCTATTTATGCCCGTTTATATTTTTATGTATCTGGTTATTCGACCTTTTATCATTCGGGAACTCGTCATTTTTATTGCGGGGTTCATTACGCCTCTTCTATTTGGAATTACCTATATAAAATGGACTGGGGGGCAATTAAGTACCAACTTAATACTCTCCAAAGAAAGTATTCAAATTCATAAAGACTTTTTTATTATTCTAATCTTCATTTTAATTTTATTAATCTTGAGTACGCTTGGAATTCGAAATCGTATACTAAAAGGTTCTAACAGGTTAAAAAAACAGATCCAGATTATTTGGCTTGTAATCTTAGTAGCGATCAGTATGGGAAGCATCGATTTCTTTTTCTACCAACAAATAGAACGCTTTAGCCTATTGATTATTCCATTAGCAATTCTCTTATCGTACTCATTTTTCAATAAGCGATTTGGCACTATTTCAGAGATTCTCTTTTACCTAACGATTACTTATGCTGTTATTAAGTTTTTCGTTGATCGAATTTAGGGGAACATCTATTTCATTACATTTGTAGGCAATAAAAATTATTACTTTTTAATTAATCCATTTATCAATGAAGTTTGGGGTTGTGACATTTCCGGGATCTAATTGTGATCAAGACATGATATATGTTTTGGAACATCTGTTAGGTCAAAAAGTTGAAAAACTTTGGCATAAAGATACTAGCATAAAAAATGTAGATATGGTCATCTTACCAGGAGGATTTTCTTACGGCGACTATCTAAGATCTGGTGCAATCGCTAAATTTTCCCCTATCATGCATGAAGTTATAAAGCATGCTACCAACGGTGGATATGTCTTAGGCGTGTGTAATGGATTTCAAATATTAACAGAAGCAGGCTTGTTGGATGGCGCATTGCTGCACAATGATAAACAAAAGTTTATTTGTAAAAATGTATTCCTAAAACCTGTTTCTAAATTAGCGGGAATTACCAAGGGCTTAGACTTTGAAAAAACATATAAAATTCCAATCGCACATGGTGAAGGAAGGTATTACGCCAATGAAAATAAAATAATGGAGTTGGAGGATAATGACCAGATCTTGTTTCGTTATTGCCACCAAACAGGGGTGGAAAATGCAGGTGCCAATCCCAATGGATCCATCAATAATATCGCAGGAATAAGCAATAAAGCGAAAAATGTTTTTGGAATGATGCCTCACCCAGAACGTGCTTCGGATGATATTTTAGGGAATACAGACGGTAAATTTATTTTTGAATCGATATTATCATTTTGTTAAACCGCTAGCATGAAAATATTATTATTGGGAGCTGGTGGAAGAGAGCATGCCTTGGCATGGAAGATCGCACAAAGTTCTATCTTAGATGAGTTGTTTATTGCACCAGGAAATGCAGGGACAAGACAATACGGAAAAAATGTCGTGTTATCACCTGTTGATTTTGAAGGAATTAAAGAATTTGTACTAAAAAATAACATCGACATGGTTGTCGTTGGACCCGAAGAACCATTGGTTTTAGGCATCTACGACTTTTTTCAAGCCGATGACAGCATTCGTCATTGTGCTATTATTGGCCCAAGTAAAGAAGGCGCCAAACTCGAAGGAAGCAAAAATTACGCAAAAGAATTTATGGCCCGCCATCGAATTCCTACAGCAAAACACGGTACATTTACCTCATCTACTTTGGCAGAAGGCATCGCCTTTTTAGGCGATATGAAGGCGCCATATGTACTAAAGGCTGATGGCTTAGCGGCTGGGAAAGGCGTGTTAATCATCAACGATCTAGAAACTGCCATAAAGGAACTCACAGCCATGCTAGTTGATGCGCGGTTTGGTAAGGCAAGTGAAAAAGTGGTGATTGAACAATTTTTAGATGGAATTGAACTTTCTGTATTTGTGATGACAGATGGCGAATCCTTTAAGTTACTGCCCGAAGCCAAAGATTACAAAAGAATCTTGGATGGGAATCAAGGAGAAAACACAGGTGGAATGGGAGCTGTATCACCAGTTCCATTTGCAGATGCTGGCTTTATGGATAAAGTACACAATCAAATTATTGTGCCAACCATTAAAGGATTAAAAAATGAAGGGATTGCCTACAAGGGTTTTGTTTTTTTCGGATTAATAAACGTCAAAGGAGACCCATACGTGATTGAATATAATTGTAGAATGGGTGATCCGGAAACCGAGGTGGTAATTCCTCGCTTAAAATCTGATATTCTGGATTTATTTGAGGGTATTGCAAGTAATACACTATCCGAAAGAGATATTCAATTTATCGACAAAAGCACGGCAACTGTCATGATGGTTTCAGGTGGATATCCTAATCATTATGAGAAAGGATTGCCGATTTATGGAATTAATAATGTAGCCGATAGCATCGTATTTCACGCTGGCACCACCTCCGATGGACCACAAGTATTAACGAATGGAGGAAGGGTATTGAGTGTAACCTACTATGGGAAAAATATAGAGGTAGCCGTTGATAAATGTTATGACTCGATCGCTAAAATAAGCTTTGAAAATTCCTATTATCGCAAAGACATTGGTCGAGATGTCATAAAATAAGGTTCATGGAAGCATACATAATCATATTAATCACCTTGTTTTTTTCAGCCTTTTTTTCGGGTATGGAATTGGCCTACCTATCATCGAATCGCTTAAAAATAGAAGTTGAAAAATCAAGAGGGACTTGGCAAGGAAAATTAAAATCTATTTTCTATTCAAATCAATCAACCATGATTGCCTTGCTTTTATTGGGAAATAACTTTGCTTTGGTAATATATGGCATTAAAGCTGCCGATATATTAAATCCCATTTTGGATGATTTGGGCATGCACAACGAAGCCTTATTGTTAATTTCCCAGACAATCCTTTCCACATTATTAGTGTTAATCACCGCTGAATTTTTACCCAAAGCGATTGTTCAAATTAACCCTAATCGCTTTCTAACTATTGGAACACTCCCTTTATTCATCGTTTTTATACTATTATATTTACCTACCCAATTAATTCTTCTGCTCAGCGGAGCCGTATTAAAATTAACAGGTGGCAAATCCAAAACAACGGAAAAAGTATTTTCAAAAGTTGATTTAGCACATTACGTTGATGATATTTCTTCACGGATTCACAACGAAGAAGCACTTAGTAATGACATGCTCATATTATCAAATGCCTTAGATTTTTCCAAAGTTAAAGCCCGTGATTGCATGATCCCACGGACCGAAATGGTCTCAATTGCTATTGACGATGACCTCCAAAATTTAGTTGAGTTATTTATTGAAAAGGGCCTTTCAAAAATTATTGTTTATAGAAAATCAATTGATAATATCATCGGCTTCGTTCACTCATTTGATTTATTTAAGTCACCAAAATCTATAAAAGAAATCTTAAAACCCATCGAATTTGTACCATCTGTAATGTCAGGGAAGGAATTATTGGAGATGTTTACCACCCAATCCGGAAATATTGCCGTAGTAACAGACGAATACGGTGGAACAGCTGGAATTGTAACCATTGAAGATGTAATTGAAGAGATTTTTGGCGAAATTGAAGATGAACACGACAAAGAGGATTTAACGGAAGAAAAAATAAGTGAGACCGAATATTTGTTCTCTGCTAGAGTTGAAATTGATTATTTAATTGAACACTACAAACTAAACTTTACAGCATCAGAGGAATATGATACACTGGGTGGATTAATAATTCATGAGTTAGAGTCAATTCCCACTGTTGGAGAAGAATTACACTACCAAAACCTATGTATTGAAATTGTAGCAGTAAGCGAACGCAGAATTGAATTAGCAAAATTGACCATCCTAAAATAAAGATAGCTTGATTGAGATAAACAATTTTGAAGCGGTTATTTTTGACATGGATGGTGTATTAATTGACTCTGAACCTCTGTGGAAGATTGCCATGGAAGACGTTTTTTCCGCCTTTGGGTCAAAATTAAAAAAAGAGGACTTTCAAAAAACAGTTGGGCTTAGAATTGATGAGGTCATCCACTATTGGAACTTGCAGGAAAATTGGGGGATAAGAGATGAATCAGAAGTAGAGGAAGCCATTATCGTAAAAATGGAAGCACTCATCGCTGCTAATCCCTACCCACTAGCAGGCGTAATTGATACTTTGCACTACTTAAAATCTAAAAAAATACCAATTGGCTTAGCCACCTCATCAAGCAGCCGACTGATAAAAATTGTCCTTGACAGCCTTGCTATTAAACCATTATTTAATTTTTTTCATTCCGCTGAAATGGAACAATATGGGAAACCTCATCCCGCAGTATATTTAACCGTTGCTAAAAAACTGGCTGTTCTTCCAGAAAAATGCCTTGTAATTGAGGATTCGCTAAATGGAATTATTTCAGCAAAGGCAGCAAAGATGAAGGCAGTTTGTATACCCGAAAAAACGCATCTTGTTGACCCGAAACTGATCCTTGCCGATTATCAATTTGAATCCATGACTGATTTTTTAAAAATTATTCAGTCCTAATTATAGTTGTCTTTAGTTACCCATCGTAAAATCAGTAGAATTTGACTGCCAATTCAATGGCTTTTGTAAATTTGTAAAAAAACAATCCTTTTGGAAGATTCTTTTGACTATCGTGAAAATGCCGAACAACCTGAACAAGAAATTGACAAGGTTCTCCGTCCGAAATCACTCGCTGATTTTGCCGGGCAACCTGCTGTAGTAGAAAACTTAGCCATATTTGTTCAAGCGGCAAAACTCCGAAAAGAACCCTTAGACCATGTTTTATTACATGGTCCTCCAGGATTAGGAAAAACAACGCTTGCTCATATTATCGCCAATGAAATGGGCGTAGGATTTAAAGTGACAAGTGGACCAGTATTAGATAAACCAGGTGATTTGGCGGGACTACTTACCAATCTAAGCGAGGGCGATGTTCTTTTTATTGATGAAATCCATAGGTTAAGTCCCGTAGTAGAAGAGTACTTGTATTCTGCCATGGAAGATTATGTAATCGATATTTTGTTAGATACCGGTCCAAATGCAAGATCCATCCAATTAAATTTAAATCCTTTTACCTTAATTGGTGCCACTACTCGATCTGGATTATTAACCTCGCCATTACGTGCTCGATTTGGCATTAATTCTAGATTAGAATACTACGACTCCAAAACATTAACAAGCATTGTTGAGCGATCCGCAAATTTATTAAACATCCCCATCGATGAAGATGCCGCATATAAAATTGCAAGTAGAAGTCGTGGGACACCCAGAATTGCCAACGCCTTATTACGACGCGTTAGGGATTTTGCACAGATTAAAGGAAGCGGGAAAATTGACGATAGCATTACAGAAATTGCACTGAAAGCATTAAATGTCGATGAAAACGGCTTAGATGAAATGGATATTCGAATTCTTCGTGCTATCATCGATAAATTTGCCGGAGGACCAGTTGGTTTAGGCACCATTGCTACCGCAATTGGCGAAAATGCCGGTACTTTGGAAGAAGTATACGAGCCATTTTTAATTCAAGAAGGCTTTCTAATGCGGACGCAACGTGGAAGAAAAGCGACTGAAAAAGCATTCAAACTCTTTGGCAAAGAAATGGGCTGGAGCCAAGGCGGATTATTCTAATTCATGAATGCTTCAAAATTCAAACAAGCAATAAAAAATAAAGCGAGCGAACTCGGTTTTTTTTATTGTGGCTTTTCAAAAGTGGCTTTTTTAGAAGAGGAAGCACCGCGTTTAGAAACTTGGCTAAAAAATAATTATCAGGGATCGATGGCCTACATGGCCAATCATTTTGACAAACGCCTCAACCCAAAACTTTTAGTCGACGATGCCAATACCGTAATTTCCCTGTTATTAAATTACCATACCGAAACACAGCAGACAGATCCATTAGCTCCAAAAATATCCAAATATGCTTATGGGGAAGATTATCATTTTGTAATAAAGGATAAACTTAACGAGTTGCTTTCATTTATGAAACAAGAAATCGGCGCTATTGAAGGCCGTGTTTTTGTGGATTCAGCTCCGGTAATGGATAAAGTGTGGGCGAAAAAAGCAGGGCTTGGCTGGTTGGGGAAAAACACCAATTTGATTCACCCCAAAGAAGGGAGTTTTTTCTTTATTGCAGAGATCATTACAGACCTTGTAATTGAGGAAGATGGTCCGATGAAAGATTATTGCGGGACCTGTACAAAGTGCATAGATGCTTGCCCAACCGAAGCCATTGTAGCGCCCTATGTGGTTGATGGTTCCAAATGCATTTCTCACTTAACCATTGAACTCAAAGATGCTATTTTACCGGATCAATTTAAAGGTAAAATGGATAATTGGATGTTCGGTTGCGATGTGTGCCAAGATGTTTGTCCGTGGAATAAATTTGGAAAAATAAACAATGAAAAGCGATTTCAGCCCAGTGCTCAGTTGTTAGATTTAAATCAACATGATTGGGAAGACCTAGAACAAGAAACCTTTCAGGCACTTTTTAAGAACAGCGCCATTAAACGAACCAAATTTGAAGGATTGAAGCGAAATATTTCTTTTTTGAAATGATTTCTTAGTGAGACCAATCGTCTGTTCTAAATGGTATTAATGGAAGTCCAACACTATTTTTGACATTTCCAATCTGAAAATTTTTAAAACAATATCTCACAGCCGTTGGCCTAAAATCTTTTTCAAATTTTATACTAATGGTATTATTAGCTTCGCCAAAGAAGGCCTTGGCTTTCCGAAAAATCTGCGTTGAGTCAGCTATTTCAAATCCAACAATATCCTGCTGAGACAAAAAACCATCGTAACTATTATCAAAATTTAAAATTATCGAATCGCTAAAAATACTAAATCGACTCAGTGAGGGCGAATTTGCTTTTATGCTATCAAAATGATAGCTATCATGAAGAACTAGATTCGCCAAACGATCGCCAATTGGTTTTTTCTGAGAGGGGTGTATATTTGTTGCCTCAGACTCAACAACCAAATCATTCGTACAAACATAGGCGGTGTTATCCATTAAATTCACGCCTTGGAATTGAGCTTCCCTTAGCTTTGCTGCTTGAACCAAGTCGCCATAAAGAAATGGTGCTATTTCCACCACATAAAAAGGCAAATCTGCCTTATCAAAAGTATAGCGCCATAAATAAACCAATTCTTGTAATTTTTGGGCATATGTTGCATAACGCTCGACATTACTTTCTCCTTGATACCAGACAAAACCATTAATTACATAATTCCGAAAAGGTTTTAGCATATTTTGATACATCACATTGGGTCTCTGCCAACTCATAGAATCAGGAATTTTTTGTCTGAAATCAAAATCAGTATACCTTTCAAGATTTCCTGGACTTAACCATCCTTCAATACAAGAGCCTCCATAACTAGAATTAATTATTCCAATAGGCACCTTTAATTGCTCCTGTAATCGTAGTGCAAAGAAATAAGCGGTTGCGCTAAATGATGGTAAATTTTGAGGGCTACTTTCTAGCCATTTTCCCTTTCCAACACTATTCGAATTAAGAGATGCTGACTTTACAACATTTAACATTCTAATGCCACTTTCCTTTTTAGCATTAGATATATAATAATTCGCATCCGCAATTGGCTGATTATTAAAACCATTGAAACTCATCTCCATATTCGATTGCCCCGAACATAACCAGACTTCCCCAATTAATACATTTTGAATAGTGATTAATTTCCCATCGGAAATAGTTATCGTGTGCTTTTGAAAAGAGGCCGCATTGGTCTTTATCGAAAGTTGCCATTGCCCATTTTTTTCAGAGCGACAAGTATACGAAACAGTTGACCAAGACACTTTAATTTTAACGGCTGTTTTGGCTTTGGCAGTCCCCCATAATTTAATCGTGCTATTTTGCTGAATAACCATGTTATCACTTAACACATCTGGTAAAACGACCTTTGCATTAAGCATAAAACCAAACAGAAAAGGAACCAAGAGCGTAAACCTCATAACATTAATTATTCTGCGAAAATAAATAATGTTCTCTTACTAAATTCAACATAGAACTTAATTTATTCATTTGAACTAAACTAATATTACTTTTGGTGTCCCAAAAAGGGAATAGATAAAAAAGATTTGCGTACTTTTTTTATTGATCAACCTTAAATTATGGGGTCTTGCCTCTCGGGTACCCGGAGATTGAAGTACTTTCCGTCAAACAATTCTCAAGCAATAATTTGCCCTGCAAAAAAGTTAATTTTTTAGCCGGGATAATTACCATGTTATTTTTCTAATTAAATTTGAAGCAATGCAGAAACACTTTGCAAATTATTCGCATCAAACATGGATAGACGCTATTTTCTTAAACAATCAGCATTATTTTCAATCGGTGGTTTATTAATCCCTTCAGCGATTGTTGGCGCTTGCCGAAAAGAAATCTTATTAGAAGACATTAACTTCGGTGGAAAGGTTATAATCATCGGAGCAGGAGCCGCTGGATTGTATGCTGCATACCTATTAAAATCTAAAGGAATAAAATTTCAACTTTTAGAAGCTTCAGCGAACTATGGCGGAAGATTGGGTAAACTTACTGGATTTGCTAATTTCCCAATTGATTTAGGCGCACAATGGATGCATGGGAAAAATAGTATTATGAGTGACTTCATTACAAAATCTGAAACAAAAATATCACTGGACGATAGCGATCTAACATATTGGTTCAATAACCAATTAGTAAATAAATTGCCAAAAAACACAGACATTTTTGAAGGGGATGATTTACCAGATATTTCATACGAAGATTACGCACTACAAAAAGGATTTGGCAACGAGTATAAGTACATTATAGAAAATATTGCAGGCGATCAAGGAGCAGACGCATCCCAACTTTCTGTCTATGGGAATAATAAAGACGAAGAAAATTGGAATTCTGGCGATGATGATTATAAATTTCAAGAAACATACTTCGATTTTATTGATAAGCAAATTGCGGCTCAAGTCAAAGATGAAATAGTATTGAATACCATTGTTTCTAAAATTGATTATTCAAAATCAAGCATCGAAATAACCGACAGCAACAATAATGTATACAGTGCAGACAAAGTAATTATCACGGTTCCTATACCCATTCTAAAATCAGGTGATATACAATTTATCCCGGCACTACCTACTGAAAAGACAAGTGCCTTCTCAAAAATTGGAATGGGAGCAGGCATGAAAGTATTTTTAAAATTCAGCACTAAATTTTTCGACCAAAACATTATTGGCGGGACAATTTGTGCGGCATATGCAGATGACAGTATTGGGAAAGTACAAGTCGATAACATCTTGCTCGCTTTTGTTATGGGAGAGCAGGCGGAATATTTAAGCTCATTAGGAAGCGATGCAGCAATTACCAACGCCTTACTCCAAGAATTAGACACTATGTATAACGGTCAAGCCACTGCATCATTTATTGCGTCGCATGTTATAGACTGGACCACCAACCCATTTGTGAAAGGAGCCTATTCTTACAGCACTATTGGTATGGGAAATGCACGCTTTATTGCCGCAGCATCCATAAACAAAAAATTATATTTCGCTGGTGAAGCCATGAATTTGAATGGCCACCATCAAACTGTACAAGGAGCTGTAGAAACAGGCTATAGAGAAGTTATTAATTTATTAGAAGACCTAGCAACATGAAAATAATAATAGTAAGTATTGTTTTGTTTTTTATGCATTTCAACACAATAGCACAGGAATTTAAAATTGACGCTTCTTACAACTATTTGTTTGCAAATCAATGGGACAAAGCGATTCAAACTTACAACTTTAGTCGGCCATTTAATTATGAGAGGCAGCCATTATTTATGCATGGCTTAACAAGTTCAGGGACGTATATTTTTAAATCACCAAAACAATTAAAACACGGAATAAACATTTCCTATTCCTACTTTAACAGTTCATCTGAAAATGAAAATTTAGACGTTAAATTGCAACTTAATTTTCTTAAATTGGCCTATCTTCTTCATTATGAATACCAAGAAAAATTAAAAAATTTGTACACCGATTTCATTTTTTCAGCGACAACTAGCGCACTATTTAGAAATGTAAATGGAGAACCATTCATTTATGATGAAGAAAAATCAAAAGCTTTTGGAATTGGTGGTGACATAAGTATTAAGATGGGCTATTTCATGAAATTTAAAAATAAAAATGGCCTTTCTCCTTTTGTCCTTATTGCTTGCACTCCCTACTTTTATTCCCCAAATACCGAAGCCGTTATTAACCAAACGAAAGGACTTACTAGCAAATCTTCAACAGCAATAATTAGCGCTCAAATGGGTATGGCATTTCATATTAAATGAACAAATGCCTTGCAAGATTATATATTGTTCAAGCGACTCGATCTTGAATAAATAATAGTGTCAAACATTAGAATAGTTATGAAATAACGAAGCTAAATCCCCTTAATTCAATAAGTGCTTTCGTGAAAAAGTAAGAGGAATGTAATAATTTATCAATAAAATTGATAAATTTGGTATTAGTAAACTTTATTTAGAGCACCTTACTTTTACAACAAATAAATGCGAAAATTTTTTAATATAGAACTATCAGAAAACAGAATTTTCGGACTTGATCTTTTGCGGTTCATTGCCATCTTTATGGTATTACTTGGCCATAGTCTAATTTTGGCGCCTCAACATGTAAAACCACACGTTTATCCCTATATATTTGATGGTGTAGCCATTTTTTTTGTGCTAAGTGGTTTTTTAATCGGAGGCATATTAATTAAAATATTAAACAAAGAGAAACCCAGTTTTAAAGGATTGCTTGATTTTTGGAAAAGAAGATGGATGCGGACACTTCCGGCCTATTTACTGGTTTTAATTTTCCTGATAATTTACACGCTTATCTTTTTACCCAATAATTTACCGGATGATTGGTATCGATTTTTCTTTTTTACCCAAAACTTTTTAGGACATTACCGTCCTGGTTTTTTCGCAGAAGCATGGAGCCTTAGTATCGAAGAATGGTTTTATTTAACGGTCCCATTGATTTTATTTGGTGTTTTAATCCTTTTCAAAACTTCCACAAAATGGACAATTCTTATCGTTTCTTTTTTAATTCTTGTATTAGTCACATGGTATCGCTACCACTTATATTATTCATTTGGTCTTCCCGCTAATCCTAATCCGTATCAATTAAAATTATTTAAAAATTTCCTTAGCTTGGGAATTGATTACCAAGTAATACCAAGACTAGATTCCATTATGTATGGCGTTATCGCAGCATTTTTCGCCCATTATGCCCCTAAAATATGGAATAACAAATTGAATTTTCTTTTTATTTTTGTTGGATTATACATTCTCTATTATACAAAATTTCAAATGGGAAAATCATACGGTGCTTTTGCGAACGTATGGTGTCCGTCGCTGATTTCCTTAGCAATATTTTTCATGCTCCCATTTTTATCTAACTTGAGAAAAGGATTAGGGAAATGGACCTCTTGGGTTACTTTTCTAAGTCTTATTTCATATTCAATGTATCTGGTGAATTTAAATGTGGTCACCATTGCCATTATAAAACACACCATTCACGGCAAATATTCCGGTAAAAAGTTTGTTCCCGGAGATTATTGGCTGATGGATTATATATTGTTTTGGATCCTAACCATTTTTATTTCATTCGTATTATATAAGTTCATTGAAGTGCCCTTTATGAAAATGAGAGATAAAAAAAAGTTGAAAACGAGTGAAGTATAATAAAGTAGGTAAATTCATCTTTATTACCTCCATATGTGGACTTATACTATTTCTTTTTGGGCTGTATAGTCAACGTTCTATTCAATTCTATAATGGTGGAGACAAAAAAATTCGTTGCGTAGGTCGCTTTGATAAAACCGACGCTACCTGCCCTAAAGTATGGGCGCCTGGCGCGTATTTTGAATTTGATTTCGAAGGAGATTTTTGTGAAATTGAATTAGAAGATGAACTAAGGTTTTTAATTCTTCACAATTATATAGAAGTGGTTATCGATGGCGGTATTCCGCAACGCATAAAATTAACTAACAAATTTAATCGTGTTAAAATTGGGAAGAACCTTTCCCGTGGAGCTCATCATGTTGTACTTTGTAAAAACACAGAAAGTGCCATCGGCTATCTTAAATTAATTGGAATTAGATGCGCAAAACTATTGCCATTAAAGAAGAAGAAAAAGAAATTGCTAGAGTTTATTGGAGATTCTATTACCTGTGGAAATGGCTCCGATAATTCACAGATTCCCTTTGAAAAAGGCGCGTGGTATGATTATCATAATGCTTACTTAAGTTATGGCGGATTATTAGCAAGAAAACTAGACGCCGAATACATGTTGAGTGCCGTTTCAGGAATAGGACTAACACAAAGTTGTTGTGGAATAAATTATACAATGTGTGATGTATACGATCGAATTGGATTTGATAAAAAACATCAAAAATGGAACTTTAAGCAACACCAAAAACCCGATATTGTTTTTGTCACCTTGGGACAAAATGATGGTTTAAAAAGTGAATCTGAGTACGAAAAAACATACCTTGCTTTTTTAAGTTCCTTACGAAAGAATTACAAAAACAGCGCAATTATATGCTGTTCAAGTCCTATGGCCTCTTTTAAATTCAAACTTAAATTAAAAAATTGTATTGGAAAAGTAGCTAAAATAATGCAAGAAAAAGGTGATGAAAACATCTTTAGTTTTGTGTACAAAGGTCTTTATAATGCAGGTTACGATAAGCACCCAACTATCAAACAGCACCAATTAATGATGCAGGAATTACATACTTTCCTTCAAGAAAAAAAATTAGTGAGCGATATAAATTAAAGCTTTTCTAATCCCACGTAATATTCCTTCGAAAGAATAATCTCTTGTGTTTTTTCTTCCAAATCGACTGAAGACCAACTTGCAGTAGGATGAAGCGTTAAAACAGTATTATTATATTTAATTTTTATAGGCATATCAAAACCCTCTATACAATCCGACCAACGAAACTCAAGTTTCTTTCCTTTCTTATCATTAATTTTATATTGTAAAACCGGCTTTCTAGCATCGCGTAAATACTGATCAAAAAACCCATCTAATTTTAAGCCTGTGGATGATTCAATATACGATTCAATCTGAGCAGAACTTACCGTTTGGTGATAAAATGTCTTGTTTAATCCTCTTAAAATTTCGCGCCATTTCTCATCGTTTCCTACTAATTGCCGAAGGGTATGCAGTACATTGCTCCCTTTTGAATAAATATCACCATTGTTAGGGTCATTTACATCGTAATTCCCGATGAGTGGAGCACTATTATCAATGCCACGTCTCAAGCCTCTTACGTATTCGAAACCGGCAGATTTCCCATAAAAATACTCCACAAATAAGGCCTCAGAATAGGTCGTAAATGATTCATGGATCCACAAATCAGCATTATCTTTAGCTGTTATGTTATTTGCAAACCACTCATGACCCGACTCATGGATAATAATGTAATCAAACTTCAATCCCCAACCGGTGCCGCTTAAATCAGAACCTAAATATCCATTTCCGTATTTATTTCCATACGAGATGGCACTTTGATGCTCCATTCCTAAATAGGGAACCTCCACTAATTTAAAGCTGACTTCGTAAAAAGGGTACGGCCCAAACCAATGTTCGAAAGCGGCCATCATCCGAGGGGCATCTTTAAACTGAACTTTAGCTTTCTCTAAATTATCTTTTAATACCCAGTAATCCATGTCTAACAATCCATTTTCACCTTTATACACCTCCGAAAAATGGACATAATCCCCAATAGTAATATTGACGCCATAGTTATTAATGGGATTTTTTACTTCCCAAATAAACGTTGAAGTAAGATCGTTTTCTTGTTTTTCCTCCTTCAATCTCCCGTTAGAAACTGCTACTAATCCCCTTGGGACTTGGATGGAAATTAGCATGCCTAAATCAGGTTCATCGTACATATGGTCTTTACATGGCCACCACAAACTTGCCCCAATCTCCTGGCAAGAAGTGGCTATAAAATGCTTGTTATTATTGTCTTTTTTCCAGGCAAATCCTCCATCCCAGGGCGGGTTTTTAGCTACTTGAGGTTTTCCAGAAAACAAAACGACTAATTCCTCTTGTGCACCCACCACTTGTTTTTTAGTCAACTCAACGAAATGGGCATTGCCATCATTTTTAATGACGAGAGGAATGCCATCTTGGGTAACCGAAAGAATCGACATTGGAGCTTGTAAATCCAATTGCAATAATTGATGCGCAGCAATGACTTTATACCGAATCACATTTGAACCCGAAATACTTTTGGTCGTTGGATTAACATCAAAAAGCAAACTATAATGTTGCAAATCCCACCAAGTCCTTTCTTTCGTGATACTTCCTCTTAACGAATCTTGGTGTGTATAGATTTGTGCTTTCGTTCCTAAAGCAAGGAATAGGTATCCTATCAGCAATCCTAATTTCTTCATATCATTCAGATTTAGCAAAATACTTTCTACCATAATAAACCGGTATTCCTATAGCGACAATAAGCAGTCCAAAACAAGTGTTTTGCGTTTTAGTAATGAGTAGAATCGTACAAATTATCGTGGCTAGAAGAATATATAAAATAGGTGTTAATGGGTAGGCAATTACTTTATAAGGACGATCGGCAGCGGGCTCTTTTTTTCGTAAGATAAATATTCCAGCAATCGTAATGATGTAAAATAATAAGGAAGCAAATGTGGCATAATCGAGTAAATCGCCATACGAGCCACTTAAACACAGAATACTTGCCCAAATTGCTTGAGTGATAAGGGCAAACATTGGAACGGAGTTTTTATTTAGATTCCCAGCACGTTTAAAAAACAAACCGTCTTTAGCCATCGCATAATAAACTCTAGCTCCTGAAAGAATTAATCCGTTGTTACAACCAAAAGTGGAAACCATGATGAGAATCGCCATAAAAGCAGCAGCAAAATCACCAAAAATCATTGACGCTGCAGCCGTTCCTACCCTATCAGTATTCGCCCCTCCAGCAAATTGCATACCTTGAGATAAGACTTCGGCGCCATCTGGAGAGCCATGTAAGGGAATAAGCGCCAAATAGGCAAAATTAGCCAACACATATAAAACAGTTACTACCGAAGTTCCTATTAATAAACTTAGTGGAATATTTTTTTTAGGGTTTTTAATTTCCCCCGCTATAAATGTCACATTGTTCCATGCATCACTGGAAAATATTGATCCAATAATTGCCGTTCCAAGAGCAAGAATCAAAGCAATTCCTGTAATGGGAGAAATTGATTCTGTCCAGTTCCCAACTACTCCTTTTGACCATGTATGTGATGTATCCCACATGTGTTGCATGTTATGAGAGAAGACATCACTTTGTAATCCAATTGCTAAGCCCAATACTATTAGTGCAAGCAAGGCAATTAACTTGGCTGAAGTAAAGATCAATTGAATTATTTTTCCGCTTTGAATACCACGAGTATTAATAAACGTTAGTAGGAAAATACTAAAAATCGCAAATACTTGAGCGGCCGAAACCTTTAGTGGACCTAGATTAAATAAGATGTTATCCGGCCCTAATTGAGGAAAAAAGAAAGCTGTATATTTAGCGAATGCTACCGCAACAGCAGCAATTACGCCCGTTTGAATTACCGTAAAAACCGTCCAGCCATATAGAAAAGCAGTAAACTTACCGTAAGCCCTTTCAATGTAAACGAATTGCCCACCTGCTTTTGGCATCATGCTCGCTAATTCGCCATAACTCAAGGCAGCAAGCAAGGTAATGAATCCTGTTAATAACCATAAAACAATAAGCCAGCCAGCAGAACCGACCATACGCGACATGTCGGCGCTAACGATAAAAATTCCAGAGCCAATCATCGAACCAGCGACGATTGCTGTAGCATCTAATAAACCTAAGGATCTTTTAAAATCGGTTGTTTCTTCTGTCATATTTTATAAATAAAGAGCTTGTTAATTCTAATTTAGCAACGAATTGCGTTGCCTAAAAGTAATAAATGTTTTGGATTGATGGAAAAGCCTCTTCATTGATAGGGTAAACAAATGATTCTCCTTAACTTTGCCTCATGGCAGGATCAAGTTTCGGTACCCTTTTTAAACTTACCACCTTTGGAGAATCCCATGGTCCTGCAATCGGTGGAATTATTGAAGGATTTCCACCAAACATAAAGGTTGATTTCGCGATGATTCAAGCAGAATTAGACCGTAGAAAACCAGGGCAATCGGCGCTCGTTTCACCTCGAAAAGAATCCGATACCGTAAGTTTTTTATCTGGTTTTGTAGGGGATATTTCTACCGGTACAGCCATCGGTTTTACCATTCCTAACGAAAATCAGAAAAGCGACGATTATGCTAATCTAGACAAGTCATTTAGGCCATCGCATGCCGATTACACATACGAGAAAAAATACGGCATTCGCGACCATAAAGGAGGTGGAAGATCCAGTGCAAGAGAAACCGCTTGCCGCGTTGTTGCTGGTGCTTTGGCAAAGCAAGCGTTAGAAAAACTAAACATTCGATTTTCAACTTACGTGATACAAGTTGGGTCCATCCAAATGACAAGCGATCAATTTTACCCGCTTACTGACATTGAAAGTAATCCCGTTCGCTGTCCGGATAAAGGACTTGCAAAAGAAATGGAATCGCTGATTGAAAACACAAAAAAGTTGGGCGATACCTTAGGAGGCACGATTCAATGTATTATTGAAAATGTCCCTGCTGGTCTAGGAGAGCCTGTATTTGACAAAATCCATGCAGATTTAGGTAAAGCAATGCTATCAATCAACGCCGTAAAAGGATTTGAAATTGGAAGTGGATTTCATGCTAGCTCCATGTTCGGATCTGCCCATAATGACCTTTTTAATTCAGATGGAAGTACGCAAACCAACCATTCTGGCGGGGTACAAGGCGGTATAAGCAACGGAATGCCCATATTATTTCGTGTTGCTTTCAAACCGGTATCAACGATCCTCAAAAAACAAGCTTTGTTAACAAAAGATGGTGAAATGGAAGAGGTGCAAATTACAGGCAGACACGATGCCTGCGTGGTTCCAAGAGCCGTTCCAATCGTAGAATCTATGGCAGCTATTGTTATTCTAGATTTCTATCTTCGCAATAAGTCACTACATTTGTAAAAAAAAATCATGATTCAGCGTATTCAACACTTGTATTTTGGATTTGTAATAATCAATCTTTCGCTATTATTGAGCGGATTGGAAATTGGAACGTATCAAGCGAAAGAGATGCCGCATCAATTCACTATTTATGGATTTTTTCAAGGAAAAGAAGTCGTTTGGGGCTTTCCATTTTATTTAGTGATTATTGCATTAGTGGCGCTCTTACTCTTCACCATTAGCAAGTTTAAAAAGCTTAGCTTACAACTAAAACTGATAAAATTCACCTTCTTATTTTACTTACTTTTTGTGGTAGGAATTACCGCCTTGTTCCTTTTTAAATTGATGCCAAACGTGCCAGACTCCGTGAGTTTTGGATTTGGTTATTACCTATTAATCCTTGGTTTGCCTTTTACTTATTTAGGCTTACGCGGGATAATGCGAGACAAGAATTTACTTGACTCCCTCAACAGACTACGTTAAAATGAATTA
>Ga0214919_10004435_pt1 | contig 20551 bp, 19 predicted proteins | sample LL1503_MetaG_FD_177994 | JGI IMG/M metagenome (GOLD analysis project Ga0214919, IMG submission 177994) | Freshwater microbial communities from Lake Lanier, Atlanta, Georgia, United States - LL-1503 | ecosystem: Environmental > Aquatic > Freshwater > Lake | place: USA: Georgia | collected... | reverse complement strand
CTTTTTCTTAAAAAGTCTATAGCAGTTCTTATAAGGCCGACAAGAAGCTTTTTCGGTGAATCCCATTTTGTTACAGGCTCGTTTTTTGCAGTAGGTTTTGCTGAAACGGCGGGGGAACATATAGGTTTTATTGTGTTTTTGTGTTCCTGCTCGTTGACCGCCTCTTTTCCATTGTGATTTTCTTTTTTTCCATTGTGATATTCCTTTTTTCCATTGTGATTTTACTGTTTTCGATTGTGATTTTCGTAATTTTCTTGCTGTTTCTTTTCGTGCCGATTGTGCATTTAGTTTCATGCGTTTAATGCGTTCTGCGAGTTTCATTGACGATGGCTGTTGTGGTGGTGGCAATGACGGTTGCACTGATTGCACTTGTTTCTGTACTATCGTCTTTAAGAGGTTTGGATTAAATAAGATTCCATTTGGTTCTTGTATTTTGGCCAATATTGGGTCTGGAGTAATTGGACGTGTCCCTCTCTGTCCTGTCCTAGGGGCTGTATCCCAAATGGATCGTGTATAGTGTGATGGGTTACGTAATATACGATATAGTCTTTCTTCAATTGTACACGCTTGCAGTTGATGTGTATACTTAAATGTGCGATGTACAATACCGAGAAATGAATTATCCTCTACCTTTTCTATATGTTTACCAGTTATAGGATCATGGGTAGGATCGATAATCATCGAAAATGTACGTTTTTTTGTACTTTGGAATTGATCATCCCATGAGTCATAATGATAAATACGCTCTTTATTATATTTAGGTTGATTTAACTCTTTTATATAGTGTGTACGTTCTTTTGGTGTATATCGTTGATTTTGTTTAATACTCTCTACCATATAGTTACGTTCTTCTTTCGTATATCCAAGAAATTCAGACTTTGTATATGTAAATACATTTGGATTCGGACTACGCATCATCTGTAAAATTGTACCAATTAAAAGTGTGTCTTCCATTATTTGTGAAAAATCATGATTTTGGAGAATGATGTTATAGACTGTCATTGAATCTGCTACACGAAGTTCCAATTCCTCATTTTTTTTTGGGACCATCCAATAATCTTTGTTATGCATTTTTGCTTTTTGATTTATACACCAACACGCTTCCCAATCCTTTTCAATTGGTTGTACACGATTCTTTTTAGGAGGAATAAATGTTTCTTGCATCGTACTTATAGATACATACGAGTGTATTACAAATCCATTAATATGTTCTTTTTCAAGTTGTTTTTTCATACACTTTTCTTGAAACTGTCGAATCTTCTCTAGTCGATATGGTATATTTCCATTCTCCATATAAGCTACAACAAAAAAACATATGACATATAAGTACTGCTCATAATCCGTCCTAATAGGAATACCTGATTTATTAATAAGATCATTCACTTCGTCACGAAGTGATAACCATGTTTCTATAGAATAATCTGCAGTTTTTATACGTTGCATAATATTTCGCATTGGAGTATATGTTTCGTCAAAACGTATAGCAATATCATTTGATTGAGTAATATAATAGAACCATTCATTAAGAGATGGTGGAAATGTTTCTAACATTTGTTTTACATGTATTTTATTTTCCTCCGTTTGGTTGTGTATTTCATCAAATAATGTTTGCATTTCATTCCACTTAATGTTTGTTTCTGTATTAAAATGCTGTAAGGCAACATCAAATGCAGTAATACCAAAAAAGAGAGCTGGATCATCTGTATAGGATCTAATTTTACTTAAATGTTTTTGTTTTGTATGAAACCACTTATTGACAAATTGTTGTAGTTCTTTTTGAAATGTTAGTACTACTGCCAGTGTTTTTAATCGGTTCTTTCTCTCTTCTTCACGACGTTGTTGAATTGCAGTTAGATCATAACAATGTACTGTAATATATAATCTTAGATCTTTTTTTGATCCAGTTTTTTCTGAAAATAATACAAATGGAATTCCATACATCCGTGCACTAATTTTACAACATGCATCAACTGTACACAATGCAATTCTAGGATTATCAACGCGATTTAAATATGATAAAGAACGTATTTGAGCCATATCGGTCCACGTTTTAAGAAGAGTAATATGCCTACTATCAAATGTTGGCGGCTCATAGACAACATCCCTAAGATTTTTATCAATATCTTCTTTTGTCTTATCTTTACCAATACGTATTCGCGGTAGACCACATGCTTTTGCAAGAATATTTACACTCAATGCCTGAACAGATTGTATTTTAATTTTTTCTGTTGGGCTAAATGTACATATAAGACTAGAATCATCAACTGCTACTTGAGCAACACCTCCAAAAACAGGCATAGGATTCTTTGCAATTGAAATAGGAGAAGGTCCAAGTGTAATATTCTGCGTAGAATCTCCTGAAGCTCCATCCCAAGCATTAATTGGCATAATGATATTTAGCATATATGGTAATTTTGTATGCTGTGTTTGTTTCATAAGAAATTGTCTATAAAATCCGAAACTAGTATCTTTATAACAGTGATTAACACCATTTTCATTTAACCTATCACGTATTTCGCTAATAATAGCACGATGATATTTATCATCCAATACTTCTTCTTCATCAATATTTGCAACAGGATTCATGTCTAATTTTGGATCTGTTTTATCAAGCATATTTTCTTCTAGACCTGCAACTCTTTTTCTACTATGTAATATATCGTCTTTGGAATTTAATGGGATCCAATCAATTACCCCTGCTTTCGTAACATTTCGTTCATCTCGTGCAAGTTCAAGAAGTTCATCTACAAGGGTATCTAACCAATCGCTACACCGATGATTATCTACAATCTGAAAAGTTCGACCATAAAGTCCAGTCATTGGAGTATCTAATTTTATTATCCAACTATCGTACCAATCTTTAAGAGTAATTTCACTTTTATGTTTAGGATAGAGTTTTTGAGTTCCAATTCTAGAAAGAATATAATGTTTAAAGCGCTCTTTAAAAGGAAATACTAATTCATGTGCATGTGATTCAAAATCATGATGAAAATCAATATAACACCGAAGAAATTCAGCGACTGTATAGAGATTTCGTAATTCCTCACACGTTTTAAGTAGATCTTCTATATTTTTATGCGGTTTAAATGCAATAGCTGATTGAATATACAATAGTTTATTCGTAATATCTATTGAAGTTTCTTCTTTCATTTTTTTATCATATTGAGGAGTATACACCTCTTCTGTAAAAAATTTCTGTATATACTCTATAACAGAACGTGTTGTTGTAAACTCTTGCATATATATTAAATTAGTATCATCATTATTACTTGATGAAGGAGGAAGATCATTAATAGCATTCATTAGACGCTCATGATTAAAATTCTTATGCTTAAAAGTGGTAGGATTTGTAATTCTAGATAAATACTTATTTGCTGCTTCTATATTGGATTGCTGTATATGTTGTGTTAGATTCGTAAATTCGTACATAATTTTTTTAAAAAGTCTAGGATCTATGCGGTTGTTAGGTTGTTGTATAGCTTGTTGTATATATTCTTCAAATTGTTCAATTGTCGCTTTACGTATGTCTGGATCCATATAAAAAAGCAATCCTTTCATAATATAAACATTATCATCGGTTGGATTATCTATAAATTCTTGAAGAATTTTATTCCAAGCGGAATGAATTGTACTATTATGTAATCTCTTTGCGTTTATATTTTCACTACTAAGCGGCGCCGCCATACTCTATTAAGTACTTCATAAAATAAAACGTACCTATATTCCAAACATTTTCAACCGTTCCTCCACTTCCTCTACCCCGTCTTCTTCCTCTTCTTCCTGATCCTCCTCTTGTCCTTCTTGGACCACTGCCATCGCATCCACCTTCCGCTTTTTCGAAGAACCTGCAGTAGCCCGCTTCGTAAACTCCCGTGTAATCGCCCCTTTTACCTTGGTAGGAATCTCCATCGGGGTAGACAAAACGGCGGGTAGATGCTCCAACAGATCGTCGCGATCCCACCCTCGTTTCATAAGTTCGTCCACTGCGACACCAATATTTGGTTTCTCGGCCAATAAGGGCGTTACCATAATGGTTTGTAACGGGTCTGCATAGGTTAAGCGCATGGTTGCTGTGGACACCCGTTCTTTCCGTGCCAGGGTTTCAATGTAGCGAGCGTGTTTGGACTTCTTGGACATTTTGCCGAGAATTTGAGGGAAGATGTTAGATGGAGCGGGACCTGACACGGCATGTACAACGGACACCGTATTCGCTACAGACAAGGGTAAGAGGTACCAGTCCTCGGTTTTCCATATAGCCGTTTGAATGAGATCGCCGTGCGATACGAGATCCGATGCTTTTTCTAATTCTTCTACATCATCCCTTGCTGCACTTACATATGCTTCCTGTACCATCAAGGGAATCATGCTATAATCTACGTAGACAAGGTCCTCAGCGTCTACCATACGTAAGTGCTTGGAGGCCATAAGTCGTTGCGTAGCAGAGAAGGCGTCTAAGCGTAGCAAGGGATCCTTATTGGATACATAACGATTTTCCGTAATTATATCTGTCAGGGGGTAAGGGGGAGGCCCCGCCAAAGGCGGGGAGGTCCCCCTTCTGTAGAAGTCAAGTGTATTCAGTATCGACCGAATATCATTCCCACCTTCTTCACACATGGTTTCCAGATCAGCCTTCACTACAGCGATTCCCTCTTTCTTCGCAATTCCCATAATGGCTGTGGCGATCGTTGATTTAACAGGGCGATGAAACTTGAGATGCAGGCATACGTTTTTTAAAGGAGTCATCTTAGGCGACATCTCATTGGCAATGCATAGAATGGGTATCGTACTTGATCGGATAATATCCGCCAGACATCCTACACCGCCACGCTCCTTACCTCCCATTAATCCGTCGACCTCGTCCATGATAATCACTTCTTTGCGCAATCGTTTCATGCCTAGTGCCATTACCCCTTGTAGCATAGATACGGAACGCACATCAGATGCATTGTATTCTACCACGTGATATCCTAGCGATTCTGCAATAAGATGCACGGTGGACGTTTTTCCTACCCCTGGAGGACCGGTGACGAGAATGCCTTTTTGTTCACTTGCATGCTTCGCATCCTTCGCATACTTCGCAGTCCATTCGGAAAGCCACGTCGTAATCTGTTGTATGTTTTCCTTGTGGCCAATGATATCTGCCACAACCTTCGGTTTGTATTTTTCCACCAGCAACTCTTTTTTTTGTTTTACCACACCCATTCGTTTTCTGGAGGTGTTACGAATGGGGATTCCCTTTTCCATCGCGTATTTGTATTTCCATGATTCTTTAATGGGCCGGCCATCATTACAGGTGGTGCCTGCATATAATTCATCAGTAGGCAGTATACTGATTGTAGTGCCCGCGTGTTGATAATTTCCTGTAATCGCTCTCATCGTATTATTCTTTTCTATCTACCGTTTATCAATTTTATATACAACCACGGTACCTAAAACAATAATACGATTAAATAATAATAGCATGGCAACTTCTTCCGAACAGATGACTACTCAACAAGATGCGCAAGAAGCAATCCAAGTAAATCCTTCACCCGCTCTTCAGGCATGGAGTGCCATTGATGAAAAGGGGGATTGTAAGGAGGTTTCCAAAGAGGATTCCGATAACGTAGAGAAAATCGACAGCGTAGAAGAGGAGAAAGTGGAGAAAGTGGAGGAAGAGGAGCTGAAAGAAGTGGAGCTGAAAGAAGTGGAGCTGAAAGAAGTGGATGAATCAGAAGACGAATCCGACATGTGCTGTGAAGAGGATTGTGATTGCGTGGTGCACCTGGAATGCCCTCATTGCCTGGTGACGCTCGGACTCAAGAAGGAGCTGTCTGAATTTCAATGCCTGGTATGTGGCATGACGATTGAATTGGAGTCTGATTCGGATGAGGAATCGGATGAGGATGAGTCAGAGAAAGAAGAGGAAGAGGAAAAGTCTACTGTTCCCTCTTTTGTTATCACTGCAGTGAAGTTTCTCTTGTATGCGTATATTGTGAAGTTTCTATTATACATCATCGATGGCGGGAATACGTTTCAGCATACCTGTCATTGTGTCTGTGGTGGAGGCTCCCTTTAGGAGCCCCCACACCCCCCACACTTTAATCCGTTGTAAGGTGGAGACGCCAGCGTCCCCACACCCCTCACATGGTGTAATACGTTATATCGTGTAAGGGATCACAAAGTTTCAGGAGTACCCTAAGAGGACTTACCTCTGAAACGTTTCTACAATTTATTATCTCCGCCCCTATTATAAAATGGAGCGCGGACTAATTATGTTATTGCATGCAATCGTCATCGGTGTCATACTGTACATTATTATGGTAGTGGGTCTTGGTCAAACATCCTATGTAGCTGAAAATAGAAGTATTATGATTGCGGCTGCTGCCGTGATCTACATGATACTGTTTGGACATGGGTTGCCGATGAAGATGCATTAGTGTGAAGGCTCCCTGCGGGTGCCCCCACACCCCCCGCACGTTGTAACCAGATATAAAAAGTTATATCATGCGAGGGGTGTGGGGAAACGAAGTGTCCCCACGACATTCTTAAGCATATATCTCGCCCCCATAAACAATACACCACCCCACAAGGAATCCGCGATAGCAAATTTCCAATCATACTGTGTAAACACCGCATAATTGGTTAATTCGTAGACTGCATAAATAGATAAGCCGTACATGAATGCTTGTTGGTAGGATCGTGTCTCCAAGAGCATGTAGGCTAGAAAGATATAGAGCAGACCAGCGCTTACAAAACGAACAGATATCGGGTGTCCTTGGATACGTTCTATCATGGCTCGTCCAAAGATTCCGCCCGTTAAGAGCCAGAACATGTCGACAAAGAGAAGCACGAGGGCTACTTTGCATAGTGTGAAGAGGAAGGAGGTTTGCATTTCTACTATGCACTTTTTTAAAAAAAGGGACTTTTTAAAAAAAAGTCCACAAAGTCCACAAAGTCCACAAAGTCTACAAAAACTCATATTAAATTTTATTAATAATATACTGCAAAAATCCATATTAAATTTTGTTAATATGGATTTTTGCGCACTTTTTTTTAAAAAGTGCTCTCCAAGTAAATAGAACACATACATAGCGTACTCTATGTCTTCATGTACAGGAAACTGTTTCAGCGCAGAGTATTATGTGCAGTTAATCAAATCTATCACTGAATTGCACGACATCTCCGAAGTAGATGCGGTAGAGGATGAGCTTCGGAAACTTGCAAAATTAACACGGGAGGGGGAACATTGTCCGCCATGCTATGAACGATCTTCACGGTGTCTATGGTTTGCGTATGAACGGTTAAGGGCCTTTTAATAGACCTAATTTTATTCTTTGCAGATAGTTTCATCCAGTTGTTTGGAGATTTGTATTTGATCCATTCTCTATAGTTTATATATGATATTCTCTTGCAATACGATCAATCTCTTCTCTTTTCTTACATCTTCTGTTATTGGAAAACTAATTGATGAACTACCAATTGGCAAATTCATGCGTGCTCTAAAATGTTCCCATTCACTTAGTTTTCTTGGTTTTTTATTTTTCCTTGTATTTTTGGATGCGGTATTATTAAGTGATTCTGATATTTGCGTTGATGGCTTCATTGTACTATAATATATTATTTTAGTGTTTATTATCTTTAATACGCTGTCGAATTTCTTTAGCATATTCATCGATTTCTTTTCTTACATCGTCTGTTATTGGAAAACTAATTGATGAACTACCAATCGGAAGATTCATACGTGCTCTAAAATGATCTAATTCATTCATTTTTCTCTGTTTTTTATTTTTCTTTGTATTTTTATTTTTTATAATATTCTTTGAACGGTATGTATTTCTATGATCTGATAAAATTGCAGTACGAGTTAGTTCTCTATTTTCTGTTTTACCACCTTCCATTCCAACTGTCCTTACTAGCATCTCTTTTTTAAATTCCAAAAATTCATTCTCATTATGTGGAGGAATGATATCTGAAGGACGAATAATGTAATAATAATGATTATCATCTTTTTCAACAAAGTAATAACGCTGATATGGATTAAGTAATAATTCATCTTCGTGTATTCCTATATAAATACAAGATACACCTGGCATAACTATAAAATGATACATAATGACCTCCTTGTTATTATCTTTGGAGAAGCCTCGTGCAATTTGATCATTAATACTAGTTGAGGTAAAGCTGGTTAAAAAATATCCATTATTTATATCTTCTGAAAGATAATGTGTTAGTACACCTCTATATACTTCCACTTTTTGTTGTTGACTAGGACACTTCAAAATAATTCCATGTAATAATATGGCAAAATGAAACATAATATGTCGAAACCATTCTATATTACCAGATTTTGATCGTATTAATTTAACAATACGTTTTTCCTCCTTAGACGGTATCTCGCCATTTACATATAACTCGGGCATATTAGTAATAATGTAGTACATGTTCCGAGCAAATTCATTTTTATTGATACGATGATTGTAGAATTGTAATGTGTCTGCATTTATTAAAAATAAATTTAACGGTCCATATAAATTGCCTACATATGTTTGTACATAATGTTTCTCTAAAGGAGTTAACTCTGTACATGGTTGAAATCGTTCGGAAGAGGCCATTCTATGGTGTATATAGTAAATATCTCATAGAATCTTCACAAATCATAGTAGGCTGTATAAATTCAGCGCCTAAACCCATCCTCTCCATATCTACACAGTATTAGCATGACAGACACCATCCAGCTCGAATCCTTCAACCAATCGTTGCACGGTGCCAAGATTTTATGCCAAGGGCCATTTACCGCGAATAGAAAAGCCCACTATCCTCCCATCCTCGATGCCATCCAACAACTCCGTGATCCATTCAAGAAGAAGATTCTTTTAACAAATATTCCTTTTAGTTTAAGTGTATGTATGTCATTACAATACGATGCATCCTTCCATGTAAGAGATGCAGCGGATTGGACACTGATCCTAACCTATTTAACCTACGCGCCCAAACCGAATCTAGTCGTATCAGAAGACATTGTCTTGCCCGACGGGCTCTGGTCAAAACTGTCAAAGGGCACCACCCTCGTTAATTTCACTTCACAATCTGTTATTAGTCTGAGACCCTATGATGCAATCTTCTTTGCTCCAATGGAGGACCTCTCACATCCTTATGTAGATTATGCCTACAAGGTGCTCCAAAGCGTGTACAAAGCCAGTTACAGCATGAAAGAGCACAAGGAGATTTTACAGGAGTTACGCGTGGCGAATGCGGGTTTAGTGTGGACACGGGAGTCAGGGGTGTGCTGGTATGACCCTGTAGAAACAAATGGGGAGAAGCTGACGGGGAAACAGCTATCGGAATTATTTGGGTTTTTGTCGACGGTCTTCTAAAGTGTACTTTTTAAGAAAAAGTACGCAAAAACGGCGCCGATGGCGCCGATTGTATTATTACTGTAAATCATATAGTGATAATAGTGTATTATTACTGTAAACATATAGTAATAATATAATAAAACGTTTATAACATATCATATAGCATTTACTGCTGCATGGCATCGAATGCCTCCTTCAAATCAGCACCCTCTGTGGCGCCGCCCCGCTTCTTGGTACTACGTTTAGTGCTGCGCTTTCCCTTCTTGCCCTTAGAAGCCATTGATTTTCTCATAAGAGTGAAAACTCCTTTTTTGGGGCGATAGCCCTTTGCAAACAAATTCTTGATAGATTTACGCCCAAGTGCCTGTTTCTTACGGGACACAATGCGACCTGCTTTTGTCTTGACTAATCCCGCACGTTTTACGTGCCCAGGTGTCCAAAATGCTACCCCGTGGAATACTTCGGCTTTACTGCCAACGCGTTTTTGGAATTCAGGCATGTTTCTATAAAGGCTTTTGAAAAATATGATTGCAAAATGATTTTGAATACAGCATCTGGTCGGAGAGGCAGTATTCAAAAGTTAGTAATTTATTCTCTCCGGGATTTAAAATAAGTTCTATGTTAATAAATAAGATGCCAGGAAAATGTATCGAACCAAATTGCAACATAACTGCATCATTTAATTTTAAGGGTGTAAAAGGAAAAATATATTGTGCAACACATAAGAAAGATGGAATGATAGGATGTCGTACAACAAAAACATGTGCTGAACCAGATTGTAAAAAAATCCCACAGTCTAACTTTATAGGGGAAACTGCAGGATTATATTGTGCCACACATAAAAAAGAAGGAATGATCGATGTACGCGCAAAGCACTGTGCAGAATCCAATTGTTATAAACATCCTAATTTTAATATCATTGGTGAAATGGGTGCATTATATTGTAAGAATCATAAAAAAGAAGGGATGATCGATGTTAAAACAAAACGATGTGCAGAAAAAAACTGTATGATTATTCCATGTTATGGCAATGAAGAACGAAGTGATGGATTATATTGCTTTACACATAAGAAGCCTAATATGTTTCTTCTAAGGAAAAAACATCCGTGTTGTTTTAAAAAATGCAAAGAGAATGCATATTTTAATCTAGAAGGAGAGAATAGTCCTAAATATTGTCTATCGCATCGAACAGATGATATGATGAATGTATCAACGACATCGTGCATGGAATTAAACTGTTCAAAACAGGCTTATTATAATATAGCAGGAAAAACATGGGGTTTTTATTGTAAACTTCATAAGAAAGAAGGAATGGTAGAAGTAATTGAACAACGTATTTGCCGAGATTTAGAATGTTTTGATTCACCTGTATACAGTGATAATTTCAATTTACCTCCTATGTATTGTGGAAAACACCGAACATCTGCAATGGTTAATGTAGTAAGCAAAGATCGTTGTATTGAGACAAACTGTAAAGTTTTTGCGGTGTATAATGAAAAAGGGAAAAAAGAAAGACTATATTGTGGTAATCATAAAAAAGAAGGAATGATACACGTTGGAAAAATATTATGTGCCAATGACAATTGTGTTATTACTGCATGTTTTAACCATGAAGGTGAAACTCATGGTATATATTGTAAAACACATAAAAAAGACGGAATGATTGATGTAAGTTCTCGCATATATTGTCTCGAGACAGATTGTAAAATTCGTCCCAGTTTTAATTTTGAAGGAGAAACGAACACATTATTTTGTAAAACACACAAAAAAGATGGAATGGTAGATATTCACGGTAAATACTGTAAAACCCCATTATGTTCCATTCGTGGTACCACCAAATATAATGACTATTGTCTACGATGCTTTGTCCATCTATTTCCCGATAAACCTGTTGCAAAAAATTACAAAACTAAAGAGCGGTATGTGGTAGACTATATTATGAATGCTCTTCCCAATTATACATGGATTGCTGATAAGCGCGTTCTAGATGGTTGCTCTAAGCGTCGCCCTGACTTGTTTTTAGATTTGGGAGATCAAGTTATTATTGTGGAGATAGATGAAAACCAGCATGAAAAGTATGATTGCTCTTGTGAAAATAAAAGGCTTATGGAAATTTCACAAGATATTGGTCATCGTTCATTGGTGTTTCTTCGCTTTAATCCAGATGATTATTCGATAGGTTCAAAGAAACAACACTCGTGTTGGATTTATAATAAAAATGGATTATGTATTATCTCTCCTGCAAGAAAGAAAGATTGGATATCACGATTAACTACATTGGCAGAAAAGATTACCTATTGGTATGAGAACCGAACAGATAAAATGATAGAAGTAATTCAATTGTTTTATAATCAAGATGCTTAATACCTTACAAAAATTGAAGACAAACATAAATCAAAGAAAAGACACCAATGGACATCGATTCAAGCAACCCGCTCCTCCACAACCTCGAAGCGCTCCATGAGCTCGATAAAGGCGCACAACTTGAGCTTCTGCGTCGGGAGATCACCTACGTACTCCAGCATGAACTCCAGCCCAACCAAGAATGGCATGAGGCACGCACCCCTATTGTGTATTCATACCGGACCGTGGACTGGACCAGCGTCATCAACCGATTCAATGGAAAAGACCCCCACATGCATTTAACCGCATCCAATATTACCGTATTACTCGCATTATTAGAAGACCAGCTCAGTGTCTCGGCCTATTTCAACCTACACACCTATTACAAACTACTTGATGAAATTCATCATATTTGGACGTATTATAAACAGCGATATGTGGGCGACGAGACGGACGAGGACGTGGTGGATTTGATTGAGATGGTGGGCTTTTTGTAGCAGATTTAAGAACTCCGTTATATTAAAGAATAACATACATCATGGAATCCACCATGACTCCCTATCAGCGATACTATGCACTTCACCGCGAAGAGAAAATTGCGCAAAGCTCAGCCTATTATTATGCGAAACGACAAGTAACCTTAGATAAAATGGCAGAAAAACAGTTAGAAAAAGAACATCAATTGGCGCTCAAACAGGACGAAAAAGAGGCCAGACGTACAGCGCGAGAACAACAGAAGATGAAGAAGGAGAAAGATAAACAAACCAAAATAGAAGAAAAGAAAAGGATCCGTGAAGAGAAAAAATGGATGGCAGAGCAGACACAGCGCAATGCCTCCAGATTGGAAAAAGATTTAGAAAAATAAAATAATTTTTGTAATCGTGAAGCCGATGTGTTTTACGCATAAAAAATGTGTTTACATATGATTTTTATTTCCTGGTACGAAGTATATGACAGATATAAAACCACGCCTAAGTGTACGAAAAGTAACTGCAAAGAAATCAAAGAATATATTACCGTCTGTCAACAATAGTACACGTAATATAAAGAATATAATAGAAGATTCGTTTAAGACAATGAATAGTACTATGGCTGAAAAAAATGAAATGGATGAAACAAGTGAAGTAACTCTGCAATCATTGAAAGATTATATGAAACTAACAAATAAAACATTGACACATTCTATTAATCTAACAAATGAAAGATTATTACATATTTTTCATTATATGGAAGGGAGATTTAATACGATGGATAAAAGTTTTACATTTATTAATGAACATATGATAAATGTAAATAAGTATATGAAAACTGAATCTGACTTTCAAGAAATACGAGATCGAACTTTCATTGCTACCCTCTATATGCATAATTTTACATCGCGAACCGTTATATCAATTCCTATTAAGAAGTTTTTTACAAAAAAAGGTATAGAGATAACTGATTTTGATGGGTTGCTATTTTGTACAACTACGCCAACTTTATTGCGAGAATCTGCAATAATAGAAAAAATAGAACAGAGTGATCGTGAGGAAAATATTGCAAGAGAGACAGCGAGAGAGAAAACCATAGAAGCCTATAAAGAAACCTTATTACCAAATGATGTAGTTGACTTTAAAACGGAAATAAATGAATATATCCTCATTGAGTCGAAACATTCATTGTGGAAAGGAAAAATAGATAGTAAAACGAGACAATTGCACCGAGTGAACAATGTATTTCGATTGATGCAGGATAAGGATATGCGCACATTATATGCAGATGATGCAGATGATGCAGATGATGCAGATGATGACAATTTATCAGATGTGTATATTAAAATGATGAATACAATTACTAATATTACGCATCGCGATCATAATCATCTTACTTATCCGATAACTGTTTTATTTTCTTCAGATGATATTCCTGTAGAACTTGTAGCCTATATTGATGCAATAAATAAAGGAATGACGGAAGAAATATATGATCAACTAACCTATACCCTTTATCAATCCGACACATTTATTGATCTAGATACAGTCTTATCACATGCGCGTGTGCCAAAACTAATAAAATCGCAACTCATTCATGTAAAAACCATGAAAGAAATCCGTGAGATTTTTCAAAAAATAAATGGAATTGTTCCACCGAATGAATATTTACAAGCATATCTTATACCATATTCCGAGTTGCATCCATTCTTTCATCCGTTGAAGGGTAAAATTGGTGTGTCGCAATTTAATAAATGTACATTTTTTGCAAAGAATACGCTTAATGTGTAGAACTTTTTACACCTTTGGACATTTAAAATGCCCAAAGGCGGAACGCATTGCGCCTGATAAAACGCCGACTTGTCGGCGTTTTAATTGGCAAAAGGTGTAAAAAAAGTTCGCAAAAATTCCAAATAATCCCAAAGTACATGTTGTTATGTAATGTTTTTGAGCACTTTGTGGGGTCTTACTCCGTTAACCCCGCCCGAAGGGAGGCGGAGCTATTGGCCTTTGGCCAATAGCGATGTTCTTTCAAAAAGTGCATAGCAACCTAAACCCGTCTGTCGTATAATAGGTAGGCAACTCATAAAAAATTGAAACCATGTACTTTTTAAAAAAAAGTACCCAAAAATCAGAAAAAGGTCTCAAAAAATCAGCAAACATATCCAAAGATCTCATGAAATACGAAAAGAATGCCGATGGAGAATTCGTCTGTATTTATTGCGGCGTGACAAAGCGTCGTCAAAACACGATGCGCTACCACCAACTCACGCATGAGAATGAGCTGAATCACAGTTGCACCATTTGTTCCAAGAGTTTCCTGCAAAAACAAACCCTCGACATGCATATGAAATCCAAGCACAGCGAACACTGCGAAGAACCCGCCAAATACAGTTGCCCCTTTGATAACTGTGCCTTTACTTCACTCACGAAAGGAAATGGCATCATCCATTGTCTGCGCATTCACTGCCAAGAGGAAATCAAAGAAATCATGGAAGTGAATCATGAAACAAAGACCATTGGTTGCAAGGGTTGTGAAAAAACGTTTGCATCCAGTTGTGGGTTTTATTATCATGTTTCACATTGTTTGAAACAGATTGCCACAAAAACAGAAGAAAAACAAGGCCTTATGGCCAAGCTTCATATGATTGCATCCATCCAACGCACTTTTTAGGAAAGAACATCGCTATTGGCCTTTGGCCAATAGCTCCGCCGTGTGGGGGCATACTTCGTTAGCCCCCACAAAGTGCCCAAAAAGCTCCATGCGATTTGGTTATTTTTTTAGAGAGAATGGTTCGTATTTCGCGCGCTCTTCTTTTGCCTCCGCCGCGTGTCGCATCAGTTCCTTGCGAGATTGCTTCACAATACAGTCAGGAATGGTACTATGACCCCATGTATCGCAGGTGGGGCAATACCGATTCTTTTCTACTTTTTCTAAGGGGGTGCAAGTAGAGAGCGAAGCTCCTTTTTGCGGGCTTTTTTCTAAAAAGCCCCGAGGACATCCTACTTTATTGGCATGTTTCGCCCACGTACGATAGCACCGTTCGTGCACCTCGTGACCACACGGCAACTGATACCGCGACCATAACTGTGTTTCTCCATCAAAACACAGCGCCGATTCGGCAATCAGACAGAGGCTACAACGCCACGACTGTGAATTCGTAATTGGCTTGACATATTCGATGCATTCGTTGCATTCGTCATCAGCGTATACGTGGGACATCATTGCACTTTGCACTTTTTAGGAAAAAGTGCGCAAAAAGTCCGATGTATCTGTTATGTATTCAAAAAAATGTTTCAATTTTTGCACTTTTTAGGAAGAACATCGCTATTGGCCAAAGGCCAATAGCTCCGCCGTGTGGGGGAGGACCCCCACAAAGTGCCCAAAAAGTCCGATATATTTTTGAGTAGATTTAATAGCTATTCAAAAATAATAATGTATTGGCCCGCCGAAGGCGGGCTTTTTGCGAGCTTTTTCTTAAAAAGCTCTTATTGGGTATGATCCAACACCTTCTCCCTATGCACATCCAGCGACCGAACCAATGAAAACAAATGATATCCCACACCAGCAAATGCTGTAAGTAGCAACAGTTCATAGTACATACGCGGTGTTTCACGGCCCTGTTTGCCGATTATTATCAATAAGGGAGCAATCAAGGCAACATGGATGGCATTTACCCAGGCGTACGAGGAACCAGAAGCATATCGCGACACGAACTTGTAGCCGTGGAACAACGCGATGAAACAGCCTACCACGAGGAGTGTGGTATAGAGCCAGTCGGGGGTGGCAGCTCTTTGGAAAGCAGCGTAGAGAATCAAAGGAAGGGCTATAAAGATGTGAAACAGCGAGAGGATCATATGCTTATCCATTTAAAATTATGGAAGAAATAAAATATACGATAATAAATTCGGTTCATTTATTGGTTGTTTTGCCACTACTTAAGAGTACGGTACTAAACTTACAAAGTGTATATCCAAGAAATTGTGTGATATTTAAATATAGTCCATTATAAAGTATATGTCACGCATCTGTTCTGAAGACACGTGTAGAATACAGTCTTCATATAATTATGAAGGAGAAAAAATAGCTATTTATTGTGCTACCCATAAGAAAGAAAATATGGTAGATATTACACATAAAAAATGCATTGAACCAACATGTAAAAAAATTTGTAATTTTAATTATAGAAATGAAAAATTAGGAATATATTGTACTAATCATAAAAAAGATGGAATGATAAATATTAATGCAAGATTATGCATAGACTGTAGTAAATATGCAACATTTAATTATGTTTCAGAAAAAACTCCAATATACTGTGCATCTCACAAGAAGGATACTATGGTAAATGTAGTTGCAATGAAATGTATGGAGAAAGATTGTATGATACAGCCATCATTTAATTATGAAGGGAATAAGAAAGGGATATATTGTGGCACCCATAGAAAAGATAACATGATCGATGTGAAAACAATAAAATGTATTCATGAAGGATGTATGATACAGCCATCATTTAATTATGAAGGAAATAAGAAAGCACTTTATTGTCAAAAACATAAAAAAGAAGAAATGATAGATGTTAGAACATATACATGTATGAATCAAAATTGTAATAAGCATCCTTGTTTTAATTATAAGAATGAGAAAAAAGGTATATATTGTAATGCTCATAAAAAAGAAGGAATGGAAAATATAAATAAAAATTGTTGTATTGAAATAAATTGCCATGTAACTGCTGGGTATAATTATAAATCTGAAAAAAAAGCTATTTACTGTAAAATACATAAAAAAGAGTTTATGGTTGATTTAATGCATAAACTTTGTGCATTTTCAGATTGCATGAAACGGCCAAATTATAATTATGATGGAGAGAAAAAAGGACTATATTGTATAACACATAAAAAAGACAGTATGACAGCTGTCACAATTAATTCATGTATTGAACTAAACTGTAAAATATCGGCATGTTTTAATTATGATGGGCAAAAGAAAGGAATCTATTGTGATAAACATAAAAAAGATGGTATGATAAATGTTAAATCGTGTAAGTGTATTGAAAAGGATTGTAACATATATCCTGGATTTAATTATAAAAATGAGACAAAACGATTATATTGTGATAAACATAAAAAAGAAGGAATGATTAATCTTAATTTAAATAAATGTTTGGAAGTAGAATGTAAACTATATCCGTCATTTAATTATAAAGAAAATAAAATAGGAATATATTGTTCTACTCATAAAAAAGAAAATATGGTAAATGTTACTGCAAAACAGTGCGCTGAACCTGAGTGTACTACAACACCATGTTATAATTATATAAAAGAAACTACAGGAGTATATTGTACTTTTCATAAAAAAGATAATATGGTTAATGTATTATCAAAAATATGTATTGAATTAGGATGTAGAATACAACCAAAATTTAATTATCCTGAAGAGATAGTAGGAATATATTGTTTCAAGCATAAAAAAGATGATATGATTGATATTAAATCTCCTAAATGCGGTGAAATTGGATGTATGGTGCGCCCATCCTTTAATTATAAAGAAAATAACAGACCATTATATTGCAGCTTACATAAAAAAGATGGAATGATACTTATTTGCAATAATCAATGTGAAGAGATAGATTGTTATAAACCTGCAGTGTACAATGATATTGGTAAAAAACGCGGGGTATATTGCTATTCTCATAAAACAGACGATATGATTAATGTGTATATAAAATTATGTAAAACACCATTATGTTATTCCTCTGTTGGTAAAAAATACGATGGATACTGTATTCGTTGTTTTACATATCTATTTCCAGATAAACCAAATAGTAAAAATTATAAAACAAAGGAATGTGCAGTGGTTGATTATATTATTTCAAAATTTCCAATAGAAAAGCATACATGGATTGCCGATAAACGCATAAAAGACGGTTGCTCTAAACGTCGGCCAGATTTATTATTAGATTTGGGCCATCAAGTTATTATTATTGAAGTCGATGAAGATCAACATAATGATTATGATTGTTCTTGTGAAAATAAACGTATTATGGAAATATCACAAGATATTGGCCATCGTCCTATTATATTTCTCAGGTTTAATCCCGATGGATATACTAATTCAAATAGTAAAATTACATCATGTTGGTCAATTGGTGGAGATGGAATATTGATGGTTAAAAAAAGAAAAATGAAAGAATGGAATGCACGTCTAAATGCACTTTCTGAACAAATTAAATATTGGTGCGAGCATACTACTCCAAAAACAGTAGAAGTTATTGAATTATTTTATAATTCAAAATAATATTGTAATCATGTAAAGTATAAGGATATGAAAAAAGTCATATCCTTATCCATTTGGTAGTAGATTGGATTTTAATTGTTTCATTGGGATAATACTGTCTGATCTGTCACAGGTTCCACTACAGGTTCCGCCACAGGTTCTACAGTAGGTTCTACAGCAGGTTCTACCACAGGCGCCACCACAGGTTCCACTACAGGTGCGACAGGTTCCACCACAGGTTCTACCACAGGTTCCACCACAGGTTCTACCACAGGTTCTACCACAGCTTCCACTACAGGTTCTACCACGGGTTCTACCACGGGTGCTACAGGTTCTACCACAGGTTCTACTACAGGTTCCACCACCGGTGCCACTATAGGTTCTACCACCGGTTCCACTACAGGTTCTACCACAGGTGCCACAGGCAACAGGGCTTGAAGGGCTTTGAATTGGGCCCGAAGTTCATCGAGTTGGGCTTGGAGGTCAGATACGGTTATGGGAGGGGGTGGTGCAACAAATTCGCAGTTGACGTAGGTCCAGCCGGTATACGGATAACCGGGCGCACAACTATCGCATGCAACAATTGTATGATTGGGATAAGCTGGATGCGGATTGGGAGGCGGATAATCAATTGCATGCACTAACACATTGACAACTGTATTGGAAGCATCAATGACAGCGTAGGGTTGACACGACATCTATTTATAGTAGTTAATATTTACGTATTGTTTACGTATTGTTTCCACCCTGGTATTTACGTATACATCTCTTCAATAACAATGATGCCTGCCGCGCCTTTGCCCCCACATATTTCCGTATAGGGAGGAGCTGTCATGATATAGTACCCTCCCGCCCCTCCATCACCGATAGAACATGCAATGGTTGCAGGCAAAGGACCCGTTACGTAAAATTCTACATATTCTCCTGCCCCACCGCCTGGACCGGTATAGGCAAAGTTAGAGGCGGCTCCGCCGCCACCTGCACCTGTATTTGTGGCTCCTGGCCATCCGCAGGCATGCGTAGACCGATTTCCAGCACCTGCTCCACTGCCTCCAAATGGATTGGCGCCGCCTTGACCCCCAAAGGAATTGACAACGGAATACCCCTGACCTTTTCCGCCAGGTACTCGGACAATGAGTGTATTGCCTGCGGCAGATGCATTTTGTCCACCACTGCCGCCATCCCCACCATTATACCCTTCCGCAGTACCACCTTCGGCTCCTATTCCCGCGTTTGCTACCCATCGTGACGTCCCTGCTGGGCCAAAATACGTGGGATTTCCATTTGATCCTGCAACCGTATATCCGCCGCCACCACCGCCACCGCCACACATTCGTACACGAATGCGCACCACACCTGCGCTGGGCGTATAGGTTTGATTGCCGACCGCGGTGATGTTTTGCACCGTAGGGGAAGGGGCTGTCAAGGCACCTGTAATGGTACTCGCGATGATCGTGGAACAATTCACATTCTGTATGATGGACGATACTGCCGTTAACGTGGACACGGTAATCGTGGAGCAATTCACATTGCCTGATATGGACGACACTGTATTCAAGGTGGACGTGATCAGTGTCGAGCAATTCAAGTTGCCTGTTATCGTGGATGCAGCAGTTAGCGTGGACACCGCATTGATAGATGAAAGGATTAAGGTGGAGCAATTCACATTGCCTGATACCGTGGACACGGTAGTCAAGGTGGAGGTGACCAGCGTAGAGCAGTTCACATTACTTGTCACGGTGGACACGGTATTCAAGGTGGAAGTGATCAGCGTAGAGCAATTCAGGTTGCTAGTTATGGTGGATGCGGCAGTTAGTGTAGACACCGCATTCAGTGACGAAAGGAGTAATGTGGAGCAATTCACGTTTCCTGATATAGTGGACACTGCGGTCAAGGTAGAGGTGGTAACGGTAGACAATGCGTTTAATGTATTGGTCCATGCCGAAATACCACTCGAGCTAATGTAATTCACTAACCCTGAGCTGACAATGCTGCCTGGCGCCGTATAATTGATAGTACTTCGGAGTGTGAGGTAGTTGGGGGCTGACATCTGTGGAGACAGCAGAAAAAGCTCTGCTTTTTCTGCCCATGCTTCGCTAACCCACACCCCTCGCTGTTGA
>Ga0214919_10004434_pt1 | contig 20556 bp, 23 predicted proteins | sample LL1503_MetaG_FD_177994 | JGI IMG/M metagenome (GOLD analysis project Ga0214919, IMG submission 177994) | Freshwater microbial communities from Lake Lanier, Atlanta, Georgia, United States - LL-1503 | ecosystem: Environmental > Aquatic > Freshwater > Lake | place: USA: Georgia | collected... | reverse complement strand
GAATTACAATCTCAACAATTGTTCTTTCTTGCCCAGATGCGTCAGTATATTTTCTTGATTTAATAGCTCCTTCAATATAAAGCTTTGTTCCCTTTTTAACATATTGCCCAATTATATCTGGTAATTTATCACCATAAACTACAATTCTATGCCATTCTGTATTTTCTTTTTTTTCACCATTTTTATCTTTCCAGCTTTCAGAGGTAGCAAGGGAAAAATTTACCACCTTTGATCCACTTTGCATAACTTTAACTTCAGGGTCTTGGCCAACATTGCCTATTAGAATAACTTTGTTTAACATATTTGCAAAAACACTTCACTAAATCGTGCCAAAGGTTTCATAAAAGTCAATAATTTATATTTTAATAATATGAAATAATGATTTTTCAATAATAGCTTTGATTTTTATATAATTAACCTTAGTTTGTTTGATGATGTCATGGTTTTTATCCAGAGTAAAAAGTATTATTTTAGGAAATTTATGAATATCAAATAGCATAAAATAATCAATTTGAGTTAATTTTTCATCAAAACCTTTCCAATTATTTTAGACGCGAAATAAAGCTTACTCTATGTTTTGTAATAACTCTTGTTTCAGAATTATTTTCCTTAGAATCTATAAAATCCAAAGATGCGTTTTCTTGTTTTAATCGTGTTAAATTATGAAATAGAGATTCAATGAAATGCTCCATGACAAGCCCTTCCGTTCTGCCATATTTAAAAATATTAAATAATATTGCACATAGAATTGATCCAAGTTAAATAGATTTTTCAAAATTTAGACTACATATTGTATCAACTTCAAATTTTATTTTTTTATGATGCATGTTTTAATCCATCATTAATGCCATTTAATAACTCCTCTTTGCTTAAGCTTCTAACGCCAGCGGTTTGGTTAACAATATAGCTAAAATCAGTGTTATGTATAATATTTTTTACTTTATTTAATATTGTTTCATCATCTATTTTACAAAAATAAGTACTGCTTGGGCTGTAATTAAGTCCATCAAGTAACTTTCCTGCCCTTCCTCCAACTCGGCGAATTGCAAATTGTGCCTTATCTTTTGACACAAATTGTATTATAGATTTAGTATTTTTCACAATCTCTCTTTTATATTGTCTTTTTTCCCAAATTTGAAAACAAGTTGGAACATCATATTCTTTTCCTTCGTATACAAAGCTATTTTTGGGAATATCTGAATCGGAAATTAAATGAAAATATTTATTAAGCTTTTTATGAATTGATGTTTTTCTAAAAGTTTTAGGTAAAATAAATGCTATATATGATGCAAATTCAGAGCTTTTATTGAAAAAATCTATAGCAAGATTGCAACAAGAGCCAAAAGGTGGATTGCCAATAATAGTGGTATTTTCAAATTTACATCTATCAGTAATTACGATTTTAGTAAGGGATAAAAAGTCAATCTTCTCAATATTCTTATCATTATTTTTAATTGGATCTATATCAAATGCAATGTATTTTGGAAGAAATTCCAAAAAAGCACCATTTCCAGCTGATGGCTCTATAAATATTTGCCTATTATTTTCTGGAATTACTTCACATACCTTTTCAAAACAAAATTTCGCCACTTCTTGCTTTGTGAAAAATTTATCTAAATTTTTATCACTGTATTTCATGACCATGAATTTTTGGTCAATTGAATGTCAATTATTTTTTAATTTCAAGTAAAGAAAAATCTTGCAAAAAAGAAATCATACTATAGATATTAGTTTAATATTAGAATTTTGCAATGCCAAGGGTTATATTTATAAATAAAGATGAATCTAAAACAGAAATTGATGCGAAATGCGGTCTTTCCTTGCTTGAAATTGCACATAGCAATAATATTGATATTGAAGGTGCATGTGAAGGCTCACTTGCTTGCTCTACTTGCCATATTATAGTTGCACAAGAGTGGTTTGATAAATTAACCCCAGCACAAGAAGATGAAGAAGATATGTTGGATCTTGCTTTTGGGCTTACCAAAACATCTCGCCTTGGCTGTCAAATTATCATGAAAGACGAACTTGATGGATTAACCGTGTCTTTACCCAAAGGAAGTAGAAATTTATAATTATATAGTGAAATATAAAGTTATTAGCATTTACTTTAAATTGGCAATGACGCACAACAGAAAATAGATCACTTATATCGCAAATATATACCAAAAACCAAATTGGTTGCAAAGGTAGAAAGCTTAAAAGAAGAATAACTTTTCAATATCACTGGTTAAGTTATAAATGTTTAAATCAATACATTCAGGAGTTCTGCTTTAAATACAATAATAGAGAAAATACTAATGATGTATTTGATTTGTTTATGGCGATTGTTATTGTGCAAAACCTGAAGTATATACAAGATTTAAAGACAAAATTATAAATAGTATTTCAAGAAATTGATTGCATTTAGAAAAACAAACGAGATTGTAAAAGACGGATTTAAGAGTGCGTGGTATGTAGGGAATAAAACACCCTAGTAAAAGTAAAGTATTTGATATTTTACAACAAAAAGTTCAAACCGCATATAAAAGCATTTATTTTAAAATCAAAATTCAACTCTTTTCATGTAAATTCTAGGGATGAGTTATCAAAAAAATGCAATGTTAAAGAGGTAAAAGACAAATAATCCTTTTAGACTTATGTAATTTAAAGGCGTTTAGAGGGAAATTAAGTACATTTGATGAGATTACTTACAAATTTACAATTGCTAGAATTCAATAGCTATAATTTTTTAATCAACGCAGTCAGATTTAAAAATAAAAGAAGATTTAAAGACAGAAAGAATGAGGTTAAAAAGAAAAATTAGTAAAGCTGAAAATGAGTAAAATTAATTTCTTTCTAATTAAATAGAATATTGTGAAAAATTTTATTAGGTTTAAATTTTAAAATTCATAAGGAGATTAATTTACAACATATAAATCTAAATTTTCTATAAGCCAGCAGGACATAACTGCAAGAGCAGCATTGATTATTTGATGGTCTCCACTAAGTGACGGGCGTGGCAAAATAACCTCTTCCTTTATATTATGTCTTTCTGAATTTATTTCAAATATCCAATTTTTATCATCATTTTCTATATATGACCCCTCAAAATCTTCATTATAAAAATATGCCTTGGTATTTATTGCATTACATCTAGCTTGAATAATTTTTTTCACGTTTATAGTTTGTGCAGCTGAAATGCAAATGGAATTTGGTTTTATAATAAAGCATTTTTGAAAAGCTATTTCCTCAGGCGTATTTCCTAAAAATTTTGTATGGTCTAAATGAACTGATGTTATAATTGAAATAATTGGAGGATTTTTATCAAAAACATTAGTTGCATCAAGCATTCCACCCATGCCAACTTCAACTACATTAAAATCACATTTTCGTTTTTCAAAATATATAATCATAGCAAGAGTAGTGCATTCAAAAATTGTTAAATCTATTTTTAAATCCTCACATACTAACCTTATTTGCTCTATAGTATCATATAAATCATTATCACTTATCATTTCATTGTTAATTTGTATTCTTTCATTGCAAAGGTGAATATGTGGAGAAGTATATTTTCCAACTTTAAAGCCAGATTGTTTTAAAATTTCTGAAATATAACTTGCCGTTGATCCCTTGCCATTTGTTCCGGTAATGTGTATAACATTTAAAAGTTTATTTTGTGGATTATGTAAAATTTCTAATATTTTTGATAGCTTTTCAACTGCATTTGTTGAATCTTTATTTACCCCTAAATACAATGGCCAGTGTGGCATTAAAGGCATGAAAGTAAAAAACAGCAAGAAAAGCGAATGAAAAGGTAGCAACTCAAAGCATCAATGCAGTGAGTTGCAAGTTTAAAAATATATATTTATATATAACTATTTTTTACTTTTCTTTTTGTTTGCAGTATTAACAACTTCTTTTAAAGCTGAACTTACTTTAAACGAAACGGTTGCAGATGCAGCAATTTCAATTTTTTCACCAGTGGATGGATTAACTCCGGTTCTTGCAGCTCTTTGTGCTATGGCAAATTTACCAAAGTTTTGCAATTGTACCGAACCACCACCAACTAAAGCTTGTGTAATAGAATCAAAAACAACATCAACAACTTGTTTGGCATTAGTTTTAGAAAGACCAACTGTACTTGAAACAGAATCAATAAGGTCTTGTTTTTTTAAGTCTTGAGACATGAAATAAAAATAAAAATAACATATTACGCAAGGAAATATATGAAGAAAAAATATTAGGCAAGATTTTTTTTGATTATCATTGATGTTTTTTTATATACTTCAGTATTCATCGATATATTTATTATAAAAAAAAATTGCTTTATACATATTTACAAATACAATAAGAGTGATATTGGCTAATATTGATGAAATTTTTAACCATTTTAATTATTTTATTTATTAATTCTTGCTCTTTATTTCATTTTAATTTTTCCAAAGAAGAGGATGAAAATATAAGATCGATAGTTGATAAAATAACAATATCCATACCATATAAGGAAAATTATCATAGAATATTTGCCAATTCATTTTATGATATGACTGGAAATCAAAGTAGAACATCTCATATTGGCAATTTATCTGCAAACGTTGATATAGTATTTCAAAAAGTTATCTCTGGTACAAGTACATCTGGTGTTATTATGCAATATATGAAAAATGGAACTTTAAATTACACTCTTAATTTAAGTAATAATAAAAAGATTATAAATATACAACATTTAGAAAGCGTGAAAGAAGTTAAAAAAATATCCACTCCTGTAAAAAATAAAACTGATAAAATTCAAAAAACTAAAGATAATATGAAAAATGATATTTTATTATATACTGGAGTTATTAAATCAAGCTCTCAATATAGTGGAAGTCCTGTTGATTTATTTGCAGAATATACAGCAGAATTAAATGCTGAAGAGAATCTTGCAAGGCAACTAGCCAGAGAGCTTTATTATAATTTAATTATTACAGTTCGCCTGCATTTATTAAAATGTAGGAAAATTAAAGAAACATTGGATGCAAAAAAATATTTTGTTTTTGCAAATGATAAATCAGAAGATGAAGAGGAAAATAAAACTCTTGATAACATTGATTTAAAAGATATTAAAAAAATAGATTATAAAATATATGAAAATGCCTGTACATTTATTTAATAAAATAGTAATATATCTCATTATAACTCTTACATGTGTAAATTCCATGGCACATTCACCAGAAATTATTCTCAATAACAGAAGATATGCAACTCCATTAATTGAAGAACTTGATGACTATGCAAAACCTATAAATTTTGGAAAAACAAACAATTTAAGAAGAAAAACTGGTAGTCCATTTTTAGCAAAAGGAGATTATTTATTTATAGAGGGATATTTAACAGATATACTAAATAACCCCATTGAAAATGCAAGAATATATATTTGGCAAGCTAATATGTTTGGATATTATAATCATTTAATTAAAAATACTGAAGATGATATGAAATATGATATAGATTTCGTGGGAAGTGGAATTACCGTAACAAATAACTTAGGACACTATGAATTTACAACAATAATTCCTGGATATTACGGGAAAAGGGCTCCCCATATTCATATATTAATAAAACATGATTTATTTTATCAAGAATTTGAAACACAAATGTTCTTCCCAGGGCATCCAAGAAATTTATATGATGATATATTTTTAGGTCTTGGACCTTTACAAAGAAGCTTGCTTTCACCAAAAATAGTTCTTGTAAATGAAAATAATGCAGGAGATGGAAAGTATGCTTTATTTAATATAAAATTAGACTGGATACACCCAAATAAATCATAATAATATGAAAAATATACTTACAATAATGTTAATATATTTACTTCACATGAATAATGCACTGTCATCAGCTTGGATTATACCAAAGGGAAAAACCCAATTAATTATACAAAATTGGAATATTAAATCAAATTTACATGGAAATAGATATGGCGGAAATGATACCCCAATATATCTAAATACTTCATCTATATCAACATATATTGAACATGGAATAACAAATAGAATATCAATAGGAAGCAACTCACTTGCCAGTTGGAAAATGGTTGAAGATAAAAGAGATGGAAATGATTCATCAAAAAAATTATTAGAATTTGTAGAAATTTTTACAAAAATTAATATTTTAAAAACAGATTATTTTGTATTTTCAAACCAAACTCTTATATCGATACCAGGCTACAATGAATATACATTGCATAGTACTCAAAGCCCAATTTTACCAAATAAGGCATATGAAACTAGATTGATGTTTGGATTTGGTGCTGGTCAGGGGTCTTTAATGTCTGGTATTTTAGGTGGAGATGGTTCATTTATAAATTTTGAAATTGCATATAGAAAAAATGAAAATTTCATGGCGTATAATGAAATTAGAAGTCAGCTTGATATGGGCTATAAAATTAATGACGAAACAATAAAAATGTTATTATTCCAATTTTTTAAAACAAATAAAATGTATAAATATTTTACAGATACAACAATTTGGCAACAAAATGGATATATGAAAAATGACATAAATCAATTTTTGGGCTCTATAATGCTTGACATTGGCTCAAATACTCTTATCCAATTTGGATTATTTTATGAAATTTCTGGAAATATAATAGGCCCTAATCAAGAAGGCAATAAAGCAAAGGGAATTGTATTTGGACTTTGGATGTAAAAATAATAAAATAATTTGCAAATAATATTTCCGGAGCTTAATTGAGAAATTTGAATATTTTCATCACAATAATAAAATAAAATACAATTTTTAGTTGACATATTAATATTTATTTTGTATAATAGTTATATATATTTTTTATTAAAATGCCTGACATTGAGCACTCAGATAAAATGCCTAACGAGAACGATCTTAATAAATCGCGGTTTACTTCACTTTTATCGCAGGTTACTTCACTTTTAGAAAAAAACAAGCAAGAGATATCAGGATTAAAGGAAGAAAATAGAAAATTAAGTGAACAAAATATATGTCTTTTGTCTGCAATGCTTTGTTTCACAAAATCAACAGGTAGAATGGATGACATTGATTACAAAGAATTACAGTTTGTAATCAATAATTTAGTAACATCAATACTTGAAGTGAATAATGATAGCGTAGAATTAAGCGAAGAAAATGGAAAATTAAAGGAAGAAAATGGAAAATTAAGGGAAGAAAATGTAAAATTAAGGGAAGAAAATGTAAAATTTTTGAAGTTAAAAAACGAGCACATCCAAAATAGGCTAAACCGTTTCCAGCAAAAACAATCGCAGGAAGAGGCACAATATTGGAAAATTGATAAACGTCGCAGAATGAAATGTGAAAATGTTGATAATAAGGCGCAAACCAAATCAACAGATTATCGACAATTACCATATTTGCTGCCGCCACTAGATCAAAAGCAAGCCAAATCAACAGATCCTCAACCACAAAATCCGAATCCAACTGATAAACGAGGTCCAAATATAGTATTGCTACGTAAAGGAAGAAGAATGCTTATCAGATAACCCGAATAATGATATACAAGGCAAATATAATGTTAGTTAGAATGAAATAATCGATAAATCCTACTCAAAAATATAATAATAGGATTTAAACTTTACTTTCCCACCAAATCTCTTTTAATTTCAGGGGCGAATTTTAACATTACAAGAAGATTTAATATTATACATAAAAAGAAGGCAAGGTCTATTATTGGAAGTATTTCTTTCATATTTTTTGTGGAAATGAAGATAATCATGCACGCATAAAGCAACCTACAATAATAGACTGCTTTATTTTTTGTAATATATTTCCATGCTTGCTCTATGTTGTAACCATGGGAAACTGTTGTAGTTATGCCAAATAAACATACCACTAATATAAAAATTGACTTTGTGATTATATTTTGGCTAAAAGCCATACTTGCAATTTTAACACCAAGTTCACCACTTTGTAATGCAAATTCATGAGAATTTGTAATTAAAACGCAAAAACCAGTTATACACATAGTAAAACTAACTAAAATTGGCTCAAATGCAACTAATTTTGCCTGGTTAAAAGCTGAAACATTAGACTGGCTATTGGCGATTGATGAAACACCAGTGCCAGTATCTGATGCAAATAAAATTCTATGCAAAGAGTAACTTATTACGAATAATAATCCTCCAGATTGAACTTTATTTTCAAAAGCATTATTAAATATCATTTTTAAAATATTCATAAATTCGCCATGATGAATGATGCATATCCAAGATGCGGATATACAATAAAGGCAAACCATTAAAGGTACAACTTTAGATAAAATATTGGCAATTTTTTTAATTCCACCAAAAAGTATAACACCGGTTAATATAGCCGTAATAGTACCTATTGAAAGCTTAAAGATGTCATGATGTTGATGAGATTTAAAAAATGTATCTGACAGCAAGTCAGATATTTGATGAATTTGAAAAGTTCCAGCTGCCAAATAAGCTATAAAAAAAAGAGTTGCATAAAAAATAGCAAGAACTTTTGAAAATCTTGATTTAAAACAATTCTTAATATAAAAAAAAGATCCACCTGATATATTATTATTTTTTATTACTCTGTACTTATGACCCAAATATACTTCGCAAAATTTTATAATAGATGCAAAAAATCCAAGAATTAAAATCCAAAATATTGATCCAGCTCCGGCAATCGTTACACACATGGCTCCGCCAAAAATATTACCTACACCTAAAGTTCCAGCTGCGGATGACATAAAAGCAGAAAATTTTGAAATTCCAGCTTTATTTTTTTTATAACTTCGACTGATTGGATCTTTTCTAAAATTTACAAACCTTAGATATAAAAGTAAAAATATACTTATCGAAAAAATAAACAATACTGCAAAAGGGATTTTAAATATTGGATATAATATTAATTCATTCAATGTATTCACGAAAGCAAGCAAGGCTATATATATTGTTATATATAATTTAATTATGATTTTATATATTGCAAGATAATATTTGTATATTCAATATTTGTCTCTTTTGCTAATCATTTTATATAGCTCATATTCCATATGACATGATTTTTCTACATCGAAATTCTCAGCAAAATATTTACTAACTTTATCTTTATATTCTGCGCTTTTGTGAAGACCTGAATTTATAATATCAACAATTTTACGAGACATGGCAAGTGGATCTTTTGGCTCAATTAAAAATCCATTTATTCCATTTATAATGATATCTTTTGGATTTCCAATATTGGTAGTTAAAACAACGCAACCCATACTACCTGCCTCTATAATAACTTTACCAAATGATTCTGGCTTAATAGATGGCAAAACAACTAAATCACTCATTAAGTACATTGCCGCCATATCTTTAATTGAATTGGTAAAATTGATTTTATCTTCCATTTTTAATTTTTTAATCATATTATCAAGTTTTGCCTTGTATTTTGCTTTATTATTCCAATCTCCAACAAATACGCATAAATAATCAGAATATTTTATCATATTCAAAGCCTGTATTAAATAAATATGTCCTTTATTTTCACTTATTCTTGCTGGAACTGTGATGATAAATTTATCATCTGGCAATCTTAAATTAGATGATAAAATTGATAATCTTTGATGTGAAACTTTATTTCTTGAAAATATACCCAACTCAATTCCCCTATTAATAACATTAATTTTAATATTTGATGTATCATAATTATTTATAATATGATTCTTAAGAAAATCTGATACAGTAATCACAATATCTGACTTTAACATAATAGAATTATACCATTTTTTAAAAATTCCAGATGTTGAGTAAGCAGCATGAACTGTTGTTATTAATTTAAAGTTAGATTTTTTTCTTGCAAGATAGCAGCTCCAAGCAGGAGCCCTTGAGTGAACATGAACAATATCTATTTTATTATCATCACAAAATCTTTTTATAACATTTGCATTTTTAATTATTTTAAATGGATTTTTTGTTGCAACATTAATTTTAATATGATGACATTTTTTATGAAACAACATTTGCATCCATCCCCCGCTTGACATAATAAAAACTTCGGAATTTTTATTATTAATAATATAATTTGATATTTCCACAACGCATCTTTCAACACCACCAGAGTTAAGACTTGGAACGACTTGTAAAATTTTCATAAATTTATAATAGATTCATACTTCTTGTGCCCCCTAAATCCCTTTATTTTATATTGATTTGACTTTATTTCATCTTCCGCAACAATGCAAATATAATCAAAATCAAGCTCATCAGCTTTTTTAATTAATTTGGATAAATTTTTACCATTGAAAATCTCAGTTTTAGTAAAATTAAATGCTTCATTATTATAGATAAAATCACGAATTTGACATGCAATAGCGATATTATTCATGGATATAATGGCTATACTTTGCTTTATACCAATACTATCACTAATTATAGCCATAAGCCTTTCAATACCTAAGGCAAAGCCAATTGCAGCTACATCATTTTTTCCACCTGATATTTGATGCACCATTTTATCATATCTACCCCCTCCAAGTATTGCTTTTTGTGATTTAGACTCCAAATCATCGCAAGTATACTCAAAAACCATATCCGTGTAGTAATCAAGTCCACGAACTATATTTGGATTTATATCATATTTTATTTTATATAAATCTAAAACTGATAAGATTTTTACAATATTTTCTGACACCTCTTTGCTATGAAAATCAAAAATACTTTTTACATTGCTTGTAATTTCTTTATCTTTTTCATCTTTAGAATCAAGTATTCTGAGAGTTTTCCCCTTATTTAGTCTTTCTTTACTATCATTTGATAAATCTGTTTTATATTTCTCAAAATATTCATTTAAGTATTGAATATATTTATATTTACACTCAATTCCACCTATGAAATTTAGATTTAATATTGTATTATTTATTTTTAAATCATTTACTATATCATTACATATTAATAATATTTCTATATCATATTGGTATGAATTCTTACCAAATATTTCAAAATTTACTTGATTAAATTGCCTATATCTTCCACTTTGTGGTCTTTCATATCTAAACAATGAGCCATAAGAAAATAATCTAACCGGCATACTTGCTCCACGAAGTTCATGATTTTCACAAAATGCACGCACAACTCCAGCTGTAAATTCTGGACGTAAAGCAATTTCATCGCCGCCTTTATCAAGAAATTTATAAATTTCTTTTGATACAACGTCTGTATCATCGCCTAAACTTCTTTCAAATAAAGAAGATGATTCTATGATTGGGGTAATTAAATTTTGAAAATTATATTTACATGCTATTGTTGTACAAATATTAACAATTTTATGAAATTTATCGGCTTTTAAGCCAAAAAAATCATTTACACCTCGGATTGATTTCATAATTAAAACTTACTTTCATTTTTATTAATTAATTTTATAATATTTTCTTTATGTTTATATATTATCAATATAAATGTAAAGAGTGAAAATGAAATTAAATTAAAATCATTTGACATCATAGAGAGTATTAATCCAATAAAAATTGCAACAATTGCCGATAAAGATGATATTCTAAATAATAAAAATATACTTACCCAACAAAGTAAAATGGCGATTGCTATCATTGTATTAAATGCAAAATATGACATAAATGTTATAGCCACACCTTTTCCACCTTTAAATTTTAAGTAAAATGGAAATACATGCCCTAAGACTGCAGAAATTGCAACTAAAGATGAATGACAATCATTTTCTGTAAAATAATTAAATAAACAAATAGGTATTAAACCCTTAAATCCATCAAGTAAAAATACTAAAAATGCATATTTTTTGTTCATTACTCTTGCAATATTTGTTGCCCCAATATTTCCAGAACCAACGTTACGCAGATCAATATTCTTCCATTTTGATAAGATTAAACCAAATGAAATACACCCTGTCAGATATGAAAATATGCAAAATAAAAATATCATAATCTTAATTAAAAATCTTAATTACAAGAGAAAACCCCAATACAACTATAATTGAAATTAAAATATTAGTTGATTTATGAGTTGCTATATCTCTCTTCATATCATTTTTTACGGTTTTAAATAAATTAAAATCTTCAACCAATAGAAGTTTTAAGTTTGCTTTTAACTCATTTAGGTATAATAATATTATATTGTATATCATAATTGCTGAATTTATAGATTTAAAAATAAATTTATCTACTTCGTTTATTTCAAGATTGATTTTATCAATATCATTATATGTCAGTTTCCATAAAATACCAACAGCAATGAAAAATATCATAAAATTTACAACAAATACATGATAGGATATTAATGTATCTTTAATAGCAGATATAAAAACAATTGATATTGAAAAGATTAGAAGATATTTATAAATGCTATTATAGGAATCTTTGTTAAAAGAAATTGATCTTAAATTTTTAAATCCACGAAGTACAAAAATTATAACCACTATTTGTGAAAAGAATAGAAATATATACCACCAGCCCATTTCCTTCATTAAACTATATTTTGCATAAGATTGAGATAAAAATGGCATTCCAGCTAAAGATAAAAGGCATAATATCTCAATATTTCTATTAAATATATATGATTTTATATTATCTACATTGTATAGAATAATTCTATTCATAGTTAGAATCAGCATAACAAAGTACATAGAAAGCATATACCATAAAGCATGATTTAATCCTGTTTCTAAATTTAAAGATCCAAAAATAATAAATAAAAAACCATTTGCAATAAATCCAAAATAAATTAAAGATTTAATATTACATTTTTCAAATAAAGCATAATAAGAGCCATAAAGTGATAATATAATTCCAAAAATAATAGAAATTATACCATAATTTGTAATTAAATTTCTTATATTAAGATGATTTGTAAATGTAATCATTATAAAAAACATGAATAACATACCAATATTATTTAATACAATTGTATTTCTTAAATCCAATAAATTTAAACGCAAAAATCTTGATGAAAATGGAATAAGACTTGAATGTGCTATAATGCCAAGCAAAAATAACCAATGATAAGACTCAATTAACATTCCAAAGGATATTAAGAAGTATGTCAGCATTGAAGAAATTATTGTTCTGTTGACACTTTTAGCATTCTTGACTGAATTTGAAAACAAACAAACATGAGCTATAAGATAAATTGATAAGCAAATTTCTATTCCAATTGCAGAAGATGTAAATGAAATAGAATACAATCCACAAAACAATAAAATAGTGAATTTATATATTTTATCTTTAAAATTTGCATTAAATAAATAATATAAAGAAGAAATTATTGAAATAATTGCCATAGGCATTGTTGCTTTACTGATAAGCAAAAAACCAGTATTAAAGTTTTGTATTGCAATGTCTATAAAATAATTTTCATTTGCAACAATTGCTAAATTTCCACAAGCATATAAAATTAAAAGGCATGAAATTGTATACTGAACAATTTGTAAAACACTTTTTGATTTTATTATAACATCGCAAATCCACGCAATAAAAAATAACGCTAGAGATACAAATATTGGAATTCTAAGCAAAATTTTAAAAAAAATTATAAAAAATTTTATGAAATAAAATATTAAATACAAGATTTTATTGTATATTATATTATAATAATTTAACATTAATTGTTATAATTAATTATCCAAATATGGAAGGTTTTATAAATAAATATATTCAATATTTAGACAATTTTCGAAAACTATCTCAAAATACAATTTCTGCTTATAAAATTGATATTTTACAGTTTTTTGACTATTTAAAATCTATTAATCAAGAAATCAACACTATAAATAAAGATGAGATTAGAAAATTTTTTGAAAAAATGTATGATCAAAATATTATTTCAAGATCAATTGCCAGAAAGATATCATGTATTAAATCTTTTGCAAGTTATTTAATACATCATGGAAATTTTACCCCAGAGGATTTAAAAAATATAGTAAATCTAAGGCAACCAAAGATTCCTTCACGTCTACCAAAGGCAGAGGAGTTTTCTGTAATACTTAAAATTATTGAATATATAAAATCAAATGATTGTAAAATCTATAAACAAATATGGCAAAAATATAGAGATATAGCTTTAATTATTTTATTATATACAAGTGGAATGCGTCTTTCGGAAAGTCTTTCAATTTTAAAAAAAGATTACCTTGAAAGTATAGATTTTATAAAAATTTTAGGAAAGGGTAATAAATATCGAATGATACCACTTATTAATATCGCAAAGGTTAGCATTGATAAATATTTAGAATTCTGTCAATTTAATGAACAACACCTTTTTATAAGTAATACCGGAATTAAATATTCACCAAGAATTTTTCAAAAAAATCTTGAAAATATAAGAAAAAATCTAAATTTATCAGATAACATAACTCCACATTGCCTAAGGCACTCTTGTGCTACAGCTTTACTGTCAAATGGAGGTCAAATAAGAAAAATACAAGAATTGCTTGGGCATGTAAACCTTTCTACTACTCAAATTTACACCAAAGTCAACCAAACTAAAATTATCTCTGAATATGATAAAATAATGAATTCATAAAAATATTTAGAAAAAATCTTCCATTTTAAAAAAATATCTATACGCATACAGGAACTAAACTTAAATATGTTAAAAATATTTTTAACCATATACATAATTCTTTTTTCAGGCTATGTAAGTGCCAGTGAATTTTCTGAAAGTTTATCAGATTGTTACCTCAGGTATTCCAACCAAAGAAACGATGAAGGGGATGGAAAAATATATTTAAAATTTAAAAAAAGAGCATTTAAAACCTCAACATACAATTTACTTCCATATAATCCAATTCTACTTGGCATTGATGTAAATAATGGGCTTGGAGAGGCTATGAGTTGCTATAATAGATTGATGGTATTTCGTGAAGATACAGAATTATTGCAAAAAGAATTTAATATGATTGCACATTTACAATGCAATTTTGATTGCTGGCTTGGGGAAGATTTAAAATCTCAAAATAGTATAAATCATTCACTAGAATGTAAAAAAACTTTTTTATATAATTTAACAAAATTAGAAGATAAACTACAATTTCACTCAACAGATATGAATATAGAAAATCAATTACTTGAAGATAAAAATGATAACTCTAAAGCTTGCGATAGTATATATTTTGATACAAATAAAAGTATTCCAAGCATTGATGCAAAAAAAATAATTGAAAAGGTTATTTATAATACAGACAAATTTAAAATTTATGGGATATTAATCACAGGATATATAGATTGGAAAAGTGAACCACATTATGGAAAATTTCTTACAAAAAAAAGAATGATGTTTGTAAAAGACTTATTGGAGCAAAATGGTATCTCAAATCTCAAAATTAAAGGTTTAATAGTTGATTCAAAGGTAGAAAAAGATGATAGTATTAGCAATGTGGCGAATAAAAGGATAAGAATTTGCGTTATAGATGCCTTGATTAATAGGAATGTTGGAGAATATTTTGCAGAAAAGTTTGACTATAATTCAAATGATGAAATAGTTAATGGGGATATTGAATCTTTAAATAAAACAAAAAATAAACACAAAAAAGATCATTAAAGCGAAATATTTTATAAAAATATGTTAAAAATATTAATATTAACAGATAAAAGAACTGCAAATACAAGGCAATCCACATCACTTGCAAATGGAATGAAAAATATCATAAATTCTACAATTGATACAACTCTCGTTTCCTTTAATTCTTTATCTAAATTACCAAATTTTTTAACAATATCAAAATTTACAGGCAAAATAGCAAATCCACCAACGTTACAATATGATATTATTATTTCCTGTGGAAGAAGGCTTGCAAAAATGCTACCTATTGCAAAATATAAATTTGGAAATAAACATACCAAAATAATTACTATATTAAATCCAAATATGAACTTTTCTTCATTTGATGCTGTTATATTACCAAAGCATGATAATATAAAGTCTAATTCAAATAACAATATTATTCATACAAATGGTGCACTATCTAATTTTGGCTTTGATAGCATAAAAAATGAAATTATACAAGAGGCATATATAGTAAAAAAATTTTATAAACCATATATTTGCGTTACAATTGGTGGTGATTCTAAAAATTTCACTTTTACCGAAAAAAATGGAATAGATTTTATTAATAAAATTAACCAAATTGCAAAAAATATGGATGGAACATTGTTAATTACAACTTCTCGTAGAACTCCAAAACATATTGTAGAGAATATAAAAAAACTTCTTGATTGCTCGCATTATTTATATGATTACTCAAATCAAAATAAAACCAAAAACCCTTATATTGAATTTTTATTTTATGGAGAATATTTTATAACTACAGGAGATTCAATTTCCATGATATGTGAAATATGTAGCCTTAAAAAAGCAGTTTATGTATACAAAAATGGAATCATAAAAGATAAATATATTAATTTCTTAAAAACCGCTGTTGAAAATAAATCTGTTAAAATTTTGGACTCCGATATAGATATTCTAAAATCGTTCAAATCTAATCCAATAGATGATTTAAACTTTGTTGTAAAGAAGGTTTTCATTTATGTAAAATTAAATTTCATAGTGAGTGATATTTTAAAACCTTATAGTAACTTAAAAAGTTGCCTTTTATTTATACACTTTACAATATTATTGTGTTAGTAAACTTTTTATGTTAATTGTTAAAAATCTACAAAAATCATATGGTAAAAGAATGATTATAAAGGATGTAAGTTTTGAAATCAAAAAGGGTGAGGTTTTTGCAATTTTAGGGCCAAATGGAGCAGGAAAAACTACATCATTTTATATGATATTTGGTATAGTTAAACCAGATTCTGGAACAATAACATTAGACGGACATGACATAACCAACATTCCAATGCATTTAAGGGCAAAAATTGGTATTGGATATTTACCTCAAGAGGCATCAATATTTCAGGGCTTATCAGTTGAAGATAATATACTTTGCGTTCTGGAAAATTTTGTAGAAAATGAAAATGAAAGAATAGAAAAATTAAATTTATTAATTTCAGATTTTAATTTAGAAAAAGTACGTAAATCTATCTCTATTTCACTATCAGGCGGAGAAAGAAGAAGACTTGAAATCGCAAGACTTTTGGCATCAGACCCAAGTTATATTTTACTTGATGAACCGTTTGCAGGGGTTGATCCAGTTTCTGTGGGTGAGGTAATTGAAATAATAAGAAATTTAGCAAATCGCAATATAGGAGTTGTAATAACAGATCATAATGCACGAGAAATCATGAAATCATCTGATAAAATATGTGTTATTTACGATGGATCTGTTCTAATAAATGGAACCAAAGAAGAAGTCATGGCAAATAAAATTGTAAGGGAAGTTTATTTAGGAAGTGATTTTAGAGTGTAAGATATATCTTCATCTATTAAAATTGAATCTAATAATATAGCAAAAATTGTTTTTTGATTTTATAACTCTCTATCTATCTTTTTGTTCTATTAACTGCATGTGTAATTTTACACATATCGAAATTCTTGATTGCTTATCTCCGATTCCTTTATTGAAGATTTATTCAAGTTTGATTAAAAAACTTTATTAGCATTTTATCATTGTAAATAATCATCTTGTTGCTTTTTAAGTGCATTATTTAATTATTAAATTTCTGTTATTTTTACTACCATTTTAATGTAGGCTATTTAGATAGATATGTTTTATTTGTTTTTTTGTAAAAAAATTCATATCAATAGAATTTTATTTATACTTTCTAAAAAAAGAAACAATTGCAAATAAAATTTTTATTAAATATCAACGCTATAAATTTGTATTTAAATTATATGTTTCAAACAAATCTTGAAATTTCTGATCCAGAAATTCAAAATGCTATAGATTTAGAACTTAATCGTCAAAAAAACTTTGTTGAATTGATTGCATCAGAAAATATTGTTTCAAAAGCAGTTTTACAAGCACAAGGATCAATCATGACTAATAAATATGCAGAAGGCTATCCTGCAAAAAGATATTATGGTGGATGTGAATATGTTGATATTGCGGAAAATTTAGCAATAAAGAGAGCTAAAAAACTTTTTAATTGCGAATATGTAAATGTTCAGCCCCACTCTGGTGCATCTGCAAATCATGCGGTATTTTTTGCATTTTTAAAACCTGGAGATACAATCTTAGGCATGAATATAGCTTGTGGTGGACACTTAACTCATGGTGCACAAAAAACTGAATCAGGAACTTGGTTTAACGCAATAACTTATGGAGTAAATAAAGATGATGAACTTATAAATTACGATGAAGTACAGGATTTGGCAAAAAAACACAAACCAAAGCTTATTGTTGCTGGTGCATCTGCTTATTCAAGAGTAATAGATTGGGGTAAATTTCGTGAAATTGCAGATTCTGTTGGAGCTATATTAATGGCAGATATTGCACACTATGCAGGGCTAATTGTGGCTGGAATTTATTCATCTCCAATAGATTATGCACATGTAGTCACAACTACAACACACAAAACTCTTAGAGGGCCAAGAGGTGGAATGATTTTAGCAAAAACATTAGAGCATGAAAAGATATTAAATTCTGCTGTATTTCCCGGTGTACAAGGGGGGCCACTTATGCATGTAATTGCTGCAAAGGCTGTTGCTTTTAAAGAGGCGCTTAATGATAATTTTAAACTTTATGCAAAAAATGTTGTAGAAAATGCAAAATCTTTTTCTAAAAATTTACAAGAACAAAATTTTAGAATTATCAGTGGCGGAACAGATTCCCATTTATTCATGATAGACCTAACTTCAAAAAATATAACTGGCAAGGTAGCCGAAAAAGTATTGGATTTAACAGGAATAACTTGTAATAAAAATATGATACCTTATGACACTCAAAGCCCATTTATAACATCAGGGCTTCGATTTGGAACACCAGCCTGCACAACCCGTGGCTTTGGAAAAGCTGAATTTTCAAAAGTTGCAGATATAATATCAGAAGTATTATCAAATATATCAATAAAATCTGAGTTTTCTGAAAACTCTTTATTTATTTTAGAAGCAAAAGAAAAAATTAAAAACTTGTGTGATGGATTTAGTATTTATTAAGAAATATAACAATTCTAACAATATAATAAAAATTCAAAGTAAAGTGATAAACTTATACTAAAATTATTTATTGACTTTTATTTCAAATATATAACTGTAAATAACAGTAAATGGCGATAAATCATTTTGCGGGTGTAGCTTAGTGGTAAAGTTCTAGCCTTCCAAGCTAGCCATGCGGGTTCGATTCCCGCCACCCGCTCCATGTGCGAAACTTGTCAAGCTTTGCGAATTCTAATAAGGGTTTTTTCAAGGTAAATACTAGGTTTTCACCATTTAATTTAAGGTTTGAAAACATAAAAGCTATTAAGTTGTGTTTTTCAGCGATTTTCGAACTCTGAAAAATATCATAGGCTTTGGAAGCAAGAGAAAAGGCAATTGCAATGGTATTTTTAAAGTTATTATCGGCATTTTGATGTATTTGTTTTTCAGCATTTAAGCTTGCAATTTCATCTCTTAAACTTTGAGATTTTCTTTTAAACATATCTTGAGAGATAACCTTTTCAAGCCTCATATTGAGAAAATATAGACTAGGATTGAGTTTTGTTATAGAAGAATCTAAATAACTCATCATAAGATATTTTATTTAAACATTTTTTACAAGAAATATCAACAATTGAACCAATTGTGCAATTTATAATATCCTTAATCGCTTCTGCCATCTTTTGCAGCCAATCTTCCATTGCCTCTATCCATTTTATATCGTTTAATGATTCAAATTCATTTTTATCTTTCAAAATTGCGAACGGATTATAAATTCTTTCTGATACATCTTCAAAATTTCGCCTGCTATGTACAAATTCATTTGATAAATGACCGTATAAATGTTAAATATCAAAATTAAAAGGTATTCCAAATTTTTTAGTATATTGTTCCCAAACGGTTCCGGGATTATGAAGTTTTTGCTTAAATATTTTACAAAATAATTTTTTAATTTTTTTAGAATTATTTTCACAGTATTCTATTTTGTTTAAATCAACCAATAATTCCGTTGATACAAATAGAGTACAATCTTCGATTATATTTCTAAATATACTTTGCATTTCGTAAATAAAGTTATTTTCAAACAAGCAATACATACTTCTTATTTTTTGATTTAAAGAGGTTATTTTAGAAATAGGCTTCATTTTTTGTTGAAATAATTGAATTTTTTTAAATTCATCATCTGAAAATAGTTCATTTAGACTGGAATAATGATTTTGATTTTCTATATTTTGAAATTTGTTATTTATTATTGATAGTGAATCTTTATATTCCACATCATGTTCAAGTGAAATTAAGTAATATACTTTTATAAAATTGTTATTTGTTTTTAACAAATTCTTAAACATTTCTTTTGCCTTCATACTTTTTATTACTTTCTTTTATTTTAATATAAATCTATCTTTTACAAAATTCAAATATTCTTTTAAAATAGCTCCGTAAATATAAAAGTCTCCTTTGTGTTCAAAAGCTTCAAGTCCATATTCTTTTATCCATTTTCTTATTGTTTGAGCGTGCAATTTCTTTTCTTTAAAAATCCTGCAAATATCAGAAATTTTAT
>Ga0214919_10004433_pt1 | contig 20556 bp, 20 predicted proteins | sample LL1503_MetaG_FD_177994 | JGI IMG/M metagenome (GOLD analysis project Ga0214919, IMG submission 177994) | Freshwater microbial communities from Lake Lanier, Atlanta, Georgia, United States - LL-1503 | ecosystem: Environmental > Aquatic > Freshwater > Lake | place: USA: Georgia | collected... | reverse complement strand
CTTTGTGGTGGCTGCGGTGTTGGCCTATGTGCTGTCTCCCGTGGTCAAAGGGCTATTGCGCATGTCTGGTGGGGCTATGCCAGTATTGTTGGCCGCAGCCTTGATTGAACTTTTGTTCTTGGTTGTTGCTTTGGCCATCGTTTTATTGGTCGTGCCTATTTTGGCCAAAGAGTTGCCATTGATGCGCGAGCAGTTGCCGGGTTTGTTGATCAAGGCGCAAACGGTATTGGCCCCATGGCTGAAAGAATTGGGTGTGGAAATCGCCTTGGATCCCGCATCGTTGAAGGCCTTCGTGATCAAATATTTCAACACCGCGCTAGATGATTCACTGGACGCTTGGTTGGCCTCCCTGCGCATTGGCGGCAGCGTGGCCTTGGCCTTGATCGGCAATGTGGTGCTGATCCCCGTCGCTTTGTTCTATCTGTTGGCCGACTGGGACCGCTTTGTGTCCCAGGTGATCGCTTTGGTGCCCGCACGGTTTCGGCCTGGCTTTGATGGGTTTGTGGGTGAGGTCGATGAGGTACTGGGCCAGTACATGCGCGGTCAATTGACCGTGATGGTGATCTTGGCGGTGTTTTACAGCGTGGGGCTGGCATTGTTTGGCTTGGATTTGGCATTGCCCATTGGTGTTTTCAGTGGCTTGGCCGTGGTCATTCCCTATTTGGGGTTTGGCGTGGGCTTGGTTTTGGCCTTGGTCGCTGGATTGCTGCAGTTCGTGGCTTGGAAGGCGGCCTTGATGGTGGCCGTGGTGTTTGGCTTGGGCCAATTGCTGGAGGGCTTTGTGCTGACACCGCGCTTGGTGGGGGAGCGCATTGGCTTGCACCCTTTGGCGGTGATTTTTGCTTTGCTCGCATTCGGGCAGGTTTTTGGTTTTGTTGGTGTATTGGTGGCCTTGCCCGCCAGTGCCATTTTGTTGGTGTGTTTGCGCCGAGCACGCGAGCGCTACCTCGCCAGCCGCTTGTTCACAGGTTAAGGCGCGGGAATGAAACAAATCGTCCTTGATATTGGATTGGCCCCTGGCCCGAGTTTGGCCAATTTTTTGGCAGGGCAAAACCAAGCGGTGGTGGCCCATTTGTCGCTTTGGGTGTCCAACCAAGTGCGCTCACCAGTGCCCACCTACATCTGGGGTGAGACAGGATGTGGCAAAAGTCATTTGTTGCAAGCGGTGCGAGCGGCGCTGGCCGAACAAGGGGGGGTGGGCTCGGTGGGTTGGATGGACTCGCACCAGGTCGAGCCCGGCGCGTTCAGCGAAGATTGGCAAGTGGTTTTGCTCGACGACGTGCACTTGTACAACGCAGTTCAGCAGCATGCGGCTTTCAATTGGTTTGTACATGCCACCGCTGCCACCGATGGCCAGCAGCGCTGGGTCTTGGCCAGTGGGGCCATGCCGCCGAGTGACTTGCCGGTGCGCGAAGACTTGCGCACCCGCTTGGCTTGGGGTCATGTATTCCATTTGCAGTTGTTGACCGAATTAGAGCGCCGATCGGTGCTGCGCCAACATGCCGATGCCCGCGGCTTATTTTTGAGCGATGAGGTGATGGACTTTTTGCTCCATCGCTTCAGCCGAGACTTGGCCAGCCTGATCCATTGGTTGGACCAACTGGACCGCTATGGATTGCAAACCAAACGGGCCATCACCGTGCCCTTGGTGCGCGAGATGATGGAACAAATGTAAAGAAAGATGGGTTTGGAATCGATTTGCCTTTTTGACCTGGATCACACCCTTTTGCCCCTGGATTCCGATCACGCGTGGGGCGAGTTCACCACCCGTTTGGGGTGGACGGATGCGCAAACTTTTGCTCAGCGCAACGATGACTTTTACCGTCAATACCAACAAGGTGAACTCGACATCCATGCCTATGTCAGGTTTGCCACGCAGGCAGCCAGACAGCGCGGGCTCAAAGCCAGCGCCGAGGCGCACCAGGCCTTCATGCGCGAGGTGATTGGTCCAGCCATCCGGCCCCAGGCCACAGCGTTGGTGCAGCGCCACCGTGAGCAAGGCGACCGCTTGCTGATCGTGACCGCTACCAACGAATTTGTGACTGCGCCCATTGCCCAGGCCTTTGGCATCGATACCTTGATCGCGGTGCAACTCGAGCGTGACCCCAGTGGTGAGTTGACGGGGCGAATAACAGGCACGCCCTCATTTGGGGTGGGTAAGGTCGTGCGTCTGCAACAATGGTTAGAGAACCAGGGCTTGACTTGGTCGGGAATTCGCAGCACTTTTTACAGCGATTCCATCAACGATTTGCCTTTGCTTGAGAAGGTCAACCACCCTGTGGCGACCAACCCCGACGCACGGTTGCGCACCCTGGCCCAAGAGCGTGGCTGGCCTATTTTGGAACTGTTCACATCCCCATGATCAAAAAATTCATCGACAAGTTGCTTGGACGCGGCGACGCAGGCGACAAGCCCACCTTGGGCAAGCGCCACGTCATTTCTGCCAGTGTTCACGGCATCGATGCGCAACACGTCGATGATCGGGCTGTGCAAGTGGTCAAAACATTGCAAGAGCGTGGCTTCGCTGCCTATATTGTGGGCGGGGCTGTGCGCGATTTGTTGATGGGTTTGTCACCCAAAGATTTTGATGTGGCCACCGACGCCACCCCTGAGGAGGTCAAAGCCTTGTTTCGGCGCGCCTTCATCATTGGGCGTCGCTTTCGCATCGTTCACGTGGTGTTTGGTCGTGGACGCGAACATGAAGTGATCGAGGTGTCGACATTTCGTGCCTATTTGGACAGCGCCGATGCGCAACAGGTCAAGGGCAATGAGCGCAGCAGCAAGTCTGAGTTGGCGGGCATGAAGCATGCGGTCGATGCCAGTGGCCGTGTTTTGCGTGACAACGTGTGGGGCCCGCAAGACGAAGACGCAGCCCGGCGCGACTTCACCATCAACGCCATGTATTACGACCCGCTCACGGGCGACGTGGTGGATTACCACGGGGGCATGAAGGACGCCAAAAAGAAGCTTCTGCGCATGATTGGGGACCCGGCAGCGCGTTATCGCGAGGACCCTGTGCGGATCATCCGCGCGGTGCGCTTTGCGGCCAAGCTCAGCGCTTTGGGCTTCAAGATTGAAACGCATACCGCGGCGCCCCTCAAACGCTTGGTCGGTTTGCTGGCCGATGTGCCACAAAGTCGGTTGTTCGACGAGATGCTCAAATTGCTTCAGACAGGACATTCTTTGGCCAGTATTGCCCAATTGCAGACAGTTGGCTTGCAAAAAGGCATTTATCCTTTGCTCGATGTGGTGGTGGAGCGCGCTGAAGACCCCTTTGTCAATGCGGCCTTGGCCGATACCGATCGCCGAGTGGGCGAAAGCAAGCCAGTGGCGCCAAGCTTTTTGCTCGCTTGCGTGCTGTGGTCGGATGTGCGCCAAGCGTGGGCCCGTTTGCGTGATCACGCCCCCCCATTTCCCGCATTGCAACAAGCCATCGACGAGGTGTTTGATGCACGCATTGGTGACGTATCTGGCCGCGGGAAACTTGCCGCAGACATGCGCGAAATTTGGATGATGCAACCCCGTTTTGATAAGCGCACTGGCAGCGCGCCCTTTACCTTGATTGAGCAGGCACGTTTTCGGGCGGGTTTTGATTTCATGCGCTTGCGCGCCGATGTGGGTGAAGTCGACGAGGCGTTGGCCGATTGGTGGCAAACCTTCAGCCTGGCCGACGATTTGGGCCGAGAGGATTTGCTCAACCAGCTTCGCACCACCACCACGCGGACCCAGCGAGTGCCCCGCACCCCTCGCGCTGATCCGCCGGCCGATGCATCACCTCCAACGGACGGCAGTGAAGATGTTGACGCACCCAAAAAACGCCGCCGCCGCCGCCGCCGGCGTGGGGACACTGATGCGGCCCCCACAGCTGCGGACTGATTGAGAGCGCCGGGATGGTGCGAGATTGGGTTCGGGTGTTCATTGGGATGGGTGCCAATGCGGGCGAACCCAGTTCGCAGTTGCAATTGGCCTTGGCAGCTTTGCAAGAATTGCCCCTGAGCAAAGGTTTGCGGTGTTCAAGGTTTTATCGCTCTGCGCCTTGGCAAGCTGAAGGACCCGATTTCATCAATGCAGTCGCTCAGTTGGACACCCAGTTTTGCGCCCCCGAATTTTTGAAACAACTGCAAAACATTGAGCAAAGTGCCGGCCGAACCCGCCCCTATCACCATGCGCCCAGAACGCTGGATCTGGATTTGATTTTTTTTGGCCAAGCTTGCATCGATAGTGGGCCCTTGGTGGTCCCTCACCCGCGCTGGCGCGAACGTGCTTTTGTGTTGCACCCGCTGGCAGATTTGGCGCCAGAGCGCATCCATGCAAGCGATTGGCATTCGGTTGCCAGTCAGGTGATACAAGCCCTTTAAAGAGGGTTTTTTGTTAAGCCCGTTTCACTGTGAAATTTTGCGTGCTTCTTCGATTTGGTATTCAAAGTAGCGCTGAAATCCGTAGGCCAGACTGGATAACAAGGCGGTTGTCCCCACCAACAAACTCAGGACCACAGCACCAATCGTGAGCCAGTTGGTTTGGCCGCAGGCCGATGAGGGGTCAATGCTTGGGTTGAAACGTTGATTCCATTTTTGCGCGTCCATCAATGCATAAACAATGGCATTGAGTGAGCAAGCGGCAATGTTCAGGCCCAAAGGCAGGACCAACCACCAACTGGCCATGTCGTCGATGCCGAATTCTTGTGCCCGTGATATTCCATACATGCCCAGTGCGGTGGGGATGGGCAATAGCCAGCCCAAACTGTCGCCTAAGCCAAACAAATAAAAACGATGCAATCCCATGGGACCACCCAAAAAAGACAGCCAGGCGGCCCAAGTTTTGTTTTTCATCATTCCATTATCGTAGGGGCAATTGCATCTCCCAGGCCCAGTGCGCGTTGCATCAAGACGGTGTCGAGCCAGCGTTGGTGTTTCCAACCGGTGGAGCGCATCAGGCCAACGTGTTGAAAGCCCAATGCATGGTGCAGCCCAATCGACCCCGCATTGCCCGAATCTCCAATCACGGCAATCATCTGGCGTGCGCCGGCTTGCGCGCAACGCACCATCAGTTCGGCCATCAGGGCGCGCGCCATGCCCATGCGACCAGCCTGATGATGGACGTAAACAGAGTTTTCAACCGTGAACCGGTATGCGGGGCGTGGTCGAAACACGTTGGCGTAGGCAAAGCCCATGGGTTGCCCGTTGATCTCTGCGATCAGGTAAGGCAGGCCGTTGTCCAGCACGCTTTGGCGGCGCATTGACATTTCCTGTTCTAGAGGGGCCGTGACCTCAAAACTACCGCTGCCATGCTGCACGTGGTGGGCATAAATGGCGGTAATCGCAGGCACATCGGTGTCCAAGCTGGGGCGTATCAAGGGGGGCATTGGGAGAGGGGATATAATCATTCGTTTTCAGCGTGTCGCTGGCCGGGTGGCCTAGTCGCGTGTCTCAAACGCTGGAGAAATTCCACCACCCGAAGGATAAACCATGGTCGTCATCCGACTTTCCCGCGGCGGCGCAAAAGCCCGTCCATTTTTCAACATCGTTGTGGCTGACAAGCGCGTGCGGCGCGATGGCAGCTTCATCGAGCGCATTGGGTTCTACAACCCCATCGCCAAAGGCGGCGAAGAGGGTTTGCGCATCGCCATGGATCGCCTGACTTACTGGAAGGGCGTGGGCGCTCAAACTTCCCCCACGGTCGACCGCTTGGTCAAGCAATCTGGCCAAAAAGCCGCTTGATGAGCGGCGCCTGCCGCTGAATCTTTCAGCCAAGGCTTTGTCATGATGCCCTGGCTGGAGCCTGCCACCTTGCCGCCCGATGCTGTCGAGGTGGGCAAAGTGGTTGACGCTTGGGGCATCAAGGGCTGGATCAAAGTCCATGCCTTCAGCCCGGACCCTCAGGCATTGTTCTCGGCCAAAAGGTGGTTTTTGCTGCCGCCTGAGAGCGGGCCCAAAAATTTTGAGGGCGCCTCTGTGGTGCGCATTCAACAAGCCCGTGAGCATTCGGGCGCGGTGGTGGCTTGTCTGCATGACATGACCGATCGCAATCAAGCCGAGACTTTGAAATCGGCTCGGATCTTCATTCCGCGCTCGAGTTTTCCAACCGCAGAACTTGACGAGTACTACTGGGTTGATTTGTTAGGCCTCAAGGTCATCAATCGGCAGGAGTTGGTGTTGGGTGAAGTCAGTGAATTGTTGGCCACGGGGGCCCAAACCGTGCTGGTCCTCAAATTCTTTGAGGGCGAACAAGCGATGGAGCGCATGATTCCCTTTGTGGGGGTTTACATCGACAAAGTCGATTTAAATGCCCGGGTGATTCATGTGGATTGGCAGGCCGATTACTGAAAGCTTCCCACAGCATGCGGTTTGACATCATTACTTTGTTTCCCGAAATGTTGACGTCATTCATGGCGATGGGCGTGACCCGACGCGCATTTGAAAGTGGGCAACTCCAAGTGCATCTGTGGAATCCGCGTGAATACGCCTCGGGCAATTACCGCCGTATAGACGACCGGCCTTTTGGTGGAGGCCCTGGCATGGTCATGTTGGCCGAACCTTTGTGGCAGTGTTTGAATGCCATCCGTTCAGATCGCCAGCAAGATCGTGTGCAGGCCCCCTTGGTTTATTTTTCGCCATTGGGTGAAGCTTTGGATCACACGCGGGTGGATCGCTGGGCCAAATCGGCCACGGGTGCGGTATTGCTGTGTGGTCGCTATGAAGGCGTTGATCAACGCTTCATCGACGCCCATGTCGATTTTCAAATCAGTGTGGGCGACTTGGTGTTGTCAGGTGGAGAGATCCCTGCCATGGCTTTTTTGGATGCCATTGCACGTTTGCAACCTGGTGTGCTCCATGACCCAGACAGCCATGCCAGTGACAGCTTCAACCCGAGTTTGGATGGGTTGTTGGATTGCCCACATTACACCCGCCCAGAGGTCTGGCAAGGCCAACAGGTGCCTGAACCGCTGTTGTCTGGGCACCATGCGCAGATACTGGGCTGGCGGCGGGCGCAAAGCTTGACCCAAACTTGGCGGCATCGCCCAGACCTGATCACCGCCGCCCGTGCCGCCCAGCAATTGACCCCCCAAGATGAAGCCTGTTTGGCCGACTTGGTCAATGTAACCGCCGCAAAAAAGAATCGGCTACAATAGAAAGCTTTCCGATCCTCTGGTTGGCCGCCCCCAGGGCGCAGGTTGATGCCTGCAACTCATGGGGGCCCCCAGTGCAGCGCAACCAAGATCGTCAGAGGTTTTTATGAATTTGATCCAAATCCTGGAGCAGGAAGAAATTGCTCGTCTCGGTAAAAAAATACCTGAGTTCTCTCCTGGCGACACCGTGATCGTCAGCGTCAATGTAGTCGAGGGCAGTCGCAAGCGGGTGCAGGCCTATGAGGGCGTTGTCATCGCCAAGCGCAATCGCGGTCTCAACAGCGGTTTTACCGTTCGCAAAATCTCCAGCGGAGAAGGCGTCGAGCGAACCTTTCAAACACACAGCCCCTTGATCGCCAGCATCGAAGTCAAACGCCGCGGCGACGTTCGCCGTGCCAAGTTGTATTACTTGCGTGAGCGCAGTGGCAAGTCGGCTCGCATCAAGGAAAAGCTCGTTCACAAGGCCTCAGCGCCTAGCGCATAAAGCGCCAACCGTTGGCCTTGTCAACAACCGCCCTTTGCCCAGTCGCAAACGGGCGGTTTTTTTAAGCCCTGCGCTGTGACCACGCCTTTGTCAAAATTGCCCGGGTTCGATGCCCAAAAAGCCCCGGTCTTGTCGATCGATGCCCACTTACCGGCAGTGCCCGTTGATCGCTTGCATGAGCAAGCCCTCAAGGAGCGATTTAAGTCACCCCCCGTTTGGACGCCTGAGTTGGTGCAAGAGCGTGCTTATCTGGACCGGCCCATCGCGCGTGCTGCGGTACTGCTGGGCTTGGTCATGCGTAAAGAACCCATGGTGCTTCTCACCCGGCGCACGGCCCACATGTCAACCCATTCTGGCCAAGTGGCCTTTCCCGGCGGCAAAGTGGACGCCCAAGACACAGATGCTCGCCACACCGCCTTGCGCGAGGCACAAGAGGAAGTCGGTTTGGACCCCTTGCTGGTGCAAGTGCTTGGTGAGTTGCCCGTGTACATCACCGGTTCTGCCTTCGTCATCACACCGGTTGTCGCCTTGGTGGACCCGCGCTTCATTGCTGAGCCCAACCCTGATGAAGTCGACCAGGTGTTTGAGGTTCCTTTGTCTTTTTTGATGAACCCAGCCCATCACCGGCGACATGCGCATGTGGCCGAGGGTTTGCGACGTGAATGGTTCTCTATGCCTTACCGCCATGATCAGCAAGAGCATTTCATCTGGGGGGCGACTGCAGGCATGTTGCGCAATTTCTATGGCTTCCTCTCAGCTTGATAAACCCCTGTGGCGGTCTGCCAGTCCCCCCGTTATGATGGACCCATGAGTTTTATCGCCCTCATGTTCGCCTTGATTTTGGAGCAGGTGCGGCCCTTGTCTGAGAAAGGCTGGGTGCAGACCGGTTTGCGCGCATGGATCTCCTGGGTGTGCAGGGTGCTTGATATGGGACAAAGCCAGCGTGCCTGGGTGGTTTGGTTGTTGGCGGTAGGAGTCCCCACACTGACTGCCTGGCTGATTTACGGATTATTGATGTGGCTGGTCGGCTGGCCTTTTGCCGTGCTTTGGAGCATGGTGGTGCTTTATGTGACGCTTGGATTTCGGCAATTTAGCCACCATTTCACAGACATTCGCGTGGCATTGGAGGCTGGCGACGAGGTGCTGGCCCGCCAATTGTTCGCTGACTGGCATCAGGTCGATGCGATGGATTTGCCCCGCAGCGAAATGCTGCGCCATGTGATTGAGCATGCAGTGGTTGCTGCCCATCGCCATGTTTTTGGGGTACTGGCATGGTTTTCGTTGGGTGCAGCTTTTGGTTTGGGGCCCGCTGGCGCAGTGCTCTACCGGATGAGCCAATATGCCATGGCCATCAAGCCCCAAAGGACGGCCAGTCCCACCGATGTGCTGCAAGGGGTCAGCGAGGCATTGTTTTCTGTCACCCAACGTGCCTGGCATGTGATTGATTGGATTCCCGCGCGCTTAACGGCTTTGTTTTTTGCCGTGGTGGGTAATTTTGAAGAGTCCATTGATTGCTGGCGACAGCATGCAGCACTTCACCCACACGACAACGACGGTACGTTGATCGCGGCCACCGCCGGTGCACTCAACGTTCAGTTGGGCGGTGAACAATTGGGTGGCAAAAGAGATACTTTGGCCGAAGAAGCAAGTATGTTGACCAGTGAAAGCTTGCCGGGGCGAGAGCCCGAATTGGGCCATTTCCGCAGCTTGGTTGGCCTGGTCTGGCGAACCGTGGTGCTGTGGTTGGTGCTTTTGTGCCTGCTCAGTTTGGCCCGTTTGTTGGGCTGAACAACCACGCTATTGCAATAGCTTAGATTCAGTGGGTGGGGCTGAGTTGGGCAAACAAGCGCTGGTAAATTTGGTATCTGCTGGGGTCGATCAAGCCTTGATCCAGTGCCGAGCGCACACCGCAGCCTGGCTCGTGCAAGTGTGTGCAGTTATAAAACTTGCACTCTCCCAAATGGGCCTGTAGGTCAGGCATATAACGGGCCAGTTCACGGGCGTCCAGGTGATGCAAGCCAAACTCTTGAAATCCAGGGGAGTCGATCAATGCACCCTGGTGTGCATCATCTAACCAATACCAGTGGGTGCTGGTGGTGGTGTGTCGCCCACTGTGCAAAGCTTTTGAAATTTCGCCGGTTGCGGCACGGGCACTGGGTATCAAATGATTGACCAGCGTACTTTTGCCAGCCCCCGATGGGCCCAGGACCAGGGTAGTCTTTCCATTCAATTGGCCTTGCAACTCAGCCATGCCAGCGCCAGATTTCAATGACAAGGCCAGGGTGCTTTCGCCCATTCTCCGATAAGGTTCCAGTCGTTTCCAAGCCAGGGCAAATGCATCGACCAGATCGCATTTGTTCACCACCAGCATGGGCGCGATGCCTTGTGCGTGGCAAGCGATGAGCGCACGCGCCATTTGATCTTGTGAAAAGTCGGGCTCGGCCGCGACCAACATCAGCACCTGATCCAGGTTGGCTGCAAACGATTTGGTGCGCATCTCGTCTTGTCGGTAAAGCAGATTGCGCCGGGGTTCAATCGACTCAATGGTGCCTTCATCCTGGCTGGGAAGCCACTGAACCCGGTCCCCCACCACAGCGGTATTTTTTTTGCCTCGGTGGTGACAAATGCGTCGTGCACCCAAGTCGTCTTCCACCCAGCAATGCCGACCGTGGCTGGCCACCACCAAGCCGGATTGGTTCATGTGCCCATGCGTGCCAAGCGCTGGGCAGCGGGCGGGTGCGAGTGATAGAAGGCCACATACCAGGGGTCTGGCGTCAAGGTGGTTGCATTGTCTTGGTACAGCTTAAGCAATGCGCTGGCCAAGTGATTGGCACTGGCATGCGTGGCGGCAAAGGCATCGGCTTGAAATTCGCAGCGACGTGAATGCAAGGCAGACAGGGGGGAGAGGAAAAACATCGCTACCGGCATGACCATCAAAAAAAGCAACAAAGCCAAGGCTTGGTTGGTGCCGTCCATGTGGGGTTGCACACCCAGCCCGGTGAAAAACCAAGTCTGTTGAATCAGCCACCCGAGCAGGGCAAAGCCGAGCAAACTTTGAACGGTCTGCAGCAGCATCATCTGCGTGATGTGCTTGTGCTTGAAATGACCCAACTCATGGGCCAGCACCGCTTCCATTTCATCAGCTGTCAGTTGCTTGAGCAATGTATCGAAAAAAACCACCCTTTTGTGGGCGCCAAAACCGGTGAAAAAAGCGTTGGAGTGGGCCGATCGCCGGCTGCCATCCATGACGAAAAAACCTTTGGCTGTAAATCCAGCGCGCTGCATCAATGCGCTGACGCGCGCCTCCAGTGCCAGGTCCTCCAAGGGAGTGAATTTATTGAACAACGGCATGATCAGATTCGGCGCAATCCACATCACAAACAATTGGTAAACGGCCAGTGCGGCCCAAGCGTATAACCACCAAGTATCGCCCCCGGCTTGCATCAACCACAACACCAAGAAAATAATGGGTAAGCCCAATACCGTGCCAACCGCCACCCCTTTGGCCATGTCGCTCCACCACAACGATAAAGTCATGCGATTAAAACCAAATTGTTGCTCCAACACAAAGGTTTGGTACCACGACATGGGCAAATTGATGACGCCACCAATCAGGATGAAGCCACCGACCAAAGCGACTTGTTGCCACAGGCCGGGTCCGATCCACTGCAATAAGGCCTGGTCGAGCCAACTCAAACCCCCGATCAAAGTCCAGGCCACCAACAGCAGAGCATCCAGTGCCAGGTCATACCAGGCCAAGCGTGATTTGGCCAGCGTGTAATCGGCTGCTTTTTGGTGTGATGGCAAGTCAATGCTGCGGGCAAAGGCGGGCGGCACTTGCGCGCGATGCAGGGCCACGTGTTTGACTTGGCGGGTGAGCAGCCACAACTTGGCAAGCGTGTTGAGCAAAAGTACCAAGCCAAAAGCAACGGACATAGAAGTAGACAGGTTCATGGCTGGTAAGTGTAGGTCCATTCGCCATCTCCGGCCGTCTTGGGGGACAATCGGCGCATGAGCGAATACACACCTGATAACCCCGTGCACACACTGGCCAAATCTGACCAAAATTTGGTATGGATTGATTGCGAAATGACGGGCCTAGACCCTGAGGTCGAGAGGTTGATTGAAATTGCCGTGGTGATCACGGGCCCACAGTTGCATCCCCGCATTGAGGGCCCGGTGTTGGTGTTGCACCAAAGCGATGCTTTACTTGATGGCATGGATGCTTGGAACAAGGGTACCCACGGCCGCAGTGGACTGATCGATAAAGTGCGGGCATCTGAAGTCAGTGAGGAGCAAGCCCAAGACCAGTTGATTGCTTTTTTGTCTCGTTACGTCCCCAAGGGCTCATCACCCATGTGTGGCAACACCATTGGTCAAGACAGGCGATTTTTGGTCAAATACATGCCCAAGTTTGAGGGCTGGCTGCACTACCGAAACTTGGACGTGAGCACGCTCAAAGAATTGGCCAAGCGTTGGCGCCCTGATGTCTATGGCGCGTTCAAAAAACAGCAAAAACACACTGCATTGGCCGACGTACACGAATCGATTGACGAGTTGCAACACTATCGAACTCATTTTTTGCGCGCCGACCCGCCGCCCGTTTCTGTGACATAATCTTGGGTGTTGTTCAATCAGGACAACTACTGCACATCTGCCTCACACCTTGGGCTCTTCAATGGGAGCCACCCGCGCCGCAAAACATTTGGGCGTTGACTTTGTCTGATGGTTGATGTTTTTTCAAACCTCAGATGGAGTCGCTGGCTTTGACGCCAGTGTGTTGCGCATGACCGATCATTTTTCACCCTCCCAACTGTTGGCCGCCAATGATGCGGCCATACAAGCCCCTGTTGACATGGCCCAGCCCTTGCCTGTTGCGCCACTCGCCACCGAGCATTCAACCCCATTGGTTCAAGTTGCACAGTCGGCTCAAACCCAAACCCCCGCGCAAGTGTCGTTGCAAGTGGCAACCCCTGCCGTTGTGCAGGAAGCACCTGCAGAAGACGCCTTCGCCGCATTGGGCTTGGCCAAAGAGTTGCTCTCAGCCGTCAAGGACATGGGATTTACCACGCCAACGACGGTACAGCTCAAAACCATTCCTTTGGCGATGCGCATGGATGGCGGCGATCAGGCCTACAACGACTTGATGGTGTCGAGCCAAACAGGCAGTGGCAAAACCGCCGCTTTCTTGCTGCCGGTATTGCACACCTTGTTGCTGCAGCACCAAGAGCAAGCTCAGGCCCAGGCCCACGAGTGGGACCAAAAGGTCGCTCAAGCGTTGGCGCGCGGCGAAGAGCCACCCAAGAGACCCAAGCGCAAAAACCCAACACATCCGAGCAATTTCAAACCCGCCACCCCGGGTGCATTGGTTCTGTGCCCCACCCGCGAATTGGCCCAACAGGTGGCACACGATGCCATTGATCTGGTGCGCCACAGCCCTGGTCTGCGCATTGCCAACGTGGTGGGTGGTATGCCCTATGCGTTGCAAATCGCCAAGTTGCAAAATGCCAACTTGGTGGTGGCCACACCCGGCCGCTTGTTGGACTTGCAACGATCCAATCAGATCAAACTCGATCAGGTGCAATTTTTGGTGGTCGACGAGGCCGATCGGATGCTCGATCTGGGGTTTTCCGATGATTTGGCCGAGGTCAACCAACTCACCATCAAGCGGCGTCAAACGATGATGTTCAGTGCAACCTTTGCGCCACGCATTCAGCAATTGGCCACCCGTGTGATGCGCCAACCCCAGCGTGTGCAAGTTGATGCACAGCACGCCCAACACGTCAACATTACACAGTCCTTGTTTTGGGCTGACAACCCCCAACACAAACGCAAGTTGCTGGACCATTGGTTGCGCGACACCACCATCGATCAGGCCATTGTTTTTGCCAGCACCCAAATTGAGTGCGACGCGTTGGCGGTGGACTTGCAGCAAGCTGGTTTTTCTGCGGTGGCTTTGCACGGTGCATTGAGCCAAGGTTTGCGCAACCGCCGACTCATGGCCTTGCGCCAAGGCATGGTCCAAATTTTGGTGGCCACCGATGTGGCCGCACGCGGCATCGATGTGCCCACCATCAGCCATGTCTTTAACTTTGGCTTGCCCATGAAGGCCGAGGACTATGTGCACCGCATCGGACGCACCGGCCGCGCCGGTCGCGATGGTTTGGCGGTGACTTTTGCCGAGTTTCGCGATCGCAGAAAAATCTTTGACATCGAGGCCTACACCCGACAGCCCATCAAAGCTGAAGTCGTGCCTGGTTTAGAGCCTCAGCAACGCGCCGAGCGCCCCAGGGACTTCGATGGCCCGCGCAGAGGCGCACCAGGGGCAAGCCGCTTTGGCGGCCGAGGTGCCCCTGCCGGGCGCTCATTTGACCGTGCGCCTCGTTCTTCAGATCGCCATGAGTCCAACGACCGCCCACCACAAGCTTGGGCAGCTCCGACGGGGCGTCCAACAGAGGGTCGCTCCTTCAACGATCGAAACAGCCGTGGTCCTCGTGTGGTGGGCGTGGGCGCTGACAGACCTGATCGTGCGGGCCCGGGTGCTGGCAAGGTTTTCGTCCCCCGCGACGCGAAAAAACGCCCCGCCAAGAGCGCTCGATCAGATCGCTGAAAGGGTCCTTGACCAAAGAAAAAGCCAGCTTCATGCTGGCTTTTTTGGGTTTTGGTGGAGAGGAGGAGGATCGAACTCCCGACCTCGTCATTGCGAACGACGCGCTCTCCCAGCTGAGCTACCCCCCCACGAGCCACAATTTTGCCATGACCCGTGCTTTTGACCGTGCCAGATATGACCTTGGGGGTCCAGGGCTTATCACCTGGTTTGTCCAGGCGTGAAACAATTGAAACTTCAATCTCGAGGTCCCAGTGATTTTGAGTGTATGGATATGAACCAAAAGTTGTGATGAGAAGTTTGCGCATCGCTTTTATCTTTTGCTTGGCGGCTTGCATGGGTCAGACGGCCGCATCCAATCCTTTGCCGCATCGAGTGCATGCCGAACTCACGGGTTTTGCTCAGTCGGGCCCGTACCCAGAGGTGGGGCGTTACTGCCGCGATCTCCAGCGAGGCCACCCCACGTCTGTGAAATGCTTCAACATGGGCACGACGGCGCAGGGGCGTGACATCAAAGCGATGGTGGTGAGCAAAACAGGTGCACTCAATGCCCTGGCCGCCAAAAAGCAAAAAATACCCGTGGTATTGGTCATTGGAGGAACCCATGCGGGTGAAATCGATGGCAAAGATGCGGGATTGATTTTGATGCGCGATCTGCTGGCTGATCCGAGCAACCAAAACCCCTTGCATCAATTGGTGGTGGTGTTTGTTCCGGTGTTCAATGTAGATGGCCATGAAAACCGCAGCAAATTCAGTCGGCCCAACCAAAATGGCCCCTTGGAGACGGGGCAAAGAACCAATGCCTTGCGCATCAATTTGAACCGCGACTGGATGATCGCGCAAGCCCATGAGACCAAGGCCATGCTCAGCTTGGTGCAGCAGTGGGACCCGCTGGTGACATTGGACTTGCATGTCACCGATGGTTTGCGGTTTCGACACGATGTCTCGGTCTCTATGTCCTCGCATTACGCCATCGATCCGGTGATTCAAAGAGAGGCGATTCAAATGCTCAACGGCACATTGGCCCAGTTGCGCAGCATGGGCCATGATCCTTTGGGCTTCTATCCCCAATTGAAGGATGTCAACGACCCGGGCATGGGGGTGATTTTGGAAGCTGATGCCCCGCGCTTCTCGCATGTGTATGCCAGTTTGCGCAACCGATGGGGCTTTTTGATTGAAGACCATGCCTGGTCGCCTTACGCAGAGCGTGTGTTGACCAGCAAAAACACCTTGCTGGCATTTTTCCGTGTGATTGCAGCGAACCGATTTGAACTGGTGCACTCTGCGGCCCAAGCAGATGCGCAGAACCAATCTCTGGCAGGGCGAGAGGTGCCCCTGATGTGGGTCAACGCCGTTGACATTGACCCGAACCAGACCGTACCCCATATTGAAATAAAGGGGTACCGCTACGAGGTGTTTCAAGATGCGCCCGTGGTCGGCGGGCGGGGCATTGCGTACGACACAACCGAACACCAAGTGTGGTCGGTCCCGTTTTATAACAAGTTGCTGCCGATACAAGAATCAACGGTCAAATTGCCTCAAGGGGGCTACGTCATCCCCACCGAATGGGCCAGTTTGATCAAGCCATTGTTGATTCACCATGGAATACGGTTTGGCCAGGTCAACAAAGACCAAACGCCCAAAGACATGGATGTGATGCGTGTTAGACCCCAAGACGTTGTGTATGACGCCGATAGTTTTCAGGGGCGGCAGCGAACCAGCGTCACCGGCCATTGGTCTTTGGAGCTTGCGGGGGTGAGGAAGGGCTCCATTTTTGTGCCCATTCAGCAACCCAAGGCCTTGCTGGTGGCCCATTTGTTCGAGCCAGCGGCACCTGATTCGTTTTCATCCTGGGGCATGTTCAATACGGCGTATGAAACCAGCGACTATGTGGCTGACCACCGTGAACTGGAGTTGATCCGAAGGATGCACGAACAAAGCCCGCTGATTGGCCAACTTTATGGCGACGCATTGGCTGCGCAATTGCCCCTCATTCGCCAAAGGTATGAGGAAAAACTAAGCAGCGATGAATCTTTTCGGTTGGATCCACAGGCGCGCATCGATTTTTGGATGTCCTTTTTGCCTCCGCAAGACCCTGACCTTTTCAAATACCCCATATTGCGGGCCCCATTCATGTTTGGCAAGGACATGCTTGCCTGGCAAAAGTGATGCTTTGCATTGGCCCCCAACGGGACATGTGATTCATTGACCGGGGCTGGGGTGGACAGCAGCCTGTGCTGTACCGCCCGATTTGATTGGCGTGTTCAGTGGACGTGGTGGGTGAACAAACACTTTGGATTGCCGCAGGTGCTGCAGTTTCCACCAGCGGCCTTTTCTGCGGCTTCCAAAACGGCGTGATTCAGCCCCGCCAATTGATCTAAGCGCAAACGCAATTGGCTGACATGTTCGGTCAGCTGTTTGACCCGGTCAACCTTTCTGACCATGGGCTTTTGAGCGTCCAAGGTCAATCCAGCGGAAGTGGGCTGGCTGCGCGACTTCAGCGTGATCTGAGGTGCAGCCGTGCCCCCGGGCAGCTTGGCTCGGTGGGTGCCAACCGTTTGAATCGGTGCATTGTCCCGGGTCGAGCTCACCGCATCTTGCGGGACGGGCTGTCGATTGGCCGAGGGTGTTGGTGCAGGTGCAGGTTGTGTGTTTGCGCCCAAGGCCTTTTCGCCGGCCCCCTGGCGATTGGCTGCTTCGGTCGGGTTGGCGGCGGGTTGGCGATTGGCATCCAACGATTTTTCTGCTGCCGCTTGTCGGTTGTCGTTGAGCGGCGTTTTGGCGATGGCTGCAGCCTGATCGACGTGTGCAGTTGACCCAAGCGGTTGGCGGTTGTCGTCTTTGGCACCTTCTGGGATGGCTTGGCGATTGACTGTCAGTGAGTCATCGGTCAGCGGCTGAATATTGTTGTTGTTCCCGCTCGTGGGCAATGTCTCAAGGTGTGCATCATTGGCACTGGAATCCAGTTTGAGTGTGTTGTCGGCGACACCCGTGGCCGACAATTTGGCTTGATTGCTTGGATCTGTGGACTTTTCCAAGGCCACATTGCGATCTGCAATCCCTTCTTTTTTAATCCCGCTTGTGTTGTCCGCCAAGGCTTGCGAAGGCAAGCGAATGGCGTTGTCCATTGCTGGATCTGTGGCAACCGACTGCAAATTGGCGCTGGCTGCGGTGGTGTCCAAAAGATTGGGGCCGGGTCCTTGGGGTGGGACTGCATTCAAAACAGGCCCCGACCCATGGGTGGAGGACGCCTTCAAGATGGGGCCGTCCTGGGAGGGCGAAAGCGACTTGCCGCCTATGTTTTGGATGTTGTCATCCGCCCCTGGCGCTTTGGACTCTTTGGCCAATTGATCTGCCAAGGCGTTGTCTTGCACCACATGGACCTGGTCTTCATCACCGAAGCCTTGCGACACCTTATCGATGTTTTCTTGCATGGTGCGATTGCCAACATGCCCACCCTCTTGACCAGGCAGCACATGGGCAATCACGGGACCTTTGCCCGAATCCAGGTCGCCTTGACCTGCTACACCCGAGGTCTCAGCGCCCAAAGAATTGTCACGGTTGAAGCGCACCCCTTTTTCATCTTGACCAGTGCCAGCAGACATGTTGCTGTAAATCAGCTTGGGTTTGTGCACCGCCGCCGAAAAGGTCTTGATGTTTTTGACCTTGATGGATTGATAAAACGGCTTGAAACTCGCGTTGTCATGGCCATAGCCAGCAAGCATGGTTTGGAAAATTTTGTTTTCCAGTGAGTCAACGTCGCCGTCGGCCATCATGGAGTCGCACACATTGGCCAAGATGTAAAGTTTGACCTCTGGGCTCAAACTGGGCGCAGCGCGTTTTAAAAAATCCGGCAGCTTGACGGACCGCACCTGTTTCAATGCGGCTTCTTGCAAGCCCTGAAACTCACCAATCACCGTTTGCAACTGACCAATTTCTTCGGTGGCAATGGATCCGTCGGCGGCCATCATGTACAACAGCGAAGCGGCCAGTGCCAAATGGGGTGTGACCACCTGATCCGCTAATCGACCCGCATCGTACTCACCCATGACTGAATCGTTGTTCTTCAGGGCAATGGCTTTTTGGTAAGGCGCGAAAGTCGCTGCATCGACGCCCCAGGCCGTTTTCATGCGCTCAAATAAAGCCAGTTCCTCGGGGCCAGCACTGCCATCGGCCAGCAAAGAGTCGCACACATTGGCCAGTACGCACAATGTGCTGGACTTGTCCAACACTTGGTAGGCATCGGTCAAAAACTGAGTCAGGGGAACGGCTTGGGTGTACTGGACCGCCAGATTCATTACCTTTTGATCACCACCAATCACCGATTGAAGTTGGCTGCTTTCTGCTTCTTCGATCTGCCCGTCGCTGGCCATCATGTGAAGCAAGGCGCTGGCCAGCACCAAGTGCGGGGTCAGCCTGAAGGTGGCTTGTTGTGAATTGGGTGCTTCCTGGGGCGTGTCCCGGAATTGGTCCAACAGGCCCAGGTGTTGTGCTGCCGCACTCATGGGCGTTCCTCTGTCCAAGCCATTGAGGCCTCAGAGATTGATTCATTGCGACAGGAGGTATGTGGCGCAAAGCTGTTTATGGGCATGCAACAAGCTTAGGAAGCCTGCGTGCAGCAACACCCTTAATCCCTCATTTGGGCTCACCAATGCTCACCAATAACCGTGTTTATTTGGCCGAATCCATGTGTTTTGAAAAATAATTTCAAAAGCCAATCGGCCTTGCTTTAAGCATACAAATCATGACCTATTGTTACAAGTAAAGAGATAAATGTCACACCATTGGGCTTCAACGTGGCAATGATGAAATTTGCACATCACCGAGCAAGTCAGCCACATCTTGCGGTTGGCACAAAGCCGTGCCCAGCGAAGTCAAAGCCGCTGCTGATGCGGCCATGGCTTGTCGAAAAGCCAACAACAGCACGCTTGCGTCTGTTGCTGGGTATGACATGTCCAGTGCCGCCACAAACCCACCCACAAAACTGTCGCCCGCCCCAATCGTGCTGCGCACAGTGACTGACAAGCTCGGTGCAAGCCAGGCACCTTGTTGGGTCACCAGCATCGCACCCTCAGCGCCCAGTGACAGCGCAACAATATGGCAGTGTCCTTGGGTCAACCAATGCCGAGCCTGGGCCAATCGCATGGCTGTGGTGGGCAAGGCATGGCCAGCGATTTCTTCCATTTCCCGCAAGCTTGGTTTGACCATGAAGACCCCCACGTGCATGGCTGCCAACAAGGCAGGGCCAGATGCATCCAGAATCAGTTTTTTACCTTGAGCCTGGGCTTTGCGTGCAATTTCAGAATAAATGCTTTCAGGCGCGCCGCCAGGCAAGCTGCCACTGACCACCCAAATGCGCGACGCTGTTGCTTGTTGATAAAAGGTTTGCAAGCCCTTGGCCAGCGCCTGTGGTTCCAAGCTGGGGCCAGGCAGCACAAAGCGGTAGTCTCGTGCTGTGCTGGTTTCATGCACCGAAAAGCTCTGCCGTGTTTCTTGCTCAGCTTCAAGCCGAAGGTGGGGCATTTGTTCATCATCCAGCAAAGTGTTCAATTGATCACCTGCGTGGCCACCACCCAGCCAAAGCGCTTCAACGTCACCCCCCAAGCGATGCGCCACACGGGCCACGTTGATACCCCCCCCGCCGGGGTGATACAAGGGCGATGTGCAGCGCATTTTGTGGGCATCCATCACTTGTGGGGTGGTGGTGAGCAGGTCCACGCTGGGATTGAGGGTCAAGGTGGTGATGTGCGCCATGTGATGCATCATGCCAGAGGACAAATGTGCCCTGCTATGCTTTGATTTTTAAATTTCATATGAAAAATATGCAGCGCATGAAAGGCGATCCACTTTCAGTGGCACCCGTCGATTGGGATGGCCCGGATCACCCGTCCAATCGTTTGCCCGATGCCCAGCATGCCGCCGATGGGCGAGTGCTCACCGTGTTCAGCGTGGCAGCAGTTGAAGTGGCGTTGATGCGTGCCTGCGATCGATTCGAGCAAGACAGCTTGTGGCAGGTGTGCGTTCGCTTCAACACCACGCCGGAGCTGATGAACAAATTACGCCATGGCCTGCGTGCCGATGTCTGGATTGCCCCGCCCAGTTTGTTGGCGCAAGCTGCACGGGCCACTGTGGTCGGCCCTTATCTACCTCTGGCCCAAGTGGGCGTGGGCGTGGCCATCCCTGCGGGACAAGCCTTGCCCGATGTTTCCACCACGCAAGCCTGGGTGCAGGCATTGCGCAGTGCCACCAGTATTTTTTATACCCAAGCTTCATCTGGTCAATACGTGCATGGTTTGCTTTCATCCATGGGCTTGCTTGCTCAGACACATCACAAAGTTC
>Ga0214919_10004432_pt1 | contig 20560 bp, 43 predicted proteins | sample LL1503_MetaG_FD_177994 | JGI IMG/M metagenome (GOLD analysis project Ga0214919, IMG submission 177994) | Freshwater microbial communities from Lake Lanier, Atlanta, Georgia, United States - LL-1503 | ecosystem: Environmental > Aquatic > Freshwater > Lake | place: USA: Georgia | collected... | reverse complement strand
TTACGGGGTTTAGGAGGTTACAGATTGATTCGAATGGTTTGTCGGTGTCGGGCACGGTTATGGAGTTGCCGAGGGTTTTTCCGATGTCGGAGGTGGGCATGTAGCCTTTAGAGGTTTTTTCGGATAGTTTTTTATGGTAGATGGCGATGGCTTTGTCGATGGATACTGGGGATTTGGTTTGCGTGGCACTTTGTAAGGCTCCGCCTCGTCTACCCCATGAGCAGTTGACGATGTATCCGCCGTCTGCTTCTTCGAGGGTGACGTTGTAGACTTTGTCGCTTACATTGTCTTTGAAGTAGAGGCTGGCCGATTGCATTACTACAGTATTCATCATTTTTCTCCTTGAAAAAGTGTTAAAACCCAAAACCCTGTAACAAAATGGGGGTTGTTGCGTCAACCCCTAGGGAAGTTAACTCTTGGCGTAATTCCGAGCGGTTTCAAGGAGGTTAGGGACCAGTCCTTGAACGGTGTAATTGGCTTCCCTCCACGCTTTGGCTTGAGCTATCCGGTCATGGACGTTGAGGATGCTGACAAAACGTAAGGTGTCGCGTTGGTAGGGGCAAAGGGAGCCGATTTCTTTGTGCTCCTTGATATTGGCTTCGATTGGCGCGTTTGTGACTAGGACGCTGGTCGGTGGGACTTTGTCTTCGATGATGTCCACGTAGATCGATTCTTCAGTTGTCATTTTTCTTCTCCTAAAAGTGTGTTTTTCGAACCCAATACTTTGTAACAGACGGGGTTGCGGGTGCAACCCCCGCTTTTCTCCTTGAAAACTGAACTATTCGTCGTCGTCGTCGTCGTCGTCGTCTTCGTCGTCAGAACCATCGGCCATCTTGCTTTCTTTGCCGGCTTCAAGGATTTGGAATTCACCATCGAAATTATGAAAGGTGACGACAAGTTCAGTCGCATTCGCCAAGGCTTCCAGTAGTTTCGCTGGGGCAGGAACACCAATCAGGCTACATGCTTCTGGTAGTACTTGTGAAAGCGATACGATGGTCGATTTAGGCCATTCTTTCTTTGCTGATTTTAAATTGATGCCATATAAAACTAGATTTTCATAAGTTCGCTTTTGCCAGGTATTTGGGTCCCATTTACAGCCTTTATCATCGCGAGGATAGTCAAAACAGTAAGTTGCTCGACCGGATTTATCAACCCCTATCCTGTGTTTTTGTAGCATATTAGGCCCGCAATATGAAACCCTTAGCCTAAACTCAACGAAATCATCACTACATTGCGTTAACCAAATATTACTTGTCGACCAAATTTTAGCATCAGTCATTTCAATTCTTCTCCTAAAAGTGTGATTTCCGAACCCAATATCTTGTAACAGACGGGGCTGCTGGCGCAACCCCGCTTTCCTCTCAGGAAACCGACAGCTCGTCCTCGTCCTCGTCCTCGTCCTCGTCATCGGTTACTTCGCCAATCACCGTTTTTGGTCTTTCTGAATTGGAGTCCTGCATAGTACTTACTAAAGGCAGTCTTACCGTCTTTAGATAATTCCACAAAATACATAATCCCCTCACATGTGATCCTTGGCGTCTTTAAATACTTTCGCCGCCCAATAGACCTTTCCCTGATTCCCTTTCTGTGGATCGCCGCACCATATGACGCGGCTTCAACTGCCGTTTTGCCATAGGCCTCCACGCAAAGCCTGTTGTTCTTGCTCAGCTCCAAACGAAAAGCGCCCTTCCCCTTTTTGGCATCGATCGCCGCCTTTTTCATTAAGCTAACGGCTTGCTTGCCGCTGAACAGCTTTCCCGACGTTTCCCCATCGCTGATTCGTGCTGAAAACATTTTCTTTTCTCCGTGTGTGTTCTCTGGTTGCCAGCAGCGGCCCCCACGTTTCTCTGTAACAAACGGGGACGCCAGATCCAACCCCGCGCCTAGCAACCACCACCAATTCTCGTCGTCGTCGTTTGGCTTAAATTCCAAATCACCATCGAAGAGTGGTTGGAACTCATCATCCTCACAGCTGGCTGGTACAAATCCCTCTTTAGCTAAATCAAGGAATTTGATCAGTATAGCAGCTGTCTCGTCTGCAGAAGGTACTGCCACCTCGCCATAAGGCACTCTGATCAGACCGTACCGCGGCGTAAGGCAATCCTGGTCTGGCTTCCAAGTAACGCCACAATCTGACATTACTACTAGGCTCTTGATGCGATGGTCTTCTCGGTAAAAGTGTAAGGTGTAATCTTCTTCTCCTAAGTGTGCGTAATAGCCAGGAGTTTTTCTTATGATTCTAGCCACTTTATTGAAGTAGGCGCGGTTGGTCTTCATGTCTTCTCCTTTAAATAGTGTTTTCGAACCTAATATCTTGTAACAGACGGGGCTGCTGGTGCAACCCCTAGGAATTATTCGTCGTCTTCGTCGTTATCTTCTGTCGGATTTTTTTCTGCGTGATCATCTTGAAATGCTCCGGCTTCGGCCTCCGAAGCAGCCCGTGTTACTAGTTTGTTAAGCGTGTTGACTAGTTCTTTACCATTTTTATTTTTGTATTCTAGCCGAACGGCTGCTTTTTGGGCCTTTTTTGACTCCCAATTCAACCGACGTGCTTCCAGAAGACGCAGATCTTCCAATCTATCGATTTCTTCTTGAACCTTTTCTAACAATTCTTTTTCTGTAGCTGGAAAACCTTCCCAGTTAACGTGGTAGATTAGGCCACTACCAGCGCTATAATTGCTAGCACTTTCAACGACGTAACCATCAGCGCCAACGACTTCGAAGTTAAAACGATGGTTTACCTCACCGTATGATTTAAAAGGATGACCGTATGTGATTTCATTTTTACTTAGCTCACCGTCTTTGATTTTAAAAGTAGCAATTAGATTTAATAGCGTATCAGGGTTATCAATACCTAAGTCGTTCGCTAGTTTTGAATCAAAAAAGCTTTCTGGTAGTACGGCATGTGGATAAACTTTATACGCAGTACAAACTATTGTGCTGCTTCCCCCCCAATTCGCATCACATGCTTCGATTTTGGTTTTGATTTGAAGTTCTGTGCTGTCAGCATGATAAAAGATGCGTTTAGTCATTTTCTTCTCCTAAAAGTGTTATTTTCGAACCCAAAACCTTGTAACAAACGGGGTCACCTGAGGCAACCCCCGCTTTCCTCGCAGGAAACCGATTACTCGTCTAGCTTTTTTAATCTGTACGCTTCTTCTCGATGGTTGCAGGCATCCGTCTCATTGGGATCTAGCTCAATAGCTTTGGTGTAATCTGCTATTGCTTCTTCATACATCTTTAAATCTTGATAGGCTAATCCGCGATTTAAGTAGGCGAACACATACTTAGGATCCAGCTCTATCGCTTTGGTGTAGTCGGCGATAGCTTCGTGGTTCTTGTCTATTACGTAATACAAAGCCCCACGTTCGTTGTAGTCCTTAGCAGTCGGATTCAGCTCTATCGCTTTGGTGTAATCTTCTATCGTTTCTCCTTCCTGCTCTTTTTTGAATGCCAGCAGCTGATCTTTGATGGCCTCAAGGTAGACAAAGAGCTTATCCAAAACCCCGTCGTCCTCTCGAAATTCGTCTGCCCAGCGCCCTTCCTCGCGTGGCGCTTCAAAGTCTAAGTCACAGAATAAATCTGATACGTCATCCCCGTCCAACGTGACTGTAACTGATGCTGAGTCTTCGCCATGGCGTGGCCCTGGGATTACTTCCTCCCATTCTAAGTCGCCAAAAGGCGTAGTGGCAGTGAAATTCAAATGCCCGCAGTCCCACTTCCCGCCCGGCTCATAGTCAAAATCACTGATGGTCATCTTATTCTCTCCATTCACGCCAGCGATCCAGATTTTTAACTTCTCCGCTTCACTCATCGATTCATAGCTCATCTTTTCTCTCCTTAAAAGTGTGATTTTTGAACCCAATACCCTGTAACAAACGGGGGTCGCCGAAGCAACCCCCGCCGCCTATTTAGAACGTGCAATCGAGATCCGCCGCATTCCCGCCGATCTCGACATAAAGCGCCTTTAGCTCATCGATCGTACCGCCCGCCTCGCTGGCCGTGATACCCCCAGCCCGCATTTGCACGATCTGTGTTTGTAACGCAGACCGCAACTGACTCATCTGCTTCGTGCTGATCGTCTTCATTTCGTCTCTCCTAAAAAGTGTGTTTCGAACCCAAAACCTTGTAACAGACGGGGGTCGCTCACGCAACCCCACTTTCCTCCTTGGAAACCGACTACTCGTCGTCGGTACTTACCAAATTTTTATAATCATCTCTGGTAAACTCTGCTTCTTGTCGCGCGATATCTATATTGACTTTGTTTTTGAGTTTAGTTTTAGTAGTGTTCGCGGCTTCTTTGGCATATTCAGAACCTAAGTGAGAATTCAATATGTTGAGTTCTACATAAAGATCTGGAAATCTGCCCTGAACAATATCTTTAGCATACCAGCAAGCCAGACGCAGTTCATTCCCTATCGCCGGTTCGCCCTCTGGCCATCTACCCTTAATAACGTTTCTAGCGTAGTAATAAGAGCAATAAGCGTCTGTCGATATAGTAGGTTCTACCTCCGGCCATTTTTCTTTGATAAGATATTGTATATATCGAGCAAGGATAGGTTTACTTTGCTTAGGGACGTAAGCGCGTTTAGTATCACACCAATCCACTTCATCTAAGACATAATCTATTATAGCTGATTCGGCTTCTGGCCATCTGCCTTTAATGATGTTTATAGCATAATCGACAGCAATTTTGGGGTTCCTCGCAATTGATGGCTCTGCCTCAGGCCATCTTCCTTTTATGATTCTATAAGCGTATTCATATTTTGCTTCAGCGTTTCCTTTTAATTTAGCTAGTGCAGATTCAAATTCTGGCTCTCTTGAGCTGATCTTCAAACTCAATGTCGTCATCTTTTCTCCTTTGTGTGTCGCCCTCTCTTTGTAACAGACGGGGGTCGCTCACGCAACCCCCTAGGAACTACTTGGACAGTGGTGTCACTTGGTAGACGGGGTCTCCGTCCTCAGTCACGCCTCTGCCGTACTCGTCGACGCTCAGGCCGGGGAACACGTTCTGCGCGTAAACGTGGGCCTCAAGAGTGGTCCCGAAGGGGCCAAAGGTCCTGGTCGCCACAACCGTCTCGCCGCACTCGAACTGCACAACTGTAAACATTTTTCTACTCCGTGTGTTTCGCGGTCACCACTGCGGTCCCCGCTCCTCTCCCTGTAACAAGCCGGCGCCCGCCTGTAAACCCCTGAAACACTGTTTACAAGGGCCTCTCGGCTTGCTACAGGATATTGGGTTCGGAAATCACACTTTTAGGAGAAAAGAAATGAGCGTAAGCATCTGGATAGCACATAAGGTTCTTGAAGATGTTGGTCATATCCTAGAGGAAGCCGGTTTTGAATTAAATGGGACCGGTTCTGGCGAAGGAGAAATGTGTAGAGAAGATGATCTCACAGAAGAGGAAGAAGCTAAATTGATAAAAGAGATGGGCGAAGCGTACTTTTGCTTTAACGAAGACGACGATGAAGACGATGAAGACGAAGACGAAGACGACGAAGACGACGAAGACGATGAAGACGATGAAGACGAAGACCTACAAAGCAAACAAAGCATAGACGATGACGATATCTTGCACAGTCCGTCTTGGAATGCTAAAAACTTTTCGAGACCTAGCAGGCCAAGTACCAGAAAGAACTACTACGACAAAGAGTAATTTCTGGTATTAAAGGGGTTGCACCAGCAGCCCCAGTCTGTTACACGTTTTTGTGTTCGGAAATCACACTTTTAAGGAGAAGAAAAATGAGTGAAATCAAGTTCGTCGGTAAAGGCACGAAAGTTTACATCGTTTATGACGAAAAAGGTGTTGAAGTCGCGAATTTTTACATTCGGTCTACCGGCCAAAACCAAGCCGAGAAAACGGCTCAGGCGTTGTTCGGGAAGAAAGCCAGCGTCGCGTACACTGAGATCTAATTCCTAGGGGGTTGACGCAGCAGCCCCATTTTGTCACAGTGTGTTGGGTTCAGAAATCACACCACAAGGAGACGAAAATGGACAAGATGATCGCAGAAAGAAAAAACTCGGACAGTGGATTCTTGAAAGGCACTTTGAAAGGAAGGCCGATCGAGTGCCGTTGGAATTCACACGAACTCTGGATCAATGGCAAAATGTGCCAAGAGCATGCCTTCGAAGGGCTTCTTGAGGCTGTCTTCAGCGCCGCAAATGATCACATCAAGACAGAAGACGATGTCGATGACGTGCCCTTCACCAGCGAAATTTCTCAGATCTCGTCAGAGAGCGGGGCGGATTTCGAGTTTCAAGGCCGAAGGTTCAAGTTCAAGAACTTCCGGCAGGGAGATTGAGGATTGCATATTGGGTTCTGGTCTGCCACAGTGTGTTGGGGTTTCGGACACTTTTTCAAGGAGACACAAGATGAAAGAAGCGACTTTTGGTTTATCTGTGCGTTGCGGAGAGGTATTTCAGTTGGTTGACGGTGTCGATACACCTTTCAACGGTTTTCCCTGTGCTGTTTGGTTTACCTCTAGTGACCAGTGGGACGGTTACGGTTGGAACCGAGCTTTGTTTGAGATACACGGCAAGATTCTAGTCCACTATCTAACAGACGTACGAAGCGACGAGGAAACTGAGGCAGTGCTCTGTGAGGTCAATAACCGAATTGGCTTCCTAGCTCTGGCTGAAGTGGCGAACGTAGAAACCAAAAAACCCACGAACTTAGACGACCAAGACGAGGAGGACGAGGACGAGGACGAGGACGAGGACGAGGACGAAGACGAAGACGAGGACGAGGACGAAGACGACGAAGACGAGTAACAGCTTTTCCTAGGAGTTGACGCAGCGACCCCTTTTTTGTTACAAGGTTTGTGGTTTCGGACACTTTTTCAAGGAGATAACGATGTTCATAGTTGTAGAATTCGGCTGCGGGGGCCAGGCTGTGGTCCCGAGAACATATGGGCCTTTCAAAACCGTGCCTGAGGCCCACTGGTTTGCCATAAAGAAGTTTAAGGACAGAGATCTAGCAGATTCCCTAGATGTTTACGAAAGGGGATGCACGGTGGATGACGAGCTTGTCTACCAAGTGAGCAGGCTGATCAGCGCTGAAAAGATTCTGGCGTAGATATTGGCTAGAGGGACGGAAGCTCAACGGCCGAGCAGAGTGCTCATAACACTAAGGAAGTGGGTTCGATCCCCACCCGTCCCAATGAAAAATAAAATTTAAAAGGAGAAAACAGATGAAGAATATCAACAGGCCAGAATATGATGTTAACCAAATCGCGTCATTCATCACTGAAAACGTAGATGAAATCAATATGCCAGAAAAGCCCACCAATCCAATGCCGCCTCGTTTTGCCGGCAAAGTAAACCCAGACGGCACTCCCCGCGATATGGCGCGGACTGATCTCGATACCCGAAAATCAATCCATCAGCGCCGAAGGGAATATAAGGCCGACCAAGCAGCTAAAAGCCAAACAGGCCAGGGCCTAGGCGCTTCAGGACAATACCATGGTGATTTCGAATACCCATTCGAAGAATTCGAAAAAGACGGCGTGCTCTACAGTGGAACACTTGTAGTAGACACCAAAGTCGAAGGCGACTACGATGAAGACGGTAGAGAGTCACACACGGTAGAATTCGATGACTTCAAAGGGATAAATAACTTCCAGCGCCAAGACCCAGAAACCGGGGAATACATAGACATCATAACGACATCCATGGAAGGCCAAGACCTCATGGACAAAGTAGGAATGAGCATAATCCACGAACAACCAATAAACCCCTCAGGAACGACCAAATTCGATGACGCGCTAAGAGACAGCCATGAAGCCGATGATGGCTATAATGACAGAAGTCCAAATGATTACATGGATTAGTCTTTCACTTCAACACTGGGACTTTATTGATGATCGAAGCATTTGTTCAAGTCTTAATAAATTATGGCGTGCCTGTTAACAATGTTCTAGACTTGGGGTCCCGAGACCTAGAACAATCGATCGAATTCACAAAAGCATTCCCTAACGCTAAAATCCACGCTTTCGAATGTAACCCAAAAAGCGCCGCGCTATGTCGGTCTAAGCTGCCATCATACCCAGCCATTAGTCTTTATGAAACCTGCGTATTCGATTATGATGGTATGATAAACTTTCATCCCATCAACGCGGAAAAAACAGTAACAACTTGGAGAGACGGAAACCCTGGCGCCAGTTCAGTGTTTATCGCTAACGGCTTATACGATCACATCGAAAAATATGTTCAAGATGAGGTGTCTGTTAAATGCACGCGAGTTGATACTTGGGCGAGAGAGCATGGGGTCGATAGTATCGATGTGATTTGGGCTGACCTCCAGGGCGCTGAATTCCAAGCATTCAAGGGGTTAGGCGGGTTATTAAAGGGCGTCAAGGTTATACATACAGAATTAGAAATGAATCCTATGTATAGTGGTCAAAGCCTGTTCAGTGATGTAGATCCATTCCTTCATGATAATGGTTTCATCAGGATTTCTGGCGACACGAGTGTGCAGTATGGTACAGATTTCATTTATATCAATAAATCAGTGATTAGTCGCTGAGGGCAGCTTTTCGCTGGGCTGCCCTTGTAGAAAGCCGACGAAGCCTTCGGTCCCTCAGGATCGTCCCGCTCAGGCTTTTGTGACCGGTTGATGGCCGGTGCGTGTTGAACTGGCCGGAAACTGTTGCTTTGATCTTCATTTCGGTTCTCCAAAAAGTGTGTTTAAAACCCAAAATGCTGTAACAAATGGGGGCTGCTTGAGCAACCCCCAGTTCATTTTATAGCTTTCCGACATGAATCCCGCAGGCTACTGATCCGATGGCAAACTTGGTAGAGTTAGCTCGTTCTCGATGCGGTCCGCCCCAGCCAAGAGGGTGTTTTTGACCTTCTTCGTCTTTGTCTTCTTTATCTAATTCTTCGATTGTTCGTCCTTTCGATCTAGCGTAATTCTTGTAGACTCTTTCCAGTTCTTCAGAATATTGTGAGGCTAGGGCCTTACTAATTTCTAAAAGTCTAGGGTGGTCTATTTGGTCGACCCAAAATTCAAAACCTGCTTCATCTACTTGATCTCCCGCGTAATGGGAGGATTCAGCAGCTGTGACTCTACCGGTCCAAAGTTCGTTTTTTACCATTGTTGACTGTAGATCTTCAGAACCTTCGAAAACAAGCCCATTTCGTAAGTTGATTGGGCCTAGTTGTGCTAGATTGTCTTTGATGTCTTGATGTGCTTCAATACCCTCTTCTTCATCCACGTGCTCCTCATCCTCGTCGTTGTACGGGAGGAGTATTTTTATTTCTTGGCCAGCTACACCTAGATCGTACATCCAGAATTTATTACTCATTTTCTTCTCCTTTAAATGTGTTTCGAACCCGAAATGCTGTAACAAATGGGGGCTGCTTGTGCAACCCCCGCTTTCCTCTCTGGAAATCGTATTAGCTCAAACCAGCCACGACCAAAACGTCCTCGACCTTCTCGACCCACTTGCGTGTTTCGAGAGTGCCACCGACTAGGCCGTTGGCGTTGCGGAACACCACCAGCTCCGCGTGCCCCTTTTCGTCTTCGACGACAATGAGGCGATCGTTGGTAACAGGGCCAGTGCCGGCCAAGTTATCGTAAATCGGCTCTGGGGCGCGTGCCGCAAACCACATCTCAACACGAAACGCACGGGTCTGACCTTCAAAATGACGAACGGTGACATCGAAAGAAGCACCGGAAGCAACCAACCGAGAAACAAGGGAAGGAATCATAACGATCTCCTGAAAAGTGTGTGTAAAACCCAAAACGATGTAACAGGCGGGGCCGCCAGCGGCAACCCCGCGCACCGCCTAGTTGCGACTTTCTAGATGCTGGTTGTAGAACTCTTCGGTCTTCGCGTTGTGGAGGTCCAGCCAGGACTTTGTCTCGCACAGCGCGTCGAACACCTCCGAGCGGATGAGGTATTCGTCCCCGTCGCTAAGGCCCTGGCAGTCGGTGAACTCGACGTCTCGGCCGTCGATCTCCACGCTGATGGTGGCGGTGAACGGCGCGTCATTTCTCGTCCCGACCACAACGTAGGTCGGCATTCCCAACTCATCGCCTGGCTCCATGGGAACCAGCTCATGACTGCTGATCGTGATGCTCATGTCTTTTTCTCCGTGTGTATCCTGCGGGCGCCGCTGTGGCCCCCTCTCTTCTCTCTGTAACAGACCGTGGCGGCGGCGCAACGCCCCTGAGGCCGGGCAAGCCGGTCTTCAGGCGTTGGTATTTTTCTTTGGCCACGCTTCGGGGTTCATCTATTGGCAGTGCGCTTTTCGCGTATTCAAGGATTTTTTGCAGGAAATCATGGTCTCTGGCACTTATCGCGTATCCGACTAGTTCGTTGCCGTAGTGAAGGGGGACTGACCGAAACAGTTTTAGTTTTACAGATATTCTGCTGATATCGGTAACGTCTTTTAGATTTATGCGGCTTTCATTGCGTCTGTCTTTATCGAGATGCAGTATTGTTTTTTCCCAAAAGGTCGATCTCATCGCACTGCCGATGATGTATTTGAACATGTCGCGGATTCCTCCTTCTGGCGGGAACCAGTATTCTCCGTTTTGTTCAAATTCGAGCGCGGCTTTTAGCATCGCGGCTTCGTCGCCGAAGAAGCATTCTGCGAGGACAGCCGCGTGTTTTCTTGTCCAAGATTGCCGTTTTCTCATTTTGTCTCTCCTTAAAGTGTGGTATTAAACTATGCTGACGGTAGAGAAGATATCATTGTCTTGGGCTTGCCTTCTTTCAGCGATCCCTTTAGCCCAAGCGAAAGTCGAGAAATCGATAGTGGTTTCCCCATCCTGCGAACCGAAAAAGACGAAACACTCAAGCCAGAATAAAATATCATTTTCAGATGCCTCGCATGCGTCTTCTTCTTTGTCTTCGTCGACTTCTTCACAATACTTGGTAAACCATTCTTCTCCGCGTTGCTGACTACCGTCGATTGTGACTACCCAGTCTTGATTTTCGTTAGCGTCTTGTTCTTGCTTGATTATTACTTTTTCACCACTTTGGTTGAGGAAGTGATACATAGCGAATGAGGTGGAAGCCTCTGTGGCGACATAGCCGGCTTTGATAAGAACAGTTAAATCATTCATTTTGTCTCTCCTTGAGGTGCGTGTTATTTCCCTAATACTTTGTAACAGACGGGGCCACCAGAGGCAACCCCACTTTCCTCCTTGGAAACCGAACTATCCCACCGGCTTGTCGCGGAGTGTGGCGATGAGTTCCTCGATTTCGTCCAGAAAGATCGGACCATTTTCGGACCAATCGTATTCTTGCTCCATTTTCCAGACGTCGATATTGAGCGCGTCGACAACGGCTCCATCGTAGGCGATCGTGTCTTTCGTGACGCTCCCGATGTCGCAATAGCACTCAGAGTCGGTGTCGCGTTTGTCGAAGGACGCCTCGTAAAGGAGATGCCCTTGCTGCCCTTCGTGTTCAACCTCAAACAGCGCGATGAGTTCGCTTCGTTCGTCGCAGAGGATGGATGTCTGCGTGTTTCTGTAGACTAGCTTGTTGATCTTCATTTCTTTTCTCCGTGTGTGTGTTTCGCGGTCGCCACTGCGGCCTCCGCTTTCCTTTGTAACAGACGGGGCCGCTCCCGCAACCCCGCCGCAGCCGTCGTTTAGCTTGGCTGACCTAGCCACTCGTACCGGATGAACTCGACGGCATCTGACTCACTCATCGCCGAGGTCTCACAGGGATCGTACCCGTAGATCCTCTTGAATTCAGCCAGTTCTGGCGATCCAGGCTGGTGTAGCTTGTGCCCGTAGCCCTCAGACTCGATTAGCTCCAGCGCCCAGCTGATTGCTGGCGTGATTGCCTCCACAGCAATCGCGTCGCTGTCCATGTCGCCCTGCAGTTCGATTACTATCATGTCGTCGCTCCGTGTGTTCGTGGTGGATGTTCGTGGCAGCCGCGCTGGCCGCCCCCGTCTCCCCCACACTATACTGTAGCAGACAGGGGTCGCTGGCGCAATCCCCCGTAATTTGGCGATTAACCGTCGTTTGGCGGCTCAGCTCCTGTTTTCACTATCTCGGACCATTCTTCTGTATTGACGCATCCTAGCTCGGTGCTTTGGATTATCCGCCGGCCTCCGCGTTCTTCGGTGACGTATTCGCTGGCCTTGCACTGGTTATATAGGGTGTCCGCTTGCTTTAGGTCGTTAGTTATCCTTAGACCGGTACCGGTATCGTTAGCTTTTGCATCTGGGTGTAGAGCGACAACATATAGTTCGCTGTAGTAGACATGGAATGCTATACAGCTCTTGTGGCTCCCGCCTTGTGCGGTTAGCTTGATCCATTCGTCTTCTTGTAATTCGCTCGGTAACATCTTGGCATCTCCTTTGTGTGGTTTGGTAATAAACTGTAACAAACAGGGGTCGCTGCGACAACCCCCCGCCGCCGCCGTCGTCTAGCGATACTCCAAGCCGATGTTGTCCCACTGTGCTTGGTCGTAGACGATCTCGAGATCGTCAGAGGGAAAGCCCAGAGCTTCCAGTGTATCTCTGGCTTGCTCCTCTGTGTCATAGGCGTCCGCTATGACCTGTCCCTTTTCGTTTTTGATCTCATGGTAGCTTGAATCGCCTGCTTGGTTGAAAACGTAAAACACCATGTCGTCTCTCCGTGTGTTTCGGGAGACCACAGCGGCCTCCCATACTCCCTTGTAACAAGCAGAGCCACGGACGCAATATAGATATGAAAAAAGGGAAGGCGGAGCAAACTCCTCACCTTCCCCCACACAGGAGACCGATCCCCTAAAAATTGTTTAGCACTCGGTGTAGCCATCAAACCAAGAGCCAATGCTCGATGTCAATTCCAAACCCTCGTCAGAAGTGCAAGTCCTAGAGCTAGTCTCGGGGTCGTTGCAATGTGCCCGAGCCTCCTCCAGAGTATCGACAGTCTTGATGACCTTCGAGGTGCCAATCGCTGAGAATCTGATTATCTTGTACATTTCAAATCTCCTTGACCAGTGTTTCGAACCCAAAACCCTGTAACAAGGGGAAGAAAGACGTCAATCTATTCTGCAGGCGTTTTAGCTTGGCAAGGGGTGTTACAAACGCGGACCTTTTTCGTGTGTTCAAACAGCCAGACCAGGAGTTTATCCTTGTTGGTCGGGACCTCTACCTCAGTTGGCTGATCTTTAAGCACTTCGAGCTTTTGGGCTTTCTCATCCGCGTCCAAATCCCGGTAGATTGTGGTGAGGGCTGCTTTGGCTTTTTTGGCTTCTGCTTTTGTCCTGAAAAAGTGGTAGGTCTTGTCGCCGTCTACTAACTGGTAAATTCGCATGTCTTACTCCTGTTTGTGAAAAATTCCTAATTACTAGCTGCGTCGGTGGTGCAGCCACTGTTGATTGCCGAGTTTCTTTATGGTCTCAAAGGTAAACGCGTAATCGACAGCTTTTACAACACCAGGGTGGCCAGGATGATAATCATCGCCGGCTAGAAACCCTCCATTTTTCACCTTCGGCAACCAGACAACTATGTCCTGGAGAACTGAGAGGTAATCATGGGATGCATCAATATATACCAGATCGAAATAATTATCGGGGTGCTTTTGGGCTTCCGAGATTGAATCGTTTTTTACGATCTGTATTTTGTGGATGATCGGAGCGAGGTTTCGCATGGTTTCGCCGAAGTAGTCTCTGTCTTTTTTGTGTTCTGCCGAGCCCTGGAAGTGATCGACCGCGAGATAATTATAGTCGATGTTTTGGTTTATCAGGTCGACGTTCCAGATGGCTGTAGTCCGGCCGCAGTATACGCCCAATTCACATATATTTATGTGTTTACTTCTGTCGGTGTTTTTTAGGACGTGGGCTAGGACTTGGCCTTGGTCTTCGGGCGTGCCCCAGCCATCGATGGTGTGCCAGAAATGTAGCATTGGTGCCTTATCTATTCTGGGGGACTAATTCTAATAGTCCTCCTCCGGCTTGTTTTAGCTTTCCCTGTTTTACCAGTTCTCTCCAGACATCTGGGGGAAAGTCGGCCGGGGGTTGGATGGCGATGATGTCGTTGGTACTCCCCCCGGTCATTTGCCTGGTGCTGACCTTTGAGTCTTCAACCAGTTGGGTTAGTTTTAGCCTTTTTTTGAAGGCTTTGAACGCAGTTTTGATTAGCTTTGGGTCCATTCGGTTCTCCTTTTGGTTATTTACCGTTCTTTCCGGTTCCAAGGCTTGACAAAAACGTGCGGGTATTCCTCCAAGACATTGTTTCCTTCTCTGTTTTCTTGTGGGAGGTAATGGTAACTGAATGCTAGGTCGGTGAGCTTGGCGGTTTTCTGGAATAGCAACTTGACGCTTTTTCGTCTTGGATCTTCGTTATCCAGCTCTTCTTGGTCGTTTTTGATGTAGTCGCTGTTGCCGAGACGTATCAGGCTTTCACCTATGCCGGGTTGCCTAGTCTCTTTGGTCTGGTAATTGTAGGCGGAGCTGCAGGATAATCCTTTTTTGATTTGCCAAACCGGCGGTTTGTCGTCGTATTCTTCAAGGATTTCTTGGAAGGCTGGGTAGTGTCGGGTGTCGACGGAGGTTCTTTCGCAGGTCATCTTGGTTTCAAGCCATTCTTTGAATCTGAGGACGTCGGCTTTGGTCACTTGTGCTTTTTTCATCGGTTCTCCTTAAGAAAAGTGTTTTGGATCCCGAAATACTGTAACGAACGGGGTCGCTGTTCGCAATCCCGTTCGTTACATTGGTTAGACTATCGGCCGCGTTACCACCAAGAATAGTAGTAGACGGCTTTTCCTTCTTTGATCGCCACTCTTGCCTTTTCGACGAACTCTAGGTCATCCTCGATGGTGTCGTCGTTGGGCGGGTTGTTGCCGAAGAAGAACCCTGAGGTTTGGGGTAGCTGGTTGCTTTTTACGTCTTCTTCGAGGCGGTTCAGGTCTTCTTCTTCTAGCTGGACGGTGACGCAGTTGAAGCTTAGCGCTTTTCCTCCTTTTTCGTTGTAGAGTTTTTCCATCCATCCGTGGAGATCATGGTGTTTGCGCCAGCAGGCTAATTCTTCTTGCGCTTTTTCTGTCTCGTCGTCGAACTTTACGTCGGTTGCAGCTATTTCTACCACGCCTTTTGGTACTGCGAAGGCCCACATGTCTAATCCCATTTTGAAGCTCCTTAAAAAAGTGTGTTTAAAACCCAAAATCTTGTAACAAAGGGGGCCGCTTGCGCAACCCCCTGCTTTCCTCCTTGGAAACCGACTATTCTTCATCGTCGCATAGGTCGACACCTAGTTTTGCTATGATTTCTGCTGTCTCGATTTCGTCTAAACTGGTTCCTGACACGATAATGATAAGGAGCCAATCTTCCTGCCCCATCGTCCACGTACACTTAAGCGCCGTATATTTTAAATCACTATCATATTTAACGGGACCAATAGGGCAATCGCAATTGTTCTTGTTTAATTCGCAGAGATGATCCAACGCTGGCAATGTAAAGTCACCATGTTTGGTCTCGACAGTCGATCGTGACCATTCGCGCTGGTTTCCATCATAAACTGTCAAATGAAAAGTATTCATCACTATCTCCTTTGTGTGTGATTATCGAACCCAAAACCATGTAGCAAATGATGTAATCTGTGTCAATCAGGCTAGCTCTTTGGAAAGACGAGAGCTTCGTCTTCGTTTAGGGTTTCTCTGGTCGCCAGCAGGACGACCACATCTCTCATCGATCCTGCGTCATCGTCCCAAGACGGTGCAGGGTAAGAGCCAGCCAAAAACGAGGTTATGCCTTGGATGTGGTTGGTAACCCCAGGCGCGGCCATGACGGACACCTCGACGTCTGGGCCTTCAAGAAGCAGCTTTGCTAGCTCGTGTGTGAACATCTTTTATCTCCTTTGCGTGATTGTTAAACCCGAAACCATGTAACAAAAGGGGTTCCCCCAGCAACCCCACTTTCCTCCTTGGAAACCGTATTATTCAGCAGCCCCGAGCCAGACGATTTGGACGGTGCCTCGATGCCCGCGGTCTGTCTTCGTCGTGAGGAGGGTCACGTCCTCGATTTCCATTGATCCCGTCACCCGCCAAGAAGTCTCGTCTTCACCAAAGAGCTTCTTGCCGATGTCTCGGTTGAGCTCTTCTGCCGGCAGATCCCTGTCCAACACGAGATCTGACATGTCAGAAGCGTTCTGGAAGGTCTGGTGATATTGCTCTGCGCCATCTGTGAGCTCGTCCCAAATGATGACCACCACGCTTTCAATTCTCATATCTTCTCTCCTTGTGTGTGTTCTGCGGTCGCCACGCCGGCTCCCGCTTCTCTCTGTAACAGACGGGGGTCGCTGATGCAACCCCCGCGCCACCGCCACTGCGCCCTATCGCGTGACAGCGTCCCACTCTGCCTCTTCTTCTTCTGTCATCGACCGCATCTCGTCGACTTCGTTCCCCGCGATCTCTGGTGTCAACAGGATCGGGTGGTCTGATTGGGCGTCGACCCTTTCTCTGTGCCCGTTGCTGTGGATGATTACGGCCTCAGAGGCTCCGCCGGTCCAGTAGACCTTGATGCCATTGTCTAGGATGGTGGTCCCAGATTCGGTATTCGAGTGGCACAACATCTTGCTCATATCGTCTCTCCGTGTGTGTTGCGGGTGGGGCCGGGGCCGCCACACTGGCCGCCCTCGTCTCCCCCGCCTCTCCTCTGTAGCAGACAGAGGCCCGCGGCGCAATAGGCGCCTTTTGTTTTAAAAGGGAGAGCGGAGCAAACTCCTCACCCTCCCCCACACAGGAGACCGATCGCCTGAAAAATTAAACACGCTCCATGAACGCGTCCGCCTCTTGATCAGTAAGAATCACGTCCGTCGCGGTGTCAAGGTAAGCGTGGCGTTTTTGCTGGGGGTTGTACATGTAGTGTAAAGATCGTCCAGACCTCGACCGGAAAGGCAACTCCGTTCCGCCACAGGCTGGAACCCATTGGTCACAATTACCGGCCAAGGCGATTTGAAACTCGACCCTTTGTCGTCTCACTGTCTGGCATTCTCTTGTCGTCATTTCGTCTCTCCTTGAAAGTGTGATTTTCGAACCCAACACCCTGTAACAAGAGAGACAGACGACGCAATTCCAGCCAAATCAACAGGCAACCTGCGTCAATTCGGCTCTGTATTCCATCCACAATTTGCCGAGAAGGTTTTCACCGACCCAAACGCCGTCGATGAATTTAGCACCCCATGGGGAAGCCTTTCTGCTACTGCAGTCTTCGATTATTATTGATTCTTCAGTCGCCAATAATTCTGCTTTTAGCTCTTTATTGAATGTCAGCTTTAATCTCAGCATTAGCTTCATGTTTTTGATGTCTTGCGGGCCACATGGCTTTACGACCATCAGGTCTTTGAATTTCTTGGCCATCATCTTCGCGGTCATTGGGCTTTTTTCGGCTCGGATGATTTCTCGGATTTTGCTGTCTTCTGGGAATCTTAGTGCTTGGAATAGGGCTTCGGTGGTCAACCACCATTCATTGTCGTATTTTACCGGATGTGCACTCATGTTGCTGAGCCATCCGTTTGTTTCTTTTGTCTTATTAAATCTTACTATCTTGCTCATGTTGCCTATCGTTGGTGTAGTTTATCTGATAATTTGTAACAAACGGGGTCACCTGAGGCAACCCCGCTTTCCTCTCTGGAAACCGACCTTCTCTACGTTGGGTCTTCGCAGCTTGTAAGACTCACTCCGAGCTCTTCTTCGAAGACGGTTGGGTCACCGGCGCCGCAGAACAAGCCGTCGTCGTAAAGCCCAAAAACAGCAGTGAGCGTCACGCTAGGCTTTGCAGAGAGCTCGTACCAGAGCTCGTCGTACGGTTTGGAGTAACCGAACTTCTCTTGCAGGTAGAACTTGCCGTTGATTTCGTAAAGGTCAAGACTGTCCAGCCAAGGCCCGTAGTCCTGTTTAGTAAGCAACTCGTGTGAGTCGTAAGAGTTGTGCATTCGTTTCTCCTTAAAAGTGTATTTCGAACCCAAAACGTTGTAGCAAACGGGGCCACCAGAGGCAACCCCGCGATCACATATCATCGTTGGACATTTCGTTGTCGCTTTCCCAGCTAGCGTCAAAGTCGCCGTAAGCTTCAGGAGTGTAATCTTCAGGCAAATCGTCCGTACCTTCGTAAGCAGCGTTGTTTAATTCCCTTAAGTGGTCAATCAATCTAATACGCACGTCGGGGGTTAAATTTTTTCGAATAATAATCAAGTCGGCCATATCCCCTAGGGACAGTCCATCTGTCCCTACAAGAATATTGGCTTCTGCGATCGTCTTCGGAAATTTCTCGCTCATTCTTATCTCCTTTTCTCTGTGTGTCTTGCGGCCGCCACGGCGGCTCCCGCTTTTCATTGTAACAAACTGGGGTCGCCGAGGCAACCCCGCTTTCCTCTCTGGAAACCGTATTACGCGCCGTATCGCCTGTCAGCCGCAGTCCGAAGCTCCTCGAGCAGCAGCTCGCGCCACATCACCGAGTCCTCAAAGCACTTCACGTTCAAGTGATAGTGCGCAAGGAACAGACCGTTCAAGTGAGTCCCACTCCAAACCACAGCCTTCTTCATCAGCTTCTCGCTCGGCCGCGCAGGGCCAAACTTCGCCACAAGCTTATCAGCCATCTCAGCAAAAGACAAGTCAACCATTTCAGAAGTCCTCATAGCAAACCCTCCAGTGTGAAAAAAAGGAAAAAACCGCAAACCACTGTAACAAACAAAAGGGAAGAGCGCCAGAGCCGGAGCCCTGGCGCAACCCCCAGGGATTATCGGGGGAGACGAACCGCGTAGAACGTGTGCTCGTCGTCCTTCGCCGCCACCAGCTTGAACTCGTCCTTCACGGCCTTCAGGAGACGCGCGATGTTCTTCGCCTTCGGGTCGATCTCACCCGCGCAGAGATAGTCCGAGCTCTTCATCTGCCACACGAGCTTCCGCTCGCCGAAGTCGTCCCACTCGTCCCGGACTTCGCAGAAGGGCTCATATTCCCAGATCTCGAAGTGACCGGAGGCCTCGGGGCACGCGATGCGCTCACCGAGCCAAGACTTGAACTTCACCACATCCGCCCTCATTACCTTACCCATAGCAAACTCTCCGTGTGTGTCTCGCGGGGGGAGCAGGGCCACCACACTGGTCGCCACCGCCTCCCCCGCCTCCTCTCTGTAACAAGCGGGCGCCCTGCCGTCAATCCGTGAGGCAATTCCCCTGGATATAAAAGAACGGGCCAGCGTTTTACCGCCAGCCCGTTCCCACACACGAGACCGATTTGAAGCCCAGAGGAAAGCCCTCAGGGCGTGTTTTACTCTCCTGCTAGAATCTTGGCACACTCTGGCCCGATTCCGGTATCGAGAGATTCGGGGTTGGTCAAGACCCGCTTGCAGCGGCTGCAATGGCCGTTGTGGCGGATCTTGTAGCCCTCAGGAAGGCTTCCGTTCGTCCAGATTTTGTCGAACGCCCAACGAACCACCTTCGTTTGGGTCTGGTCTTCGGTGAATTTAGAAGCTCTGGTCATCCTCACCTTGCCAAATTCAGCGTCGAGGAGTCCGAGGTAAGCGTAGTGCTCAACGTTGTCCGTTCCAACCATCGCTCGGACGAACCATGCGTCCGGATAGTTCTTCTCCGCCTTCTTTTTCTCCACTTTGAACGTGAAGTGTTCACCCTTGTTGTTTTCGACGGTGAAGATCGCGTTGCCAGCGGTGATGAATTCTTTGCTCAACATTCTGATTCTCCTTAAGAAAGTGTGTTTCCAACCCAAAATCCTGTAGCAGAGTGTAACGATTTTGTCAATATTAAAAAGAGAGAGCGGAGCAATCTCCTCACCCTCTCCCACACAGGAGACCGATCACCTGAAATTTAGCTGCGTGAAGGGTCCACGCAAAGTCCAGCCATAAAGGCGGTCACGATTTGTCCAGCTGTGGCCAAGAAGGATATGAAAAAGGCGAGGCTTATGTCGATCTGGCTTGCATTGATAGCAGCGACATAGCCAGCACAGCCCAATAATACCGAAACGCCAAACATTGCGAACATCATCATTTCGTCTCTCCTAAAAAGTGTGTTTCGAACCCAGGATTCTGTAACAAACGGGGGTCACCCAGCAACCCCATTTGCCGACTTCGCCCGCGCCTTCAAGAAATGTTTTAGGACTTCAGCGAGGATTTCAGATTCGGTCTTCATCTTTTTGTTTTTTAGTGCCTTTTCCATAGCTTCCCCCACAGCTTCTTTCACATCAATGACCAACTGTGCCTCTGCCTCTGCCTTTGTTGGGAATGTAATTGCCTTATCTTGGCCGCTTTTCATTTTCTCAAGGATACCGTGGGCGTCACCTACCATCCACCCACCATCGTTGAGCGGGTGATCTAGGACGGAGATAGCTAATGCTGGATCGCCATCGCAGATTTCGAGTAGATATTCAGCCACGCCATCCTCGTAACCGCTTTTGCTCAGAAGATCCAGATCTACTTCGCGACCCCATGTCCTGTAACATTTGTTCCATAATTTGACTTTAGCTTCAATTGACATTTCGTCTCTCCTAAAAAGTGTGTTTCGAACCCAGGATTCTGTAACAAACGGGGGTCACCCAGCAACCCCCACTTTCCTCGTTGGAAACCGATACCCTACGCAGCCCGATCCCTCTTCCGGGCA
>Ga0214919_10004430_pt1 | contig 20560 bp, 17 predicted proteins | sample LL1503_MetaG_FD_177994 | JGI IMG/M metagenome (GOLD analysis project Ga0214919, IMG submission 177994) | Freshwater microbial communities from Lake Lanier, Atlanta, Georgia, United States - LL-1503 | ecosystem: Environmental > Aquatic > Freshwater > Lake | place: USA: Georgia | collected... | reverse complement strand
TAGTTATCTAGTTAGTTATCTAGTTAGTTATCTAGTTAGTTATCTAGTTAGTTATCTAGTTAGTTATCTAGTTAGTTATCTAGTTAGTTATCTAGTTAGTTATCTAGTTAGTTATCTAGTTAGTTATATAGTTAGTTATATAGTTAGTTATCTAGTTATCTTTATTATTACTATGTAATTAAATTTAGATAATAAATACATATATATATATATCATACAACTAAATAATTTAGTGTATTTAGTTTATAAAGTTAGTCCTAGAACAACATAAAACTAAATAAAACTAAATAAAACTAAATAAAACTAAATAAAACTAAATAAAACTAAATAAAACTAAATAAAACTAAATAAAATACAAAATAATATATACAAAAAAATATAAATAAATATAAATATAAATAATAATAATACATAATAAATAATAAATAGTAATAACTATCTAGCATTAATTAATACAATACAAAACAATACAAAACAATACAAAACAATATAATACTAACTAATAAATAATATGTCATCGTCATCAGAAAAATATTGGTTTCAAGATTTGTCAGGAACAATTTTCAATTTAGATTATATTGTTAAAGTGCTTCCTGATAATAATATGTCATATGCTGAAAAAATTAATGCTATAGTAAGATTAAGTATTTATCTAGGTGTTATATTAGCATTATTAAATACTAATTTCCTATATATCTATATACCAATTATTACAATGTTAGCAACATATACATTATATTTATTTCGTATAGAACAACTAGATAATGTAATTGCCCAACACAGTAAGAAGAATAATAATAATAAGTCTGGCAGTATAAATCACATAAATAATGTACCACAATCAAAACTAGATTTACTTACTAAACAAAATATGATAGGGCAACAAAATAGTTTTGCAGATATATTAAATATTAAACAATGCACACAACCAAATAGTAATAATCCGTTTATGAATCCGTTATTATTTGATAGTAGATTGCGTAATAATGCGTGTGATGTTATTAAACCCGAAAATCAATTACAAATAGAAAAAGAATATAATAAATATTGTATTAAAGATGCTAGTGATATATGGAATCATAACTCTGGTAGAAGGCAATTTTATACAGTTGCTAATACATCATACCCAAATAATCAGGGATCATTTGCTAACTGGTTGTATAAAACACCACCAACTTGTAAAGAAGGTAATGGCGCACAATGCATTGCCAATATACCATCACGCATAAACTCAAATTTAATAACACCTGGATTTATACAATAAAAATAAAGAAAATACAAATATTAACACATATACACATATATACACATATATATATACACATATATATATTCTTAGTATAGTATTGTGTATATTTATAGTTATCGCTTGCGTTTTACACCTTTTACATTAATATTATTATCATATTCAAATTGCAATTCAATATGCTTACGTTTCTTAGAATAGTTTTTATATTTTTTTAAAATTACTAATGTGCGATCATAATTAATCAATGTTAATCGTTTAATCATTTCAGCGTGTTCAAATCGTGTGTGTTCATTACAGAATTTTACATTTGTATATATTTCATAATCATAATTAGGATAATCAAATATATAATCAGGTGTAAATTGTATTTGTTTTATACACTTACACCCTAAAGTTTCATAGCCACATTGCGACCATAACAATGTATTATTAATAATGGTATGTTTTTTGTTAACGGTTATATATTTAGTATCAAATGTGGTGTTAGATGTGGTGATAGATTCTATGTTCGGGTTTTCATCTTTTTTTTTAATTTCAGTTGTGCCATCTTTATATGTATAATAACCTGTTATACTACTTTTAATTTTATTATTATTCCATATACGTGAGCATTCATCAAAATCAAATATATAGGGTTCTATTGGTAAATCTAACTGTTCTATCAATTCTGGATGTTCTTCATCACTAAGAAAACAATTATACATATCAGGGATAGCAACTATATCAGCCATATTATATTAAATTATATTATAATAAAAGTAAATACAATACTTATAAATTATATTAAATTATATTAAATTATATTAAACTAAAAATCAATTTTTTAATGTTTTATATATATTATATACTATATACTAAAAAAATAATCATACACAATACAATAATTCATATGTTTTAGTATAATTATATATAAAATATTTAAAAATTGATTTAATATTTATATTACATATTTAATATAAATATAAATATAAATATTAAATCAATTTTTAAGTATTAAGTGTTATTTTTAAAATAACATAAAATGAGTAATTTAATGCTTGCAAATATAATACACTATTTAGATATAAACCCCAACTTATATAAATTAATATTTAACAAGAAATACTATAATAATTTTTATAAGCGTAATCTAGCATATAATTTTTATAATTCTAATGGTAGTCTTAACGTAAATACACGATATATACTTAAAAATGGCAATGAGTTGTTAGGACCATTAAATATACTAAGTATTAAGAAAGAATATATTGATAATATCGATTTGACTGGTAAATTACTTACATTAGAAGAACGCATAAGCATTAATATAACATTTGTAGCATCTAATAATATTACTGGGTTAAATCTTAACAATATTAGTGTTATTCATTCTATTACAAATAGTAAAACTATTAAAAAACTTAGTATATTTTTAAATAATTATCCTTATTTACAGATTATTAAACTCGATGATGCAATTACACATTTGGATTCACATATGCTAGATAAAGATGATATTATTATTAACGATATAGTAAAAATTGAAAAAATATTATATAATTTATGGATACGCGAAGTATATATTATTTCAGATGAAGATATTAGTAATATTAAGCATATTATGCATAAATTTATATTACCATTATATAAAACGCAAATGCGTGAGGCCTGTATTGGATGGTTAAATATAATAATGAAACGCGCTCCTACTAATGACGCATATATACATATACATATGGGTCATATTGATACAACACACATTAATTATAATGATGATATATATGAAGTGTTTGAAATGTTTAATATTACAATTAATGATATACCGCTTAATTATAACCCAAATGATTATAATACTGAAAATACCAACATTACCAACAATATTAAACTAGAAGAAGTGTTGCACCGAATAATATCATTATATTATGAAAATAAATAAATAAGTATTATAATGTTAAATTAACAAATTAACAAATTAACAAATAGTTATAATTTTTTTTGATATTCTACTATTTCTAAATATACACGTTGTTTTGAATACGTTGGGTCATTAAACATTTCTAATATAATATTTTCAACAGCAAATGAATTATAATTATTTCCCAAATTGTCTTTTAATGTATCTCTAATATATTTTTTTAAATCAAGTGATTTATTGATATATAAATTATCAATTAATTCACTTAACATATTATTTTCTAATTTTGTTTGCTTAGTTTCAGTTAATGTTTTATCATAAAAATGCTTAATATAAAAATATGTAATATCACGTATCATACTTGTTAAATTATTTGATGCCATTGCAAATTATATTATATTATACTAATTTATAGATTTAATTATTTTTTAAGTTAAAAACGTAAAATTATTATATAAAATTTTAATATAATTATAATATTAACGTATAATTAATTAAGTTTATTTATATTATATATTATATTAATAAATATAATAATACATATAATACATATAATACATATAATACATATAATACATATAATACATTAATACATATAATACATTAATACATATAATACATTAATACATTAATACATTAATACATATAATACATATAATACATATAATACAAATATAATTTTATGTAAATATTATGTTTCAATATATAAGAAAGTTATATTCGCAATGTATATCTATTTATAAAATCAAAAAGCAATTACAATTAATTCATAATGTATTACCAACGCACACAACTATTGATGATTTATTTCCCGATTTTGCTAAGTTAAAACAATTAATATTTAAATGTGGTAGTATTTATATTAAATTTTTACAATGGTATATTAGTAAATTAAAGTCAAATATTATTGAAAACGATAACACATTAGAAACCCTAAATATGAGTAAATTTATATCTTATTTTGAGGATATATTTGAAAATTGCCCCCATCATTCAATCGAACATACTAAACAAATATTTAAACAATCCCTTGATATAGATGGTGTTAAACTAGACGATTATATCGATATATCAACAATGAAAGTTATTGCATCTGGTAGTATAGGTCAAGTGTATTGGGCAACACGTAAATCTGATGGTCTTGAAATTGCTATTAAAGTAAAACACCCTGATATTGCTAATGATCTAGAAGCACAATTTTCAATAATTAAGTTATATAAGTTTTTACAATCATTTAACTATATTAAAAAACGATACACGTTAATATTTAATATTGATGATTTCTTATTTGATATTATGCAACAATGTGATTTTCGTATAGAAGCAAGTAATTGTAATAAATTTAGAGAAAATTTTATTGATAGTAAAGATTTTATTGTATTCCCTGATGTCATATATCAATCAGCAGATGTATTAATTACAAATTATATACCTAGCATACCTCTAGAAACATTAACACCAATACAATATTATAATATTACTATTAGTTTTGTATGTTTTTTTTATCAAATGCTATTTGTTGATAATTTCATACACGGAGATTTACATTGTAAGAACTGGAAGGTTAAACTATCAGCAACTGGCAAACCACAATTAATAATTTTTGATTGCGGTATATGCTTTAGTAATATTGATAAACAACTTACAAATGATTTCTGGTTTAGTCTTGCGAAATATGATATAGAACAATTATCAATAACACTAGAAAAATTTATTATAATAACAAATACAATATCTGATAGTGAGATATTAATATATACCGATATGCGACAAATAATTACAAATATATTTAATAATATATTAAAAGATAGTTTAAGTATATCATTAGTATTAAAATCAATAATACAATTCTTTACATCACATAATTTTATAATTCATAAATTCTTAATTAATTTAAGTATATTAATATGTGTAATCGAAGAATTTTTTAAAAAAAGCGACATCATTAATCGTGATAAACCCAACCCTTATAATATTAATATGTTTGAAATTATTAATGATAATCAACTAGATATTATTGCGTTTTGTAATGCTAATAAATGTTATCCAAAAGTTGCTGAATTATTTAATGCAGAATTAGATAATAAATTTATTGAATACAAAAAAAACTTAGCAAATAATAATATTAATGATATTAAACCCTGTAATAATCAACCTGTGCTATTTTCTACATTAGGATTAACAACACTAAAATTTAAAATACCTGAATAATTTAGCCTGGCACCCTATTATATTATTTATATTTGTATATTTGTATGTTTTTATTTTTTTATAATTTATTAGTTATTTTTGTATTTTTGCATTTTTGCATTTTTGCATTTTTGCATTTTTATAAATATAATATATATTATAAATATAATATATACATACTTAATATAAATTTATTATATAAAATGTTAGAAACAAATATAGAACAAACCACCCCACTAACAACTACATCACAACCTATACATATACATAAATATATTACAAGTAATGATACTTTAAATAATATATCAGATAATGCAACTGCAACTGCAACTGCAACTGCAATTGCAACTAGCACTAATCACACTGTTAGAAAAGTTAAAAAAACAAAGAAACAAATATATAAAAATTTAACAATGTCAGAGGTCATAGATAATACATCATATGATCATTTTAAGCACTTAATAAGCATATCAAAAAACTTATGTAAAGGACAAACACATAATAAAACGCGGTATAAAGTTCATACAGCATTAAGTAAGGATTATGCAACATTGCAAACTAAACACCATTATAAAACCTTATATATGCATACACCTACTGAAATAATAGCATATATTGCTGTAAAACTATATAAGACAGATGGCGGGTTTATGTTTATACATAAATTATGTTCTAATGGCGGGGGGTATGGAACAACACTTATGAATATTATATTAGAAGAAGCACGCACACAACACGTCGCGCTGGGCATAACATATCTATCATTAACAACTCATAATTTAGATTTAATAGATTATTATAAAACATTTAATCCTACACGAATTGAAATCGTCGATAGTCCGGGATCAAAACGCAAAATACCTAAAAAAGTTGCATATATGATATGGCAACTATCTCCGAATATGCCTTATCTTAGTTATAGTTAAGTTATCCCGTATATGTATATGTATATGTATATGTATATGTATATGTATATGTATATGTATATGTTAACTTATAGTAATCATCTAACCTAGCAGACTATTATTTTATTTTGTTTTTAATTAATTTTAAATTATTTACTTTTACTTTTATAAATAAAATATATATTATAAATAAAATATATTATAAATATAATAATCATAATAATCATAATACAAAAAATGGTAGATTCTAGTTATACAAAATGGCAAATTAGCATTTTTTCAGCATTTATATTTTTTTTAGTAGTAAATCCATATACATATATGTTTACACAACACATATTAGGTTGTGTATTTGGTAAGATTGCAGACACTAATGGATGCCCCACGCCTCTAGGATTATTTATTCATACAATTGTATATATATTATTAGTTCGTGGTTCTATGGATTTACATCTTTTTACAAAATAATCATAATTACCCTAATTATTTTAATTAGTTATTTTCATTTTTTGTAAATATTATTTATGTTATAATTATAAGTATCATTATTTTATTTTTTATAGTTAGTTATCTAGTTAGTTATCTAGTTAGTTATCTAGTTAGTTATCTAGTTATATTTATTATCAATATATCAATAATTATGGCATTTTATTGGGGTATAGTATTTATAGTAATATTAATAATATTAATAATAATAATATCACAAACGCAAACGCAATCACAATCAAAATCGCAATCACAATCACAATCACAAACACAAACACAAACACCTATAAACAATATACATATACCTATCCTAGAAGAACCTTTTTTAGCAATAAATGATAAACAATTATATAATTTAGATGATGATAACACTGGAGCATCATCTATTGAAACAATTATTCCTGCCCCACAAAATCAATTATCAGATATACAATTACAAAATACTGACACTAATATATTACGTAATGTAAGAGTATTAAAATTGTTTTCTATGAATGATGAAATTGATTATTATCAAATGTATAATTTATTAAAAATATATAAAATACAAAAAGATATAACATTTAATTTATCGTGTGATGACATTGCAAAAACACAAAAACAACACCCAGCACAACCAACACGATCCGCAACTAATAAAATATATAATATATTAAATGAAGAAAATAAACATAATCTAGTATATATTAGAATTAAATTGGAATTAATTTCATTACTAAATAAGTTAATTATAAGTAAAGGTTATTATTTACCTTATCACCAATATGATTTTCTAAAAATAATAAATAGCAATTTAATTAGTAAAACTAGTGTTCCAACACCAACAACAACAAATGATATGTATATAGATAATTATATTTTTACTTTAACAATTGGACGCAATCATAAATATCAATCTTTTACAATATACTATGATATTGATATTATTAAAAATGCACTTACATCTGGAACTGAAAGCACAACACAATTAACTACTTATACAATACGTATTAATAAAATAGAATTAATAGGATTACCATCACAAAACACACACGAACGCACCACTAGCAACACAACCAATGATATTACTAGTAATATTGTAAATCCAAATAAAGATGGTAAATTGTTTGAATCACAATATATTAAATATATTGATGATATGGAAAACAGCGATATAGATACTGGGATATTAGATACAAGCATACATAAAGCATTTATTGAAAACCATAAACTAACTATCGCAACTGGCACATATGAAAATACACATAAATGCTTTGGTTTAGTTAATGGTAAAAGTAAAGAATTAATATCATATAATAATCCTATATTTTGCAAATCATATCACCCTGAAATATCACAAAATGGCGTATGGGATGCGCCTTGCCAAGTTAATAGCGATTGCCCTTTTTATAATGCAAATACTAATTATCCTAATGAATTTGGTAAATGTGATACAAATACAGGACAGTGCGAAATGCCACTTGGTATAATACCTATCGGATTTACTAAATATGGGAAAACTGAACCCGATTGTTATAATTGTGATAGCAGTTTTACTAATAATAAATGTTGTAGAATACAATATAATAATATTCATACACCAAATGTATTGAATTCACAACCCGTAAAATACACATCACCTGATTATATTTTTAATAATGATGAATCTAAACGAAAACAATATGCGAATTTATTAACATCTCAAGATTTACACGTTAATCCAAGTATATAAATATAAATAAACAAAAACACATATATACAACTAAAAATTGAAACTATATAATAATATATATATATATTATTTAATTTGCTATTATGGATTCTTTACACAATTCACATATATATATAAATAATAAGAAAAAGAAACTATGTATAGATACTAATACTAATACTAATACTAATACTAATACTAATACTAATACTAATACTAATACTAATACTAATACTAATACTAATACTAATACTAATACTAATACTATTATAGAGACAGTATCCTTTATTACAGACAAAGCAACGCATGAACATATATTTACAGAAGGTATTAAAGCATTAAATGAAGACAATGCAAATACAATAATTGACGCGTATGTTAAAAAGTATAATGATAATGATACTGAATTAATTAAAATGATAGAATATGCACTATACGAAAAACAACAAGAATACATACAAAAGAAACAGTTTGAACTTGATAATATTATATGTATTCATCGTAATAATTTACATAAATTAATTAATACAGTATATAATACACTATTATTAAAATTATTAAATGCTCCGCTAGCACAACGTGAATTACTTATAAAAAACAATACTATTAAAATTTATATACACAAGCAATATATGTTGCATTTACATGTAGACTATATGTTCAAAAATACTAGTATTAATAATATAAGTGATATTAATACTATTAATACTGATATTTATAAACATTTAGCACCCATATGTTATGTTATGTTAGTCCATAATAAATAATAATAAACTATATAAAATTACATATAAATATACATATATAAAATTACATATAAATATACATACATATACATATAAATATACATATATATATTAGTTTTTTTAATTTATTTAAATGTTAATAGGTATTTCAATTGTTCGATATTACTGATAATCTCATCACGTATATTTAATAAATCTGTATGATTATTTAAAATATCATCAATACGGTTTGTTAATAATATTACAAATCCATTTAAATGCGTACTTATATTAGTATCTGTATGCGATGAACCTGATAATGTATATTTTTTTACGGTGACACGCCCATATATCCCCTGAGCAACTTCTAAAAACTTATCCATTAATATAGCATATTTTTCTAAGTATTCATCAGATGCTTTATGCGCACCATATGCATTAGTTTGAAAATGAAATAATTTAAGTATAACTTGATGATTTAATAAATTCATTACTAATTTATTTAAATTAGGTATAATTTTATTATTGATATTTTTATTCATATTAGCATTATTAGATGGCATTGTAGATAATTCCGAATTAGTTATTGGTGCTGTAGTAGCATCTTCGCTAGTTGTAGCATTTGTTGCTAAGTTTGTTTTATTTATTAATTGTGTAGTTGGATTTGTTTCTGCATCTTCTTCTTTCTCTTCTTCCGCATCTTCTTCTTTCTCTTCAGCATCTTCTGCTTTCTCTTCTTCAGCATCTTCTTCTTTCTCTTCCGCATCTTTCTCTTCCGCATCTTCATCTTTCTCTTCTTCTGCATCTTCATCTGCGGGTGGTGGTAATGTATTAATTGTATTATTCGGTTTTACATTTGTATTTGCTCCTAGACTAGTTTTCATTTGATTATTATTAATAAGTGCTGTTTCGTTAGCTTTAGATAATGTAATATTTTTAAGTGTAGCATTAGCATTATTAGATGCATTTGTGTTTTTACGCGTGCTATTACGCTTGTTGTTATTAATAATGCTAATTGCTGATGGCAAATTTGATGTTGCATTAAATTTAAGATTAGGATTAGCATTAGATGTGTTTGTATTCATTTTAATTAACTATAATTTTATTATATTATATATATATTATATTTTAATTATTTTAATTATTTTAATTATTTTAATTATTTTAATTATTTTAATTATTTTAATTATTTTAATTATTTTAATTATTTTAATTATGCTATATTATTCTATGTTATGTTATTATTATAAATAAAATATATAATAAATTATTATAACTATATAATGAATAATAATGATATACTAATACCAATACCAATACCAATACCAATACAAATACAAATACCTATAAATATGATAACATATTATGATATTATTAATAAATATATTAATACAATATTTATTGATGAATTTCCTGAAGCATTAAAAAATCAAATTACATATATTTTAAATGATGGCAAGAAAATTCGCTCAATATTATATTTAAGTTTTAGTAATTATATAAATCTTAATAATAATAATAATAATAATAATAATAATATATTACCAGTACGCTTACCAGTACAATTACTATTACTAGATATAATATTATTTATATGTGTTGCTATTGAATTATTACATTGTGTAAGTTTAATTATAGATGATCTACCAGATATAGATAATGATGATATACGTCGAAATAAACCATCATTTCATATTAAATTTGGTATAGAATATACGCATTTTTTTATATATTACATATTGAATAAAATTTATATTCTATTACATAGTAAATTAGATATATTGATTACACTAATATCATCACAACAACACATAACAAATAATATAATTAATTATTATAAACAATCTATTAAAAACATAATAAAATTATGCACTGTTAATATTAATGAGTTGCTAGATGGTCAATATCTAGATTTAGAATATTTACACATTAATAGTAATAATAATACTAATACTAATACTAATACTAATGATACTAGTAATAGTAATAATTCTATACATAATACAATCATTCACATAATTCATAAATGCATAAATTCTAATAAAGATAAAATAACAATTGAAAATATAGATAAAAATATATTGCTAAATTTGAAAAAAACGGGTTCATTATTTGCGTTATCTTGTTCGGTTAGTGTATTAGTTCAATCACTAGTAAATAATATACAAATAGATGCAGATATAACAGATATAACTAATACAGAGGCAACAATTGCATTATTAATATGGGGATATATATTAGGATATATTTTTCAAATAAGCGATGATATTTTAGATTATAATAGTGATACGCTAAATAATAAACCTAATATATGTAATATTTTAGGTATGGATGATAGTATATTATTATTTAATAATTGTTGTGAATGGTTAGAACATAATATTAATGATATACTATTACAATTTAATAAAAAAACAAAAAATAATGAATTATATTTTGATATACAAACAATTTTACAAATTATTAAAAAAATAAGAGATAGGGTATAAACTAGTTATAGATAAGATAGAAAGCATATATACATATACATATATACATATTAAGCAGTCCATTTCTCATCTACTAATCCATTTAGAATAGATGTATCAGTATTCCAAAAAATATCGTGTTTTAAGATTTCAATAAGTTTCTTTTTTGTTAATTTATTATTACTATTTTCATAATATAAATTAATTAATTTTGTCATAAATTGATTACAATTATGGTTTTCATCAACTAATTCATCATATGTACCTATAATTCCAGTTCGCAATTGATGAATTAATAAGTGTGAGTTTGGTGTCATATAACGTTTAGCACCCGCAATACTTAATATACTCCCAGCACTAGCAACACATCCCTCAATAATAGTATGAATAGGCACACCAGATGATTTAATTTTATCATATCCATAAAACCCTGCTAATAGATCGCCACCATTTGTAGTAATATGAAGAAATATAGGATTTACATCTAGATTACCATATATACATCTATGTTTTGCATTTTTAATACTATTATTTATTTGGTCTATTTTAGTTGCTAGTTTATCAATGCTTTCTTTTGATACATCTGCTTTAAAAAAAATATGATTTTTATCTATATAAACATCTTCATCTTGGATATTGCCGAATAATTTAGGAAGTTTAAACGGTTTATCATCACTGTCATCATCACTATCATCATATTTATCATCTTTATTATTTTTAGTAGTTTGTTTAGTAGTTTGTTTAGTAGTTTGTTTTGGTGTTTTTTTAGATGTTATTACAAATGCATTACTATTATTATTGCTATTATTGCTATTTAGTTTATATTCATATACGCTAGGTGCATTCAATGTAGAAGATTTTTTAATTTTACTTTGCGAACGAGTCATATTAGGCGTATACATTATTATTGGTATATTTTAAAATGTATAATTTTATCTGATTACTTACTTATAAATTTTAATAATTAAAATAACGCGTTATCTAATTAAAATATAATAATTATTTTATAGTAATTATTGTTTTTTAAATTAAATTTTTATTTATAAAATAAATAGGATGCTAGAAAGCTAGAAAGCTAGAAAGCTAGAAAGCTAGAAAGCTAGATTAGGTTATTGTTATATTATCTAGGTCAAACAGTATAATAAACAACTTTATATAAAATAGAATAATAACAAAATAATTATTTTTTTTAATTATATTCTTTTAATGTCATCCAGTAGTATTATTATTTTATTAATTGTATTATTATATTTGTTTGTGTGTTGCATTCTAGTATATGTGTTTTTTAAAAATAAACCATTATGGCATAGCATATATACATATTTACACAATAATATAATTAATATTATATATAGTATTAATCCATATTATATTAAACAATTATTTTATGAATATTTTATCTGCCAGAAGCATTCAATACTAAATTTAACATTTCCAGATACAGATATAGATACAGATATTAAAAACGAATCAAATACTAAAATAAATACAGATATGCATAATTGTTTATGTTTATTATGCTTTACAGAACTAGAAGATGCAAAAACAAACACTACACCTAATATATATATACAAGAAATAACACAATTATATAATATTTATAATTTATATAAACAAATTGATACATTTAATTTATTTAGTTTAGATAAAAACCTAGATAACAACCTAGATAATAACCTAGATAACAAAAAAACAATATTAATATCACAATATAAAATGTATTTATGGTTATTAGAAAATAGTATTAAAGATTATGAATATATTAAAGATGCAACATCCGATATTTATTATAAATTAAAAGACGCATTCACACACATCAATACAAATAACACAACTACTACTATAACACCAGCAAACTTAGAAAGCATAGAAAGTATCGAAAGTATTGAAAGTATAGTATATATAGAAAATAATTTACAAATATACAAACATATTATTAATATTAATACTATTAATATTAATTTATATAAAAATGAAAATATACATCTGCCAGAACAAAAAAATAAGCAAGAACAGATAAAACAATTACAACATATTAATAGTTATTATTTATATGCATTATTTAATGATATATATGCGTATATAAAACACATTAATATCCTAGCATTGCAAAGTATTATATAACTATAACTATAACTATAACTAGTTAAAATGTATGATTATGCTTACAGCATTCAATAGGTGTAATTATTATTTTACAGATTTTTGTATGATTTACGTTTAAATCATTTATTGTGTTTAATTTTGCATAATTACACATATCAACAAGTTTAATATTGCTAATAAAACATACAAAATTAATAGTATGTAAGCATTGATATAATATATATTTTAAGTTTGTGAATGTTTGCTTAATTTTAAGCGTACAATCATAATCAATTATACATAATGGATTTAATATAGGTTTCAGTGTATTTATATATTCGTCTACACTAGGTATCATAATACATAGTTGTTCTGTATTTATAAACCTTTTATTTAGTAATATTATTTTATCACATAATGAAATAAAGCATATAATAATATCTATATGTTCATCATATTCAATTTGATTATCTTTATATGTTTTATTATCTATAATAGTATATAATTGTAATTCATATGTTCTTGGAATATTGTAATTATATATGTTTTCAATAATACTATCATCATTTAAACTATCCATTTAATTATAGAAATATTTATAAAATAAATATATTTAATATATTATTTTATAAATCAATTTTTTATTTATAAAATACATTATTATCTTTGTTAATAATAATAATAATAATAATAATAATATGGCAACTAGTAAATTTAATAAAGTAGTAAAAAAAAATAATATAACTTATACGCATCTAAATATGCGAAATGCAACTAACGGATTTAAAACCCGTAAAAACGTGTATCGTTATGCAAAAAAATCATTGGTAGGTGGTAGTGCTAGTGCTAGTTTTGTGGGGGATTATTATAGCACTTTTATAGATAATGTTAAAATGTTAATACCTGCATCCGACGCACAAAAAAAAGTTGATATTAAAGAATTTAATGCACCTATTACAATAGATAAAAAGGATTTTCCAAGCAATATTATTTTGTATGCATTTATAATATTTTATTGTTTAAAAGTTCATAATTTTAAAATAAATACAACATCTAATGAAGGCGAAAAAAATAAACAATTATTAACTGGATTAGTAGAACGTTTAATAGGAGTATTAAATACACTGTTAACACACAACCACCAACTAAAATTAATTAACAGCAACGATGCAGAATTTTATGTTAAAAATAGTGATGAGTTGTTTAAAATATTAGATATAATTTTACATAACGGTGATATAACTACACAACCTAAAGCATTAGCTACCGTTAAAGTAAAGGACTATTTTACTATAGACGCACAAAACAAATCTATCGCACTGGTTTTCAGTAAATCAATAATAAAATCAATAACAATAAATGTTGTACTAGAAACAAACGTTTTAAACACAAAAACAGCAAGCTTACTCGCATTATCATCTATCAATAAAGGAGATACAGAGTTTACTTCAGATCGTAGTACTCAAATTATGACGACACCACCGGGTATTGACATATTACCATCAAATTCAATAAACAATAGTACAATATATAAATTTGATAAGATTTTAACACATATAAAAACAGAACTCGAAACAATTGGCATTACCATTAAAAGTGATAACACAGAATGTAACACCATAGAAATATTAACAAACGAGCACGAAACACAATTAATAGCATTTATAAAGTCTATTATTGATAAATTTGTAAGTAATTATACACACACAAATAATTGGAGTAAAATTTATATGAGATACCATAATAATAATAAACCAATTGTTAAAATAAATAACGAAACTAAAGATGACACATTTGTAGAGTATATTTATAATGAGATGGTGCAAACAACACACGGTATTTCAAATTCAAAAATGACAGGCTGGCATAAACTATTTGCAGATATTTTAAAAACATATAATAATATTAAGTCAGACAAAAAAATCATTATAAAAAATAATGACCCTATCACATACATTGATACTGATGTAGGCCACGAGCATACGTATAGCAAAAATATGAACATTAATAATGTTCTATATTCGTATCTATCCAAAAACAACAAACAGTTAACATTAGATAGTTTAATGCCTATATTAACAGATTATATATTTACAGTTTTATTCGTGCTGATGTATTACTGTATTATATTATTATTTAATAAACAAGATAAAGAGTCTCTTGTATAATATTAAAATACATTATTATCTTTGTTAATAATAATAATAATAATAATAATAATAATAATATGGCAACTAGTAAATTTAATAAAGTAGTAAAAAAAAAAAATATAACTTATACGCATCTAAATATGCGAAATGCAACTAACGGATTTAAAACCCGTAAAAACGTGTATCGTTATGCAAACAAATCATTGGTAGGTGGTAGTGCTAATAGTGTGCATTCGGTTGCATATGAAGCATTTAGTAAAGATGTTGAACAGTTAATACCTGCATCCGACGCACAAAAAAAAGTTAGCAGTGAGGAATTTAATACACCTATTACAATAGATAACACGCAATTTCCAAACAATATTATTTTGTATGCATTTATAATATTTTATTGTTTAAAAGTTCATAATTTTAAAATAAATACAACACTTGATGAAGTCAAAAAAAATAAACCATTATTAACTGGATTAGTAAATAAATTAATAGAAGTATTAAAGAATGATTCAGGCACAAAACACTTAACAATCTTAGAAAAAAACAAATATTATGATACAAAAACACAAACTACTACTATAGATATTTCTTTTTTTAATATATTAAATAAAATTTTACATAACGGTGATACAACTAAAGCATTAGCCACAGATAACTTAGATAAATATTTTGATATATATACAGTCAATAGGGGTTTTTTTAGTAATAAAATCATGATACAAACAATAAAAATAAATGTTGAACCAAAAAAAAACTTTTTAAATAACAATGTTAAAATAAACTTTAATAATACTGATGCGTCTCAAGAACCACTTACCAAGCCAATAGTTGCGGTTAATGTTGCTACAAGTAGTGCTAAAAATGATGATACGGCATATGATGATACAGTGGACAAACTCGTCGTCGAACTAAACAAAATCTTAACAGAGTTAAATATACCTAAGATTGACATATCCAAATTAGTTGGTAGTTTTGATAAAGATGTAATTTGCAATAATAGTATATGTAGTATATTTTGTAATGATAAGGATAATATTAGTTTACAAAACTTGACACTCACAGCATTTAAAAATTTGATTGATAAGAAATATCGTACAGAATATTATAATACTATCAATCAGACCACGCAACGGGCACACGCACATAATACTTTAACAAATGAAATGTATGCCAGTATATATAATAACCTTTTAGAGATGGTTTTAAAGCCTAATAATAGTACATATATCATAAAAACCTTTACACAAATGCAAGAATATATAAAAGCAAACCGTGATAAGTGTGATAAATTTAGAGTAAACTTAGGTACTAGTGATTGTAAACAATATATTAATGAAATGTATAGTGGCTTTCAAAAACAATTAGGTAATCCCGCTAATAAATATGAAACTTACAAGAAACAAATTGATGAAAGTATAAAAAAAGAAAACGCAAAAATCAATAATAACATTATACAACGTTTAACTGATTATATAGTAAAATGCATTCTAAACTCATATTTAATGAGTCTTATGTATTGTTGTATAATATTCTACGCTATAATTAAATATAAAAATATAAGAAATTTTAACCAGATTATGGTTGATCCATTGCGCACGAACCTAAGTAATGTGTCTGAAAACTTTAAAAACGCAGGATTAGAAGAAAGCACTTATAATAAGATAAGCGGACATATTAATTTGGATGAAATCAAAAAAAATATAGAAGACATCGCACGCTCAATACCTATACAATGTACCTATAAAAATATATATAATATGTTTGTTAATAATAATAATATTTTATTGCAACAATTAATAGAGCACGCATTTAATAAACTAATTGGTGAAAATAATAACAAACAAATAAGCAAATACTATAATGCTATAAAAACTATATTAAGTCAAGATATACAAATCAATATCAATGTTATATATGACGATGATGTAAAAGCATATGTGTATTTGTTATTGTTGCAGTTAATAGGCGAAAACAATATATATATCAACATTAAAAGCGTGTTTATCAAAGATTATGAGCGCATTAATGATTTTATAACACGCGAAACCCTTTTAACATATATAGACAACTATTATAAAGATTTTACACAAATATTAACCAAACAAATACATCCCGGTAAAGACAAAGCATACTACGAAAACGCAATTACTCAGGATATTAACAGTATTAAAGATACCGATACTAATACTCAGGATATTAACAGTATTAAAGATACGATAGATAACATACATAATAACATAGCACTCTACATCATAAATTTATACTTACAAAAATTTATGTATTGCTGTATTATATTATATGCTATAAACAGATATGAGAATTTTAATCCGACAATACAACAATCTCAACTACCTAATATAACTATAAATGGCAAAGTATATGATCCATATGGTAAAGTAGTACCAAATAACCCAAACACACCCTAAAAGTAAATAATACTACAACATTTCAATAAACACAAATACATTAAACTGTATATACTTTATAAACTTAAAATAATATATACATAAATATAAATATCGACATTTATTAAGGAACAATATCAGATTATATATGTACAGTTTTATTAATACATATGTATTACTGTATTATATTATTAATTGCTAAATCAGTTAGTACAAGCGAGTCTCTTGTATAATATTAAAATAAATTATTATCTTTGTTAATAATAATAATATGGCAACTAGTAAATTTAATACAACTTATACGCATCTAAATATGCGAAATGCAACTAACGGATTTAAAACCCGTAAACACGTATATCGTTATGCAAAAAAATCATTGGTAGGTGGTAGTGCTATTGTTAGTGCTAGTAGTGCACAAGTTTATAAAGTACATAGCATAAACACATCAAACGTTAAAACCCATTTTAACAATGTAAAACAACTATTACAAAAATTAATTCCATCTGTTCCTACAGTCACGGATGGAATTAATTATAATGCACCAATTGTGTTAAACAATAATAATAATCCAATATCATTATCTATATATGCATTTATAATATTATATTGCATGATAGAATTTAATTTTAAAATTAATATTGATAATACAAATAATATAAAATTATTAAATGCTGAAAACATTTCCATTATAAGAAATGAGGGCAATAAACAATCACAAGAAAGCATTATAGATTATATGCATCATATATGTGTCAAAGGCATCGGTACTCATTTAATAAGTGTCAATTGGATTGATAAAAAAAATGAGTATAATATAAATGCGTTTAGATTGTTATATGGATTTCTACAACAATTTTTTACAAATTTACCAAGCGGTCATCATTTATCTGAGTATATTAATATAATTCCGGTCGATATCCCTACATTTTGGGATACATCACAAACAAAACCACAAGTAATAAAATCAATTAATATTAGTAATGTGCCAGTACCTTATTACCTTGCTCCACTAGATAATCAAGCTTCATATTGTAGCCTAAATGTAGTTATACAAATGTTATGGGCTATTGATATGTTTCGAGAATGCATAATAAACTTAGATAATATAGTTAGCATTGAAGAGCATTGTAAAAAATTACAATCAATAAATGTGCGTGCAGATTTAAATAATAATGATGGTTATACTGATACTACATCTTATATATGTATGTTAGCTTTGTGTAAATTATTTAGAGATTATCATTTTAAAGAATTAATAACGGTAAAAAGAATTGATGAATATAAATCATTAAAAGCTGTACAACAACATTTAATCACTGTTGAAACCGCAATTCTACAAAAACATAATAGCAATATTGACAGCAATGCCTATATTAAAGAAAATAACGCGAATCAAAGACAAATTGAAACTAATGAAACAGAACGAAGAAAATTTGAGATAAAATATCAAAATTTATATATTACACTCAGTGATATACCCACAGAATATATAGTAGGCTTACAAACAGGTAAAGTAATTCCAACAGATGCTAGTAAAACAAAAATTTCATTGCTATATGTTTTAAGACGGTTAATATGTTATGATAACTACCAATTTAATATTAAAGAACAACAACAACAAAAATCGTATAATGATCACTTGATGTTTACAGATGATCCACTTATGATTATACAAAAAGTAATATCGCATTTTAAAAAATGTAAGCAAACAACGAATTTATTTAATTCATTTTATCGTTGTGATATTACAAATTATATATTCGATATTCAATCTGCAGTTAACGAAGAAGTAGCTAAAACAAAAAAATATAATCCTGCTATACATAAAATATTATTAATAACACGATTTTTAAATGATGCAATCCCACAATTACAAAGTTCTAAAACTAATGATATTATTACGAGTTTACATATAAATGCTTCGTATCCTCTATATTATTTGAAAGGTATAATATATTTTCAAGGTAACATTGACCAAAATAAAAGCGGGCATTGGGTCTTTATAAAATATAAATATAATAACGCAACTAAGAGTAGTGAAATGTATTGTTATATATCAGATTCTGAAATTGAATATGCATCTGAAATGACTGACCAAAAAAAAAAAGATATAAGCACTGAAGTAAGTACACATTGGGTTATAATGTTATTTACACAAGATTTAACTTAAAATCTATGTTTTTACGTTTATATTTTTTTATGTTTGTATATAATAAAGTATTAAATATTATTATTATTAATTAAATATTGTTTTTTTTATTAAAGTTTATAATTTATGTATATTATGTCTAGAACTTGTAAGCGTGTTGTATATAAAAA
>Ga0214919_10004429_pt1 | contig 20566 bp, 20 predicted proteins | sample LL1503_MetaG_FD_177994 | JGI IMG/M metagenome (GOLD analysis project Ga0214919, IMG submission 177994) | Freshwater microbial communities from Lake Lanier, Atlanta, Georgia, United States - LL-1503 | ecosystem: Environmental > Aquatic > Freshwater > Lake | place: USA: Georgia | collected... | reverse complement strand
CGCACCAATGGTGCAATGGGGTCAAGGGTGTGTGCAACATGGCCAGCGGTAGACAGGGCCGCCATGGCATACCCAAGGCGGTGTGAAACATCATAGACGCAGCGCGTGACAACGCGGTGTCAGGCCGGCTCCACTTTGATGCTGCGCTGATCTTTGTACCAAAGCACATACAGCACCGGCAACACCACCAAGGTGAGCAAGGTGGCAGTGAACAAGCCGCCAATCACCACAATGGCCAGCGGCCTTTGTGTCTCGGCCCCAATGTCATGGCTCAAGGCCATGGGCAACAAACCCAAGGCGGCCAGCATGGCCGTCATGAGCACGGTGCGCAAGCGTTGCATGGCACCTTCTTTGACCGCCTCGAGCACGGTCAAGCCAGCGCTGCGCAATTGCTCAATCACGGTGAGCAAGACCACCCCATTGAGCACGGCCTGTCCCGACAAAGCGATGAAACCAATCGCTGCTGACACCGACAAGGGGATGGAGAACAACCACAGGCTGATGAACCCCCCAATCAATGCGAGTGGGACATTGAGCAAAATCAGCGAGGCTGTTTTGAGCGACGAAAAAGCGTCAAACAACAAAATAAAGATGAGCAAAAAAGACAGCGGCACCACCACGCTCAGGCGCTGCATGGCACGCTCTTGGTTTTCAAACTCGCCCGACCAGGTGAGTTTGTAATCGGGTGGAATCACCACATTTTTTTGCAAGCGCGCTTTCATGTCTTCCACCACCGAACCCATGTCTCGGTCTTTGATGAAAATACCCAGCGCCATGGTGCGCCGACTGGCCTCGCGGGCGATGTTCATGGCACCCGAGGTCTCTCGGATGGTGCTCACGGCACCCAGGCTGATATAGCCGCCGTCTGGCGTGGGCAGTGGCGTGGCCGACAAGCTTGCCAATTGGCGTTGTGCGTCGGGCAAGCGAACGGCCACATTGAACTTGCGCTCGCCTTCCCACAAAGTGGTGGCGGCTTTGCCCGCCAAGGCGGCTTCAATCACATCTTGGATGTCACCCACATTCAAGCCATAGCGCGCAGCACGCTCGCGGTCGATTTCGATCAACAACTGTGGCAATTCGCCAAAGCGGTCCACCTCAGCACGAAACACCCCCCGCACTTGCTTGATTTCGTGTTCGATTTCTTTGGCGGTTTTGCGCAGCTGCGCCAAATCGTCGCCGGCGATTTTGATCACGATTTGTCCATCAATTTGCGAGATGGACTCCAACACATTGTCGCGAATGGGTTGTGAAAATGTGGGCTCCATGCCGGGCAAGTCCGACACCACCAAATTCATCTGCTCGATCAAAGCCTCTTTCGTCATGCCAGGACGCCATTGTTCAATGGGTTTGAGGTCGACAAACACCTCCGCCATACTGATGGTCTTGGGGTCGGTGCCGTCCTCGGGTTGTCCGGCCTTGGACACGGTGGTGTTGACCTCGGGCACGGTGAGCAATGCGCGGCGCACATCGTGCAAGATGCGCGCCGCTTCTGGGTTGGATACGCTGGCGGGCAAACGCAGGTTGACCCAAATGGTTCCCTCATTGAGTTCCGGCAAAAACTCCGAGCCCAGGTGATAGGCGGCCACCATGGCCAGCATGAATGCACCCAGGGCCATGCCAATCACCGCTTTGGCGTGGTCCAAGGCCCAAAGCAGTATGGGTTGATACGTGCGCTTGCAAAAAGCCACGATGCGGTTGTCTTGGTGCGGCAAGCCTTTGCGCAACACCCAAAAAGCGATCAATGGCACCAAGGTGAGCGAGAAAATCAGTGAACCGATCAAGGCCGAGGTGACCGACAAGGCCATAGGTTGAAAAATGCGCCCTTCATGGCGTTGTAGCGCAAAAATAGGAATGTGTGCGGCAATGATGATGAGCATGGAAAACAGCGTCGGGCGGCCCACTTCATTGGTGGCGGTGGCAATCACGTGTCGGCGCTCTTTCTCGCTCATGCCCTCGCCACGTTCAGACAAGCGGTGCATGATGTTTTCAATCACAATCACGGCCCCGTCAACGATGATGCCAAAGTCCATGGCCCCCAAGCTCAACAGGTTGGCTGGCACACCCATGATTTTTAATCCCATGAAGGTGGCCAACAGCGACAGCGGAATGATCACCACGACGGCCAAACTGGCGCGCACATTGGACAAAAACAAGTACAACACCAAGGCCACCAACAAAGCGCCTTCGACCAAATTTTTAAATACTGTGAAGAGTGTTTTCTCCATCAGCCAAGTGCGGTCGTAAAAGGGAACCACCTGAACACCTGGGGGCAGCGTTTTGGTGTTGAGTTCGGCTATTTTTTCTTTCACCTGCTTGAGCACCACGCTGGGGTTTTCGCCTTTGCGCATGATGACGATACCGGTGATCACATCATCGTCACCGTCTTGGCCCACCGTGCCCAAGCGCGGAACTGCGCCGACCACCACCGTGGCCACATCGCGGATCAAAATGGGGGTGCTGCCACGGCTGCCCACCACAATGCGGCCAATGTCATCGGACTCACGCAGCAAACCAATGCCGCGAATGGCAAACTGTTGCGCACCTTGGGCCACGTAGCTGCCACCGGCATTGGCGTTGCCGCGGGCCAATGCGTCTAACAATTGCTGATAACTCAGTTTGTAGGCTTTCAACTTGTTCAGGTCGGGCTGTACTTCGTATTGCTTGATAAAGCCCCCCATGGCCACCACATCGGCCACCCCTGGCACCTGGCGCAGTGCGCGCTCCACCACCCAGTCTTGCAAGCTTCGCAACTCGGTGGTGGACAGGCCGTCACCACGCAAGCGATAGCGCATGATCTCGCCCACTGGCGTGGCGTTGGGCGCGATGTTGGCCTCTACCCCAGCAGGCAAATCCACGCCGCGCAATCTTTCATTGACCTGTTGTCGCGCCAAGTTGACGTTGATGCTCTCGTCATAGGTGATCACCGTGAACGACAAGCCAAATTGGGTATGTGAGAAAAGCCGGATCGAGCTGGGCAAGCCTGACAAGGCCACCTCTAGTGGCAGGGTCACTTGCTTTTCAACCTCCTCGGCAGCGCGCCCCGGGTACAGCGCGATCACCGTCACTTGGGTGTCGGTGACGTCGGGAAAGGCTTCGACCGATAAATTCTTGAATGCCATCACGCCCGCAAACAAAAACACCACCGTGGCCAAGCCAATCAGCAATGGTTGGGTCAGCGCATACAGAATGATTTTTTTCATGGCTTGGGTTTGTTGGTCTCAGGCACCAACTGGGTGCGGGCGGCCGTCTGCGCCATATTGAACTCGCGCTCGAGCAACAACACATTTTGTTTGACCACCAACTCGCCTGAAGCCAGACCTTGGGTGACGTGCGATGTCTTGGTGTCAGCGTGTCCCAACAGCACTTCGCGTGCTTGGTAAACGCCAGGCTGGTTTTGCACATAAACCACATGCTGCGTGCCGCGTAAAAACACCGCAGACGACGGCACCACCACCCCGCCGCCGAGCTTGCGTTGAACTTGCACCGTGCCAATCATCTCGGCCTTGATCAGTCGCTGTGGGTTGGGAACCTTGGCCTTGACCTTGATCACCCGTGCCACTGGGTCAATGGCATCACTGCTGCCCACAATGGTGGCGATGAATTGACCATCTGGGATGCCAGGCACACGCAGTGGCAAAGCCACGCCCGCGGACAAGTGGGGCAAGTCCTCGGCTTTGGCATCTATGAGCAGCCACAACTCGCGCGGATCGGTCACCACAAACAAGCTGGCGCCACCAGGTGAGGCGGCATCAGGGCGGACCTCTTGGCCGGGGTTGAGGTTGCGCTCGACCACCACGCCCGACATCTGCGTGGTCAGGGCAATCAATTGGTCGACCCGTTGCGTGCCGCCGTACATGGCCACCCGTGCTTGCGAGCGGTCTACTTCGGCTTGGGTGCGCTGTGCATCGGCTTGGGCCTGCTCAAGCTCCTTGCGCGCCACGATACCGGCAGAGAACAGGTCTTGTTGGCGAGCCAAGTTTTTTTGCGCCACCGCCGCATCGGCATGTGCGCGTGCTGCATCGGCTTGGGCAGCACCAAACTCGGGCGAACTCAAGGTGGCCAAGGCGTTGCCAGCACTGACCGACTTGCCAACATCGGCGTGAATTTGGGTCACCCGCGCGGCAAATGCCGAGGTGATGCGTTGGGTGCGGTCTTCGTTCCACACCAACCTTGCGGGTAACTCAAACTCTAGGTTTTGGGCAACTTGTGCGGCTTCGGTTGACAGCAAAGGCAGTTGCGGGTGACCTGGCGGGTATTTGATTTGACTCGCCTCAAAAATGGGTTGTGGCGCACCCGGGGCCAGTGTCGCAGGGCGGTCGCAGGCGCTGATCAAGGCCAAGCCCAACCAACAAACGGGTGACAGATGGCGGAGTTTCATGGTCATGGTGTGTTGGCGGTTTGTGGGTTGCGCATTTGCGCCCCATATTGCGTTCGGATGTCCCATTGGGTTTGGGCTTTGGCATGCTCAGCGCGCACGCTCAATGCATCGAGCTGGGTGCTGCGCAAGGTGCGACGCGCTTCAATCAGGTCGGTCAACGACAAGCCCCCTTTTTGGTAAGCGTAATCAGCTTGGGCGGCAATTTTTTGGGCGCGCGGCAAGATCTGGCTGTCAAACAGTTGCAAGCGCTCTTGGGTATTGCGCAAGACCTGCGCTGCGTCGTTGATGTCGGTTTGTGCCGCAATGCGGGCGCGCTCCAGTGCCACCTCAGCTTGCTGCAGTTGCGCAGTGGCGCGCCCTATTTCGCCCTCAAAACCATAGCCCCAATGCAGGGGTATTTGCACGCGCAACTCCAGCAGGCTGTTGGAGTTAGGGGGGTAATGGTCGTACGCTCCGCCCCAGGTAATGTCTTTCTTTTTCAGGGACTGGGCCAACTCCAAAGCGCTTCGTGCGGCCATCCAGCGCTGTTGCGCTGCCATCACATCGCTGCGGGCTTCAACCCAGGCTTGTATCTGCGCAGCACGCCACTCACTGGCACCAGCGGGTGGCGCGCTGGGCCAACTCAGTTGTGCTTGCCACTGGTTCGGTGACCCCGGCAAACCGGTCAGCTGTTGCAATAACAAGGCCGTTCGGTGGCGGTCGCTGCGCGCTTGGGCCACGTCGCCTTGGGCCTTGGACCATTCAATGGCAATTCGGTCCGCGTCTTGCTCAGAGACATCGCCCGCTGTGAGTCTGCGCTGTGTGGCCTGGTGCAATTGTTGGGCACTTTGTGCCATTGCTTGCATCAAAGACTCGCGCTGCTGTGCGGCCGCCCAATCAAAAAAAGCCACAGCGGCTTGAATCTGTTGCTGCGCTTGCGTTTCGTGCACATCGGCTTGCGCAGCCGACACCAACTGTTCACTGGTTTGGGTGCGCAACGCCCGTTTGTTGCCACGCTCCCACACCACATCAATGCCCACGGATTTGTCCACCCGCCAGTCGTTCAAGCCGCTTGCCGAAGAATTGCCCACACCATTTTGTAAATCGATGGACGCAGCCCGCAAGGTCAAATTGGGCAACGGAGCGTGGTTGGCCGATAAAACGTCGGCGCGTGATGCTTCCAAGCTGCGCTGGGCCTGTTGCACGCCCAAGTTGCGCGCGGCGCTTTGCAGCACCAGCGCCAAGGTGATGCCCGGGGTGGCTGCGTTGGCGACCAAGGCGGGCGCTTCTTGCGCTGCCAGGCCGGTGGCGATGGCGCTCAGGCCAGCGGTCAGCACGCAGTGTGGCAGCCAGCAAAACAAAAACGTGTGTCGTATCATGGATTGGATTGGCGCACAGCCAACCTGACCTTGACCTGACCAATCGGGATGGATGAACCACCATGCGTGTGTTGTTGGTCGAAGACGACGATGTTTTGCGCGACGTGTTGTGCCGCAGCCTCACGGCGGCGGGGCATCGGGTCGATGTGGCGGGCGATGTACAAAGCGCCCACCACTTGTGGGCCATCCAAAGCTACGACGCTGTTTTATTGGATTTGAATTTGCCCGCCAATGCCCAACGCGCTGCTTTGCCCGCCACGGGCTTGGAGGTGCTGCGCGCTGCCCGCGCCCGAGGTGACCATGCGCCTGTGATTGTCCTTACCGCGCGCAACCGCACCGAAGAACGCATTGCCGGGCTCAATGCCGGTGCCGATGATTACCTGGGCAAACCCTTTGACTTGGCCGAGGTGGAGGCGCGATTGCGCGCTGTGGTGCGCCGTGGCATTGGCGTGCAAGACCAAGTTCAGGTGGGCACTTTGTCATTGGATCGCCAATTGCGCCGCCTGAGCATGGCGGGGCAAGATTTGGAGCTGCCCAGCCGAGAGTTTGAGGTGCTGTGGGAGTTGATGAGCCCGCCCGGGCGGGCCGTGCCCAAACGCGAGTTGTCCGAAAAGCTGTCGGGTTTTGACGAGTGGCTGGGCGACAACGCATTAGAGGTGTTTATTTCACGCTTGCGCAAGCGGCTGCAAGGCAGCGGCGCGGCCATCCGAACATTGCGTGGCATTGGTTATGTGATTGAAGCCCAACCCAGTCAGGAGGGGTCATGACCGAGCACTCGTTGCGCACCCGCTTGTTGCAACACATCTTGGTGCCATTGGCCTTGACATGGTTGGTTTCAAGTTTGGTGGTGATTGCAGTGGCCAGCCACTTTGCGCAAAAGGCGTTTGACCGCAGTTTGCTTGACGACGCCTACCTGTTGGCCAGCCGCGTGGGTGCGGGCTTGGGCAAAGATGGCACACAGTTGGAGCTCAATCTATCGACACAAGATTTGGGCACGGTGTTGTTTGACCAAAGCGAGTCTATTTTTTTTGCCATTTACAACCAGCAAGGTGACTTGGTGGCTGGCCACCCGGGTTTGAGTGCCACCCGTGTTCCCACTTTGGCGATGCCGGTATTTGCGGATGTATTTTTTCAAAGCCAAACCATGCGCAGCGTGACCTTGCATCAGCCTCGGCCGCAACCGTTTTTCGTCGTGGTGGCGCAAACCACGGCCAGTCGCAGCCAGCTGCTACAAAGTCTGCTGTGGGTCACCGTGGTGCCACAAGTGGCGTTGTTGGTGTTGCTGGGCTGGGGCTTGCGCCGCGCCATTCAAAAAGAAATTGATCCTTTGCTGTATTTGGAACAAGGCAGCTTGAGCCGCGATGTGAATGACTTGAGCCCACTGCCCCCCATGGGGGGCTCGCGCGATGTGCGCCGCTTGGGCGAGGCCTTCAATGACTTGTTGGAGCGATTGCAAGACGGTGTGCGGGCACAACGCGAGTTCACCGGCAATGTGGCCCATGAGTTGCGCACCCCATTGGCGGGTATCCGTGCATTGGCCGACTATGGACTCCAACAAAATGACCCCAAACAATGGCGTGCCCAGTTGCAAGCCATCGTCAAAAGCGAAGAGCGTGCCTCGCACTTGATCGATCAATTGCTGGCCTTGGCTTATGCCGATGAAGCCGAACAAGGCATGCCACTGCATGCGCTGCGCTTGGACCAGTTGGCGCGTGAGGTGCTGTTGCGCCACATGCCCAAAGCACAGGCCCTCGGCATAGATCTGGGTGGTGAAGGCTTGGACGATGCAGTCTGGGTGCTGGGGCAACCGGCGCTCATCGAGGGCATCTTGGGCAACTTGCTCGACAACGCCATGCGCCATGGCCAACCCATGGATGGCTCAAGTGCTTGCGTGACTGTGGGTGTGGCCAGGCTGGCCACACCGGGCAACGCGGGTGCGGGCGCTCATGTGGTGTTGACGGTGACCGATAACGGTGTTGGCATTGACCCCTCCCAACAAGCCCATGTGCAAGCGCGTTGGGTGCGCTCCGATGCACAAAGGGCGGTGCAAGGCGGTTTTGGTTTGGGCCTGTCCATCATCAAAGCCTATGCCCATTTGCTCAAAGCGCATCTGCAGTGGGAGCCGGGCCCCATGGGCGTGGGATTGCAGGTCAGCCTTTATCTGACCTTGGTGGCGCCACCCACTGGGGCTGTTACAGTCAAAACTCCACCTGCTTGAAAGCATCTGTATGTCACGCATTGAAGCATCCACACCCCCAGCACCCCGCGAAGTCAAGCCCGCGCCCAGGCGTGAGGTCAGGGAAGCCCCGCCCAGACAAGCGCCTGAGCGCGAAAGACCCGTTGCCGCAGCCAAGCCTGAACCAAAGCCTGAGCTGTATGAGCCGGCGCGAAGAGACCGCAAGTAAAAAGCAAGCCCCTCACGCCTTTGCGTGTGGCTTTGGGGAAATCCAGGTTCAGCCAACCCGCTCCCAAATCAGATCTCGATGTTGGATGCCACCTTTGAAATGGCGTGCAGGCGGTGTCAACGTCAAGCGTTTGCCGTCAAAGTGAACTTGGCGCACTTGTTCGGTCCCGATGCGCGCGGGGTCAGCTGCAATATCAACTTTGGTGACCAAGGTGGCGCCGTCAAAGGTAAAAGCGCCCCCGTAAGAAGCGTATTCGCGTGGCGAATCTGACGCATTGACGGTGACCGCGTTGTTGCACACAGCGCAAACCATTCGGTCGTTGGGGGTAAAGCACAAAACACCGAAAGGCTCGGAACCAAATGGGCGGTGACTGGGTTGGCCAAGTTCGTTCGTGCCTTTGACGTCAACTAGGTGCCATGTGCCATATAGGTTCATGTGATCTCCGTAAATATGTGGGTGTTCAGCGTGGGGTGTCGCCCACCAAGGTGATGCGGTGCATCACCCGGCGGTGGCCATGGTAATCATTGACAGGGTTGTGCTGTGTGCAGCGGTTGTCCCAAAATGCCAGCGAATGGGGCTGCCAAACAAAGCGGCATGTGAACTCCACTTTGACTTGGTGGTTGAACAAAAAATTCAACAAAGGTGCGCTTTCTTCATCGGTCATGCCCACGATGCCCACGGTGTGTGCAGTGTTCACGTACAAGGCTTTGCGCCCCGTTTCTGGGTGGACACGCACGACGGGGTGTGTTGAGCGGTACTCTGTGCGGTCAACAACTTTGCTGTCTGTTTTCATGCGGTCTTCGCGTGTTCGGCTCACGTCGGCTTTGGCGGAACTGTTGATGCCCACAAGTCCATCGAGCAAAGTCTGCATGGTGGGCGAAAGTGTTTCCCATGCCTTGTATTGGCTGGCGAACAAGGTGTCGCCACCATAGGGGGGCACCTCGCGTGCCAATAACATCGAGCCCATCGGTGGAACGTCCAGGTATGCGGTGTCCGAATGCCAAATGCCGCCGAAGTTGACGGTTTCGTGCTCGAGTTTTTTAACTTCGATGATGCAAGGGTGACCTTCGATGCCCTTGATGAAAGGGTATTCGCTGGGTTGGCCCATGGCACAGGCAAAGGCCATGTATTGATCAGGCGTCAAATTTTGATCGCGCAAGAAAATGACCTGGTGCGCTAAATATGTTTGGCGCAGCCACTGCGCGGCATCAGCCGATAAAGGCTGGCGCAAATCCATGCCAACAATTTCAGCACCAATCGCACCAGCCAAAGGCCGAACGATGAACTGGGATGCGTGTGGTGCCATTCGTGTCTCCTGTTTGTAAATGAATCAACCCCACCAGTTGTGGCGATTTACAAATCCACCGTCGATGTTGAGGATGGCACCAGATGTATAGCTCGAACGGGGGGAGGCCAAAAACACCGCCGAAGCGGCGATTTCCTCAACCGAAGCTGTGCGCCCAAAAGGCGCGTTTGCCGTCAATTCCGCCCAACGAGATTCGTCGCCAAAATTATCGCGGGCCCGCCCTTTGAGCAGCTTCTCCAGGCGCTCCGTCATCACCAGGCCTGGGCTGATACCGACCACGCGCACGCCTTGCGCTGGCGACGCACTGCCCAGGCTTTTTGTCAGGCCTTCCAGCGCCGCATTGCCTGTGCTGCCTGCGATGTACTTTGCATCCAGTCCGGTTGCAGATGCGCCGATGACATTGAGGATGACGCCGTGTCGCCTAGAAGACATCTGTTGGTAAAAAGCGCGCGTCATATTGATAAACCCAAATACCTTGAGCTCCCAGCCGTCGCGCCATCGTTGTTGTGAGACCTCCTCCAATGGGCCTCCCGGAATAGAACCGGCGTTATTAACCAAGATGTCAGTGTGGGCATATGTCTCGCACAACATCAGTGCGGTGTTGTCATCTCCGACATCACACGCGTGCACTTGTACGGAAGTGTTAAAAGTTGAGGCGATTTCTTTGGCCACACGTTGGAGGGTGGGTTCTGAGCGTGCCACAAGAATCAAAGCGCAGCCCTCGGCAGCAAATGCCTTGGCGATGCCCAAGCCAATGCCCGCAGATCCGCCGGTGATGAGAACAGTTTTTCCAGTGAGATGTAAATCCACAAATATTCCTCGTGCCGGGTTAATACCGATTTAACAAGCACCCCATGTGTGAGATCGTGGCGATGCTGCAAATTCAATGCAAGTGCATTCAACCATGATATGCCAAGAGGTTCAATATGAAAAACACTTTGTCTTCAAAACTCATTCGCCAACTGCTCAAAACCAGTGTGCTGGGCATGTCTGCCTTGGCCTTGGGCGCATCGGCCCAAACATTCAAAATTGGCATGACCACCGACATGTCATCGGCTTACAGCGATTTAACGGGCAAAGGTTCTGCCGTGGCCGTGCAAATGGCCATCGATGATTTTGGCGGAACGATTCTGGGGAAAAAGATAGAGCTGCTGGTGGCCGATCACCAAATGAAGCCCAGCGTGGGTTCGTCCATCATCACACAGTGGTTTGACAAAGAAGGTGTCTCTGTGGTGGTGGGGTTGGCAGGCTCCTCCGTGGCCTTGGCGGCGCAGGCCATTGCCAAAGAGCGCCCCAATCGGACACTGCTGCACACCATTCCACTGAGCTCCGAGTTGATCGGAAAATCGTGCATTGCCAACGCCATTCATTGGTCGCCAGACTCCTATGCCTTGGCGGCATCTGTGACACGCAATGTGACTGAAAAAGGCGGGAAAAACTGGTTTCTGATGGTGCAAGACACGGCCGCTGGGCCACCGGCCAGGGCCGCCGCAACAGCAGGTATCGCAGCGGCGGGAGGCAAGTTGCTCGGTGATGTGCGTGTGCCCTTCAATGCAGGTGACGTCTCATCGTTTGTATTGCAAGCGCAGTCCTCAAAGGCCCAGGTTCTGGGTGTGGGCTTTGGTGGCGGCGACTTGGTCAATATTGTCAAAGCGGGTCGTCAGTTCGGATTGCAGCAGTCGGGTGTGAGCATTGCGGCCTTGGTGTTTTTCAGCGCCGACTTAGAGGCCTTGGGGCAAGAGGCGGCCAAAGGCATCACCTTTGTCATGCCCGCCTACAACGACATGAATGAGCCAACCAAAGCTTGGGCCAAGCGCTACCAACAAATTTTCGGCAAAGCGCCTGGCTGGGGACACATCGCCGATTACGAAGGGACCATGCACTACCTCAAAGCAGTCAAAGCCGCCAATACCGATGATGCGCGTCAAGTGGTGCCTTTGATGAAGAAAACGCCGGTCAACTCCTTTGCCCTGGAAAACGGTTTGATCCGTGACGATCACCAATTGGTGCGCCCCATGTACCTCACGCGTGTCAAAGCGCCCGAGCAATCCAAATTCCCTGGTGACTACTACGAAATCATTGGCAAGGTCAGCCCAGAAAATGCCTTTGCATCACCCAATCCCGATTGCCCCTTGGTAAAAAAATAAACTGAGCTTCAATTGAATCGCTGTCGCATGTGACTTTGCCCCATGCGACAGCGCTACTTTTCAGAACATTAAAACCGCATGGGCCCCATCGTCTTAGAGGCCAAGTCGCTGCGAAAAGAGTTTGCTGGTTTTGTGGCGGTCGATGGCGTGGATTTGCAAGTGCACGATGGAAGCATCCACGCACTGATTGGGCCCAATGGGGCCGGCAAAACCACGACATTTAATTTGCTGACCAAATTCATCTCATTGACTGCGGGTCAGCTTTATTTCAAAGGCAAAGACGTCACGGCATTTGATCCAGCTGCCATCGCCAAATTGGGCATTGTTCGATCGTTCCAAATTTCGGCCATATTCCCCAGTTTGTCACTCGCCGAAAACTTACAGATAGCGCTGCAGTTATTGCACAAACAGTCGTTTGTCTTTTGGCGCAAGAATGAACTGAGCGAATGGACCCGGCACAGAATTCACGAGTTGCTGACCCAAGTGGGTCTGGAACAAGACGCACACATGATTGCGGGTGAAATCTCTTATGGCAAAAGGCGTGCGCTGGAGATCGCGACAACCTTGGCCTTGGAGCCTCAATTGTTATTGCTCGATGAACCCATGTCTGGCCTGGGTTTGGAGGACATCGAGCGCATCAGCGGCATCATTGCGGGCTTCAGAGGAAAAAAAACGGTGCTCATGGTTGAGCACAACTTGTCGGTGGTGTCGACCATCTCCGACAAAATCACGGTGCTTGCACGCGGCAAAAAAATTGCCGAAGGCACCTATGCCGACATCGCACAAAACGATGAAGTGCAAACGGCTTATTTAGGCAACGCTTACAAGGCGGGCCATGGTTGATCACCCCGTTGCACTTGAGTTGAAAGACCTGCGCGCCTGGTACGGGGAGTCGCAGAGTTTGCACGGCGTCAGCATGGAAGTCGGGCAAGGTGAGGTGGTGTCCATCATGGGGCGCAATGGGGCGGGAAAGTCCACCACCTTGAAATGCATCATGGGCTTGATCGAAAAGAAAACCGGCCAGGTCATGTTTAGCGATCAAAACATCACCACATGGATGCCCGAGAAAATTTCGCGCATGGGCTTGGCTTATTGCCCCGAAGAGCGTGGCATCTATGCCAGCCTGAGTGTGAGTGAAAATCTTTTGTTGCCTCCCATCGTTGCCGAGGGTGGTTTTACGGTCGATGAAATATATGCACTGTTTCCCAATTTGTATGAGCGGCGCAGCAACCAAGGCACCAAACTTTCAGGGGGTGAGCAGCAAATGCTGGCCATTGCGCGCATTTTGCGAACGGGCGCGAAATTGATCTTGTTGGATGAGCCCACCGAAGGTTTGGCACCAGTGATTGTGCAAAAAATAGGCGATGTGATTCGCATGCTCAAGCAGCGGGGCTTCACCATCATTTTGGTGGAGCAAAGCTTCCACTTTGTGGCCAGATTGGCCGATAAAAGTTACATCATGGAAAGCGGGCGCATCGTTGACCGGTTCGATCAAGAACAACTCGGCTCTAACATGAGCAAAATTCATGCATATTTGGGCATCTGACAGGCGGACATCTTGATGAACGAACTGTTGAACATCCTCCCTCCGCTGCCTGCGTTGTTTGGGCAGTTGATGATCGGCATCATCAACGGTAGTTTTTATGCGCTGCTCAGTTTGGGGTTGGCGCTGATTTTTGGGTTGCTCAATGTGGTCAATTTTGCCCATGGTGCGCAATACATGTTGGGTGGGCTGGCCGCCTATTTGTTGTTGGCGCATGCGGGCTTGAGTTATTGGTACGCTTTGTTGCTGGCCCCCATCGCCGTGGGCCTTGTTGGTTTGGTGACAGAGCGCATTTTTTTGCGCCACTTGTACAAGCTCGATCATTTGTACGGCATGTTGCTGACGTTTGGCCTGACTTTGGTTTTAGAGGGCGTGGTCAGAAATTATTACGGTGCGTCGGGCAACAGTTACTCGACGCCAGAGTTACTCACAGGCGCTTGGAATGTGGGCTTCATGATGCTGCCGCACTACCGGCTGTGGGTGATTTTGGTCTCGCTCGTCATTTGCGTCACCACTTGGTTGTTGATTGAGAAAACAAAAATTGGCTCGTATGTTCGCGCTGCCACAGAAAACCCCAGTTTGACGCGTGCTTTTGGTATCAATGTGCCCCGCATCATGATGCTCACCTATGCATTTGGTGTTGCCTTGGCCGGATTTGCCGGTGTCATGGCGGCCCCTTTGTATCAAGTCAGCGCCAGCATGGGCTCAGAGCTCATCATCATCGTTTTCGCGGTGGTGGTCATAGGTGGCATGGGCTCCATCATGGGCTCCATCGTCAGCGGTTTTGTATTGGGCTTGTTGGAGGGGTTGACCAAAGTCTTTTACCCTGAGGCCTCTACAACAGTGGTGTTTGTGGCCATGGCCATTGTGTTGTTGATACGACCCAGCGGCCTATTTGGTACTTTTTTGCAGCACAAGCCGGCCGATGGTGCCGCCATGAAGTCAACCCATGCTGCTTTTGAAAAAGCCGCCATGACATACGTCATCTTGGGCTTATTGGCGATCACGGCGCCGCTGTTGGTGTACCCACCCTTTCTGATCAAAGTTTTGAGCTACGCATTGTTCGCTTGCTCTTTTAACTTGTTGCTGGGCTACGGCGGGATGTTGTCATTTGGCCACGCTGCGTTTTATGGCGGTGGCAGTTACATATTTGCAGCGGCTGCCAAATGGTGGGGTTTGGACCCCATCAGCGCCATTGTTTTGTCTGGCATGGGTGCGGCGGTGTTGGGCGTGATCATGGGGGTTGTGTCGATCAAACGGCAAGGCATTTATTTTTCAATGATCACCTTGGCGATGGCGCAAATGTTTTATTTCTTCATCGTTCAGTCGGAATTCAGCGGCAACGATGAAGGCATACAGGCCGTTCCGCGCGGCAGCTTGGCAGGCGTTTCGCTGAACGACCCATTTGTTCTTTATTATTTTTGCTTGGGCATATTTGTGCTTGGGTTTGTTGCCATCAACACCATCATCAAGTCACCCTTTGGCTATTCGTTCCGGGCTGTGCGCGACAACGACGCCAGGGCGTTGTCATTGGGGTACGCCGCAGAGCACTACAAGTTGGCCGCTTTTGTCATGTCGGCTTTTTTTGCAGGGATTGCAGGCGCGATGGATGCCATTAATTTTCAATTGGCCTCGCTCACCAATATCCACTGGACGATGTCTGGGCATGGTATTTTGATGACCATCATCGGGGGCGTTGCCACCATGACGGGGCCCTTGGTGGGCGCGTTGTTGGTCGCGACCCTGGAAAACTACCTTGCGCACTTGGGGTCGTGGGTGACCGTGGTTCAAGGGTTTATTTTTGTTTTTTGCGTTTTGCTGTTTCGCCGCGGGATTGTGGGCGAGTTCAGCGCATGGCTTGAGAAGCGGCAGGAAAGAAGCCCGCCTCAAGCGCGATAACGGGTGCGGCACATCAATTTTTTCACACAGGAGCCAACATGAAACAACTATCCGATGTCACACAAACCTTTGCGGTCAGCCGTTCTACGGGTGACGCAGATTTCGAAACAAACGGTTTGCGCCCTTATGCCAAATACCGCGACTTCGGATTTGCCAAAGCCACCGAAGGCATGGTCCACGCCCACGTGATCAAGTTGATTGGCCCATGCACGGATGATGTTCGCAAGCGGCACATGCACGGTGTTCATCTGCAAATGGTGTATTGCTTGCAGGGGTGGATGAAAATTGAACACGAAGGACAGGGCGAGATGCTCATGAAAGCCGGTGACGCCTGGTTGATGCCGCCCAATATCAAGCACACGGTTTTAGATTATTCAGATGACTGCCAAAATTTGGAAATCACGGTGCCCGCAGAGTTTCCAACCGTAGAGTGTTGAGACCTGTTGCGCCCCGCCTTGGGATGTGCCCCGCAGCGCTGAATGCCTTCATAATGCGCGCTTGATGCCCTGTGCCTGCGGCAGGCCATGTTGGGGCTTGGCGGCGGCTGTCGCCGTTGGGCATCTGTGCGTTCAAAGGAGTGGCCATGGCAACTGCTGACAGTGGTTTCAAAGGGGTTTGGGTAGATCTGCTGAACCCTTTGAATCAAGATTTGTCCATCAATCACAAAAAGCTTTTTACCCATGTGCAGACCTTGGGTGCAAAAGGCGTCGAAGGTGTTGTCATGTTTGGCCATGCGGGCGAAGGGGCATCCTTCAGTGCCGCCGAACGGCTGGTGGCGGTCAAGCAGTTGATGCAGCAAGGCGTGGCGGGCAAAGACATCTTGTTGCATGTGGGGTTTTCCAATGTGGCCGATGTCGTGCAGCTGATTCGTGAAGCAAGCCCCTTGGGCTTGAAGGGTTGCGTGATTGTTCCGCCCTATGCCGACAGCGGTGTCACCGACCAAGGCCTCATCAACTTCTTTGGCCACATCGTTGAGCGCACCAAGGACATTGCGACGCGCATTTTTTTGGCCTCACAAACCAGCCCCAGCACCAGCGACCTCAATCCCAGGGTGATCAACGAAGTGTTGAGCCTGCACCCCCATGCGTTTGTGGGGCTCATCGATCAAAGCCACAACGCCAATCACACATTGGAGTGGATCCGCTCGTTCATGGCGCAGTTGCCGGTCTATACCACCCACGACTTGAACGCGCATGTGGTGGCCAATTTGGGCATCCACAGCGGCATATCCAGCTACGCCAATGTGATACCGCACATCATGGTCCACATGGTGACATCCACCCAGGCCAGCAAAACATCGGTGGCGGGCAATAAGATCGGAACCGAAGACCAACGCTTGGAAGCATTTGATCGGATGATCGAACACCTGCCCGAGGTCCCTGCCCTCAAGTACTTGATGGCTGCCACTTACAGAGACAGCGATTGGTTGCGGGTGCGGCCACCCCTGGCCACATTGAACATGGACTCGCAAGAAAAGCTGTCTAAGGAATATAAAAAATTCAATCAAAGTGGCGAAGCAAGTTGATCGGTGACGGCCCCTAAGGAGCGAAGATGGAAAATAAAAATGCTTGGTATTTGATCGAACAAGATGGCTTGCACCGTGCCATTTCGAATGAAGACTTCTCTAAGTTGGCGCCAGACAGCTATGTGTTGCACCAAGTATTTGCCACGCACCGAGAAGCACTCAATGAAATGAGTCGCTTGATCAAGTTGGAGATCCAAGACGTGAAGGACGAGGTCAACAAAATGGCGCCACCGAAAGCCAATTGAAAACGACCGAAAATACTGCCATTGACATTTTTCATGGTTTACACCTATTTCGAGCTTTCATCTGAAAAAATTGCTAATATCCGGCAGTGCGTTGCTTGATGCACCTTGTTTCAAAATCCATGGAGTTAAATGATGAAACTGTTTAAAACTTTGTTGGCCGCCGCATTTTTGACAACCAGCATGGCTGGTTTCAGCCAGGGCACGGCACCTTCTACTGGTGGCACGGGCAGCTCCGGTGGCGCGCCCAAAACTGGCAGCAGCACCAGCAGCGCACCTGCTGGTGGTGGCTCTACTTCTAGCAGTGCCGGTGGCGCGCCCAAAACTGGCAGCAGCACCAGCAGCGCACCTGCAGGCGGTGGCGCTACTTCTAGCAGCGCCGGTGGCGCTCCCAAAACCGGTACCAGCAGCACCGGCGGCGGCGCACCCAAGTAAAGACTGACGGTTTTTACCAAGCCCGCTCTGGCACTTGTGCCTTGGCGGGCTTTTTTGTGCCGGAATAAACCGAGCCCAAAAATCAGAAAAACACCCATGTCCTTGGCGGTCATGAACCCGGCGTATCAGGGTGCGATGAACATGTCCTGCAGTTCACGGCTCACATGCATGAGGAAGCTAAACGACAGAAACAGGGTGTTGCGCGTTTGCATGACCCACAAGGTCAGCAGCAACATGGCCACATCGCGCCCAGCCAATGTGCTCATCACATGCCGATGGGCTGGGGAGTCCATGACAATTGCGCCAAAGGCCAAAGACGGGTCGAAGTAGGCGTTGGGTTATTGCGCCACAAAAGACCCGCTCTTGCCACCATGCTTTTCCATCAACTTCACATCGTTGATGCTCATGCCCCGGTCCACGGCTTTGCACATGTCGTAAATGGTGAGTAGCGCCACTTGCACGGCGGTGAGGGCTTCCATTTCTCCTCTGAGAGCAAAAGATTCGCTGATCGTCTTGAGCCATTTGCCCCATTGATCCTGTGGGGTTAGTGGGACAAGATTGGGACAAGACCTCGCTCATCCCAAAGGGATATTACCTGACCTGACCAAGTGCTATCAAAGGAGGGCAAGCCCCCCCTGCCCAGTTGAAATTGGGTCAAGTCAGACCCCACCGTACCCACACCCCCCTAAATTGGTTTGGGACTCCTGTGCCACCTATGCACTCAAATCTGCTCAAACAAGGGTTACGAAATGTGTTGGATAAAGTATAATAATTGCATGAATCGACTCAGCACAATGTGCTGCGACTCGCTGCAAGGCTAGGCGGGGATTTCACCCGTCGCTCAGTTCAGGCATCGGTTCAAATGACACTGAGCGACACACTTTAATTTTTTTTAAGGAGTGCCATCATGGTCGAAAATGAAAAAGCGCTGGTTCAGCGCATAAACCGCAAGCTTGAAAACGAGCGCATTAGGCTTTGCCGATATGACTCCCGTGACTTCCTGGAGCTAGGACGTTGCTATGCAGTAAATGACCGGAACGTCATTTCTGCCAAGCACATTGAACTTGAGGAATTTGCGAAAGAGCTTCACGTTCTTTAAGCCAAAGATTAAAGCGGATCGCTAACCACGATCCGCTTTTTTCAATTAAATATCCACAACAGTCTTACTGAATTTTTGGTGGCACAGGTTGCACCATTCACAGTTACAGTGGGGCCGAGCCACGAAGCCCACTTAAAACCTGAACCACAACAGGTATGTCAGGAATTGCCCAATCCAGGTGCATGAGGTCTTCTGTTGTGAACCAATCAAACTCATCATGGCTTGAAAGGTGAACAGTGCGACTGCTTGATGTGCACCAGTAACACTCCAGTTGGATGAGGTACTTTCCCAATGGCGTTGCGAAGGTTCCAATGAATTCACCCACCTGCACATCAACTCCTAACTCCTCATGTATTTCTCTGCGCAATGCCTCAACCCCAGTTTCCCCCTGTTCAACTTTGCCTCCAGGAAACTCCCATTTAAGACCGGATGGGCCTCCGGCCAACCGTTTGGCGGCAAGAATATGATCGCCATGCTGGATTACCCCAGCGACGACCCTGAGGTCAATTAAAGGACTGCCGTTATATGAATCACTGGTGGGTAAATCAGAATCAGACATATCTTCACGAAGTTGGCGGTGGTTATCTTTGGTCACCAAAGGTGAATGCGAATGGTAGACGTAACCGTTTTTATGAATCAATGACAGAGGCAGCGCCGGGCGATGTCATTTTTTCATTCTGCGACACACTGATTAAAGCAGTTGGTGTTGTGAGCGGCAAGTGTGATTCCGCACCTAAGCCCACTGAATTTGGTTCTGCCGGTTCATATTGGAGTGATGAGGGGTGGTATCTACCTGTCAGATTCACGGAGTTGAATCAGCCAATCAAGCCCAAGGCTCACATGGACACCTTGGCCCAATTTCTTCCATCAAAGTACTCGCCAATACAAGCTAATGGCAACGGAAATCAGGGGGTGTATCTGGCCCCGCTCCCATCTTCCTTTGCTGGCGAGTTGATAAGGCTTTTGGCTGGGCAAGTGGAATCAATTGTTTCTGCTTCACCTGTTGAGTTAGATCCTGATGGTGATGAAGCGGAGCAGCGGATCAAGAGCGACACGACCATCCCGGTAACTGTCCGTGTCCAGTTGATAAATGCCCGTGTTGGGCAAGGCTTGTTTCGGTCAAGGGTTGAAATGATCGAATCAGACTGTCGGGTTACAGGCGTGAGTGACAGGCGGTTTCTAAGAGCAAGCCATGTCAAGCCATGGTCAAAAAGTGACAGCCATGAAAAGCTCGATGGCAGCAATGGCCTGCTTCTCGCACCGCACATTGACCATTTGTTTGACAAGGGGTTCATTAGTTTTGCGAATGATGGCCGCCTTATCATCAGTCAGGCTCTGCCGACTTCAGTTCAAGGCTCATGGAATTTACATGCGGCTATTTCACCCAGGCCCATGTCTCAACTGCAAATTACCTACATGGCCTATCACCGCACAAATGTGTTTTTGAGTTGAATGGGACAACTGTGGCAACCTAGTTGTAGGGAAATAAAACTTTTGTACTGCATTGAAAATAATTGGCTTATGTGTAACAGTAACCAAGATTAGTTGTCAATAAAAGTGTTTGCACCTCAAGAGGTTAATATGAAACGAATTTTTTTTATAGTATTAATTCATGCTTTTGGAATCATTAATGCATACTCAATGTGCGAGACAGTTTGGGATGGCGACAAAATCATAGCAAATACTAAAAATACATCAAGCTCATTTATTCTGAAACTCAGGGAGAAAAATAATAATACTGATAGAGTTAATGAGGTTCCTATTACTCATTTGCGTGCCTATTACGAGGCATCAGAAAAAATTTCACCAATGGCGGGCATAAAGCCAAAGTTTATTATTTGTGGCGATAAGGATCCAAACGCATTTGCCACCAAAACTAAAGATGGCGATGTTATCGGTATTACGCTAGGTATTATGGCATTAACAGGCCCAGATAAGGATATGGCGGCAACGATAATAGGACACGAAATTGGCCATCATTCTAAAAATCATATGGATGGTGGCAGAGCAGCGCAAGCTGTTATAGGAATACTAGGTGCAATTATTACGGCGGGCATTGAATCCGAAGCCCAAAAAAAGGGTGCAGATCCTGGAATCGGTCAAGCAATAGGACAGCTTGGAACTACACTAGTATCAAGAAAATATTCACGGAATCAGGAGTATGAGGCAGATGAAGCGGGTTTCCAATACATTTTAAAAGCGGGATACGACCCAAGCGGTGCAACAAGG
>Ga0214919_10004428_pt1 | contig 20567 bp, 12 predicted proteins | sample LL1503_MetaG_FD_177994 | JGI IMG/M metagenome (GOLD analysis project Ga0214919, IMG submission 177994) | Freshwater microbial communities from Lake Lanier, Atlanta, Georgia, United States - LL-1503 | ecosystem: Environmental > Aquatic > Freshwater > Lake | place: USA: Georgia | collected... | reverse complement strand
TGTATGAAAACTTTCTAGATTGGCGAGAGGATTACAAGGGCATTTTTGACCTCAAAGAATGCCAGAAATACCACCTCAATAATATCCGTAGTTCTTTCTTTAACCACGGTATCGACCCTACTATTGATAGTCTTCAAAACCAATTAGATACCAAAAATAAAGAAATCTATAACATTGCTAATGTCCTATCTAATAGTATCAAGGACCATGTAACGGTATTTGCTAAAGGTAAAAAGAAGGTAGCACAAGCAGCAAAAGATGATGATGAAGAAACCTCTGACTATATTAAAGTAGACCGCAATGATCGCGACGGTTTCTACTATAGTACTACTAAAAAGCGGGCAGAACTAGTGAAAAAATACGGCGAACCACAAATTAAGAAATTCGGTTGGGGCGAATTGCGGTATTCTAGCCAGACTTCTACGGTCAAAATTACTAGTGACAACTTGAGTCAGATTAATAAGACCATTGATATTATCGAGGAACAACTCCAATCCAAGTGCCGCGAATTGTTTTTAACCAAAGTTCAGGAATTGTACCAAACCCATAAAGGCATTTTTGATGAAATTGTACAATTTATTTCGGAAATAGATTGGATTTGTAGTGGTGCCAAATGCGCCAAGGTAAACTTTTATTGTAAGCCACACATCCAATCTACAGATAGTAGCTATATCAAGGCTAAGGCCATGCGCCATCCTATCATTGAGAAAATCCTCTCGGATACTCATTACGTACCAAATGATGTGGAAATTGGTACCCCTAGTCAAAAGGGTATGTTACTATTTGGTACCAATAGTAGCGGTAAGAGTAGCTTGATGAAATCGGTGGGGCTAAATGTTATTATGGCCCAGAGTGGTATGTATGTACCGTGTGAGGAATTTACATACAGCCCTTATAAAAACATTTTGACGCGCATCACCGGCGATGACAACTTTAGCAAGGGCTTTAGTAGTTTTGTAGTAGAAATGACTGAACTGCGAACTATTCTAAACCGTAGTGGCTCTAATAGCCTTGTTCTAGGTGATGAAATTTGTCACGGTACAGAACAAGTTTCAGCATTGGCTATTGTTTCTAGTAGTATTGTGGAGCTCTCTAAAAAGAATTGTAACTTTATTTTTGCCACACATCTACATCGTCTGAGTAATATGGAGGAAATTAATGAACTACATAATGTACAATGTTGGCACTTAAAAGTACTCTACGATGAAGCGAACGATTGTCTTATCTATGACCGTAAGTTGGAAAAGGGAGCAGGCAGTGACCTATATGGCCTAGAAGTAGCTAAATATATCATTGGTGACCAACCTGAATTTATTAAACGCTGTATGGCTATTCGTAGAAAGATTCTAGACATTCCTAGCGAATTAGTATCCACACGTACCTCAAAGTACAATGCGAAACTAGTAGTAGACAAGTGTAAGATTTGCGGTAATCGAGCGGACGACACGCACCACATTGATTTTCAATGTTCCGCGGATAGCGATGGGGCAATTCAGAGAGGCGAGAAACGGTTTCATAAGAACGTAGAGGCCAATCTAGTAACACTGTGTAAATCATGCCATATTAAGGTACATCATTCTGTCGATGGTAAAAAGTATAACATTGATGGCTATTTTCAAACGTCGAAAGGTACAGTATTGAAATGGAATGAAGTGGAGTGTTAGTAAGAAGAAATTGAAGAATGTATGTTTTATATAACACACCCACATAAACCTACAATGGAACTCAACATTAACCGACTAAAGCTTCTTGGCGAAGAGGAACTAAAGAGGCTAGATGAAAAGATTAAAGACTATCAATCCAGCAGTGAACCTACAATTTTAACAAAGTCTATCGATGATATCCAACGCATGATTAGGGATACAAATAATATTGTTGTCCAGTTAGAATGCGATTTAAAAACTAAAACAGTAAAATTAACTAAATTACATGAAGACCTTTTGAAATTACAAAATAAATATACAAAATCAAGTGAAGATATTGAAAAATTAGAAAAATCAATCGATAGTCTACAAGCCGAGATTGATTTAAAACAGGTTAAATTTAGTGAAATGGATGAAAATATTATTCGATTAAAAACAAATGAACGTGTTTTAAAGGAACAATTAACTGAAGTAGATAGTAAACTAACTGTTAGAACCAAACAGTTTTTAACGGAGCGAGATGAAATTCAATCACAAATTAGAGAACTTGAACACAAGCTAAAGATGAGTATTCAGAACAGTTTTACACAACACGATGAATTTGTAAAACAGATTAAAAGTATCAAGTTAGAACCGAGTATTGATGATTGTCAAGCAATTTTTGACAATATTAAAATGGATCTAGTGTTGATTTTATCAAGAAATGTTGAAAAATATGGCAAACTCGATAAAGAATGGATAAAATATGAATATGCGTCTGGTACTGGGAAACCTGTATGTAAATATGATTATATTAGAAATTTTCACAGTAGTTTATGTAAAGGCTGGAAGTTTGAAGGTACATTAAAATCACTGTGTAAAACGTGTAGCTATATTTGTGTGAATACTAATATAAGTGGTGTTGACGAACATAAAATTCACGCATTTGCGTGGTTACAAAAGTACTATAAACAATTTTTGACCAAGTTTATAACTCATACAGAACTAAAATATATTAGTGAAAAGCTAGACTATACACAATTTAACAGTATGTTTCTTAATTGTGGATTATTTGACCTTACTATTTATGGTAAACCATTTACTCCATATGAATTTCTGATTTTTATTATATTTATTGGAACAGATGGAATGTTTGAATCATCAAAATTTTTAACACTAAATTAAAATATTAATAATTATTAGAATAGTACATGTGTTCACAAGAACAAGTATTGAACCCTATTAGTGGTAAGTGTGTGAAAAAAACATCAGAAACTGGTAAATTAATACAATACTATAATTGGTATATAAATATGGATAGAGGTTCTAATGCTTTGTATGAAAATAGTAATATTGCCCCTACGAAAAGTTATAGTTTTTATCCAATTTTAAAAGAGATGAGTAAACTAGAACTACTCATTTATTTATCAGATTTAGGATTACAGAGTGTTGAGGGAAAGAGTCTAAAATCTAGACATCCGGACCTGCTAGCAATTAACATTATGGATGGGAAAGACCCGATAGAAGTACTATTAGAAAAACATTTAAGCGAACAACAGGAAAAAGGCCAATTATATGAGGTACTTTGGGATATATTTATAAAATTGGGATTATCAAAATTTGAAAATAACTATTATAATATAGTTGGAAATGTTAATTTAGATAGAGAAGAAGAATATCTACAGGTATCTAAAATTCCAGATGGTACTAAAACTAGTACATATAGTGATTATTTTAAAAAAAAATGTATCAGTGGTAATACAACAGGTGTTAGTGATATATCGTTAAAACATAAAAACAGCGTAAGTGGAGATGATAAATTAGAAGCATGCGAAATGAAAGATATTGCCAGTAAAACTATTGATAATACGATATATATAAGTTGTAAATATTATGGAGATGATAATAAAAAAAGAATATCAGAATATGATTTACAAAATATATTAAGTCTAATAAAGAATAAATATAAAAAAAGAATAGATGCTGGAGAACAATTACCAAATTTTGATATTTACCTATTCGTAAAGGATAAATTAAAAGTTCAGGAAACAATTAATCGTGCCAATAAAAGCAGTGAATACCTGAGAAAAAACATAAAACCTGAACATGTCTGGGATATCGGGGATTTAAAACAAGCATTTTGGCAGTTTTATAATTTTATAAATAATTACAGACAAAATAATGGCGTAATTGATAATAATATTTTTAGACAAATAACAGGTGAAATTGAGAAACCTTCACTACAATTGCGTTTTCACCAAGAATATACAATACGTAAAACATTACAAAATATAGGTGTTGTTAAGGGTGGTATTTTAGGAAAAGGAATTCGATATCTAAAACCTAAAAACTCAATAACTCAATTGTGGGGTATGATACCTAGAAGTGGTAAAACATATGCAGCTGGTGGGTTTGTTAAAGAATACTCTACAATATATACAAAAGAACCTTGTCGTGTATTAGTAATAACTTCGGCACCTACAGAAACTAAAGGACAATGGAAAGATGAACTATTTGAAAAATTTCAAGATTTTGATGGGTGGAAGATTGAAGAAATAAACAGCAAAACTATAAAAAGGTTAAGAAAAGAAAGAGTTGAAGGTCACTTAGTTTATGTTGCTTCTAAACAATATTTAGATACCAGTAAAAGCAGAAGGGATACTGAAAGCGAAGATTTTGAAGATGTTGGCTTGGACCAAAAGAAATTAGAGGAGCTAATTGATTTAGCAAAAACTATTAATGTCAATCTCATAATATTTGATGAAAATCATCTAGCTGGTACTACAGAAAAAGCTAAAAATACTTTGGAATTATTTGGACCAACTGCTAACAAAATTTTATTAACAGCTACTTTCAATAAATCAATGGATAGATTTGGTATATCCTCTGAAAATATAATAACATGGGATATGAAAGATATTGCGTTATGTAAACAATTTGATGACCCTAGAAAAATGTCTGAATTTATAAATAACCACCCAGAAGATAGAGATATCTTAATAGATATATTATTAACCAAACACGGTATTAACTATGATTATTATACACAATTTAACAAGGACACAAATGGTATTTTAGAAAACTATTATTTAATTAAAGGCAAGAATTTCATAGATAATTTGTATGAAATAGATAATGCTAAACAATTATATAGTGATTTAAGTATATATCCAGAAGTTGAAGGTATTCTCCAATCTAAATATGGTATAAATTTATCTTTATTAACACATAATACTGATAATTCAGATATCTTAGTCGAAAAATGTAGAATATTAAGTAATAGTTTACTAGAAACTATAGAAAGCAACAACACTTTAATTGCTGAACAGGAAGCAAAAATAAAAATATTTATGGATGCTTATAAGTTATTTCCTGACCTACATTTTATTGGGTTAAATTTTGCCAATGAACAATTAAGAGAATTACTTGGTGCTGGTACAAAATATGGTTTTTCTATGAATGCTCTATTTATGACCAATAAAGAGGGTACCTTATTTGAAAATACAGAAGCTATAGATAAATTATTAGACCAAATAGCTGGAGGAGTTTCTGTACCACAACATAAATCATTATTTAACTCCATCAGAAAGGTAAGTTCTAAATACAATTCAAGAACACTACAAGATGGTGAATTTACTAGTCAATTGTGGTTTATTCCTTTTGGTGGGGAACATACCAAAATTAAAAAGGTTAGTAGTCTATTACAGAGAAAATTAAGTCAGCATTCAGAAATTGGAAGATATGAGATATTATCACTATATACTAAATCGGCCGAAGATAATAACAAAAGAATAAAAGAATACATAAAGGAAAAGGAGATAGAAGCTAAAGCTAGTGGTAAAAGGGGATTAATTATATTATCTGGAGAAAAATTAAAGGTTGGTGTTAGTCTAAAATGTGTCGATATTGTATTTTTATTGAATGATGTACAATCAAATGATACTATATATCAATCTATGTTTAGAGCATTGACCGAAAGTACTAATAAAAAAGTTGGATTTGTTGTTAATTTGAATCCATTCCGTATGATTGAAGCTATATACGAATATTCGGACAGAAATGTTGATAAAATAGAGCCACCCACTACAACTATTACTAAAAATGTTAGAAATATGTTATTTTATATAGACGATTATCTATTTGAATTTGATGATACTATTGAACGTTCTAATAAAATTATGAAAATTATTAATGATATTAATAGGGATAATCCGAAATTACAAATAAGTATTATTGAGAAAAAACTTAACACAACTATTGATAATATCCAGTTTGACCTGGATAATATTGTATTTCTAAAACAATTATACGATGAAGCTAAAGATATAATTGATGTTGATAAAAAGAAAAAAGTATTATTAAATACTAATTTGGAAAGTGTAATAGATAAATTTGGAAGAGGTGTTGAAGAAGAAAAAGGTAATACTGCTGTTTCTAGAAGAACTACACAAACCCGCGAACACCAAAAACAAAGAGTACAAAATATTGGCTTAATTATTATACCATTTATTAAACTATTTGTAGTTTTAACAATTGATGATGAAACTAGTTTGGATTTAATTAGTATGTATAAGGCTTTAACTACACCTGATATGTTACCAATATTATTAGATAAACTAGATAGATGGGGTATTAAAGATAAACAAAGGTTTTTAATGGGTTTTGGAAGATTAATTAAAACTATGTATAATTCTACAGAGGAACAGTTTATAACTGACGCAATTTCAATTATGGGAATTAGTATCAGAGAAAATTCTCAAAACAATAACTCGGTTTCCGAAGAAGGATCGTTAGAGGGTGGCAGTAAATCCAAATTATTATATATATTAAAAAATATACACAAAATTTCAATTGGATATAACAAGTTTAACCGTAATCTACAAAAACTGGGATTATGTAAAAATAACAAAGACACATGTCATTTATACTCAAAATATTATTTAATAAAATATAATTATTTGTTTAATAAATTCTAATGATAATATAAATGGACGTTTCTAGATATGTCGAAAAATTAAAGACTGATATGATTAATATTGATGATAAGAAGATGTTGTTACAGTTTATTACCGAACAATTAACCCCAAAACAAATGGAAAAAAAGGAGTTTGGTGAAGTATTTACACCACTATACATTGTTGAAGAAATGTTACATACACTCCCTAAAGAAGTATGGACTAATCCTAGATTAACATTTCTAGAACCAGGAAGTGGTCTTGGAAACTTTAGTATTTGTGTTTTTTATAGATTAATGGATGGTCTTAAAACGGCAATACCTGATTCTGCTAAAAGAGAACGTCATATTATTGAAAATATGCTTTATATGGCAGAATGTAATAAAGCTAATGTACATATTTGTAAGGGTATATTTAAGGCTACAAAGAGTGGTTATAAAATTAATTTATATCAAGGTGACTTTTTGAAATTAAATCCAAGTGAAGATAGAAAAAAAGATGAAGGTGAGACGTGGCCTGAAAATTGGCCTAAACAATTTAACATAATTGTTGGCAATCCACCGTATAATTCTGGTGGAATAAAATCACATACTGGAAAACAATTAGGTGAGAAAAATGAGACTATTTGGCCAGATTTTATTGTAAAATCATTTGATCTGTTAAAACCAGATGGATATTTAGTATTTATTAATCCATTAAGTTGGTTAAAAAAAAGTCATTCGCTTCATAATGTTATGTTAGAAAAACATATTATTTGGATGAAATTATGGGATAATTCACAATCAAAAGGAATGATTAATGCAGATATACCAATATCATTATATGTTTTACAAAATAGTTTAAATACAGACAAAAAGAAAACAGAAATAACATCAATACTGAAAAGACGAAACTTAATTACAACATCAAATGAATATTTAAATAAGGATTATTCAATACCGTTAGCATATCATAGTATATTTAATAAGTTAATAAACTTTATAGAAACGAATAATTTAAAATTAGAGTACAGTACTAAAACAGTAAGATCAACTGGTGAAAAAACAAAAATACCATCAAAATATAAATTAGAAGATATGTTAGCAATTGATACATATACTATTAAAGAAGGTATAATGATTAAAAAAGCAAGTGAAACACATCCAGATGCTAATAAAAGAAAATTAATAATAGCAAATAAAGCAAGTTTTAATGGTGCTTTTATTGATGAAGGTAAATTATCACTAACGGGAAATCATAAATTTTATGTTATTGGTGATAGATTAGAATTAATAATGAAAATGTTAAGTTATAAAATTATAGATATAATTAGTCATTATACTAAATATGGTCAAGATTTTTTAGATAACGAAGCATTTACTTATTTACCAGATATTCGTAAATTAGGAATTAAAGATATCACAGAAGATAAATTTTATATTTTGATTGGTCTAACTACAGAAGATATAAATCAAATAAAAAATATGTCACTAAAAAATGATGAATCTGAAGAAATAGCATCTCTTAAAAATTCAAAAACAACCTATGCTAATGTTGTCAAAACACCAGCTAAAATATTAATTCGTGTAGATAAATTAAAACAGTCTGCTGGATATTCACAAAGTACATCTATAAAACAAGAAACAGATAAATTACAATATATATTACAAAACGTTCATAAAATAGATATTAAATATAAAATGTTTGAAAAAAAACTAATTGAAATTGGGGTTAATATAGATTATATTCCTAAGCTTTGGAAGAAATACTATTTACAATTAAAGAATTGAAATATTTAAAGAATACAAGAGATAAGCTAAAAAAGCAATGGACTATCCAGCTATTCACGAATATACTGAAAGTCATCGACTAATTAAATTAACTATTGAACAGCTGTTGGAACTACCAATAGAGAATTGGAAGCATAATCGGCCACCGGATGAAGTTCGAGTGGCCGAAATAGAATCTTTTATTCAAAAACGGGCTAATGAAATCCTACAACCATTCTATATTCACTATAATCCTAAAACGGATATCTATGAAATCTTAGATGGAATTCATAGATATTCGGCTATAAAGGAGGTTTCTGAAAAAAATATGGAGCATATATCCGATAAGATATTATTTATTCATCTATTCATTGACATTTCCTATGGCACACTAATTGATATATTTAGTGATTTGAATAAAACCGTTCCTGTACCCGAATTGTACATTGGTCAAACTCAAGATAACACAAATAAAAAAGAGATAATAGAGGATATTGCTAAAGAATGGAAAAAACTGTATAAAGAACATTTTAGTGGTTCAAAAACTAGTTGCCAAATCCCAAATATTATCCGTGATTCATTTATCGATATATTAAGCGAACTATACACATCCTATAAGATTCGGAGTAAATCAAAACTACTAGAACTACTAGATCGCGCTAATACAAATATTAAGGATTATGTACTAGCCGGTATTAGTTTTCGAACAATACCTATCAAATTTTCAGATAACCAGTTACAAAAATGTAGCAAATCAGGTTGCTATCTGTTCCTTTACAGAGACGTCAGTAAAATTAAGTACTTTATCGAAACGGAAGTTACGAGTGTAATTGTATAAATTACATATTTAAACATATCTCTAATTACTTTGTATATCAATAACACTATGGAACCCTCAAAACTATTTGTAAAGCGCCTCTTCCCTACGGCCAATTTGCCCTTTCGTGGCTCTAAATATGCCGCGGGTCTAGATCTTTTTGCTAATGAAACTAAGACCATTCAACCTGGCAGCAGTGCCCTAATTAGTACTGGAATTAGCATGGTCATTCCACATGGCTATTATGGCCGTATTGCGCCGCGTTCTGGCTTTTCGGTAAAGACGGGACTAATGGTAAATGCTGGTGTAATTGATAGTGACTATCGCGGTGAATTAAAAATCCTATTCGCTAATCCTACGGCAAATAGTGTACAAGTTAATGCCGGTGAAAAAGTGGCACAAATTGTAGTAGAGCGGATTGCTCTGTTAGACGTAGAAGAAGTGGAGAGTCTCGATGAAACGGAACGCGGCGCGAATGGGTTTGGTAGCACCGACACTTTTAGAAAAAGTGTAAGTCAAAACTAGATAAATTTATTAAGGTTTGCGGTTTATGCGATAAATGTATTTTGATAAATGTATTTAGATAAATGTATTTTGATAAATGTATGATAAATTTATAGATAAATGTATATCTATAAATCTATGGTTTCTAGATATTCTAATGCCTTCTAATATATTATATTAGTTCTTTTAGAATATTGGTTTGCCAAAGGCTACAATATTCTTTCAGAATATTGGTTTGTCAGAGGCTACCAATATTCTTTCAGAAAATAGGTTTGCTACTCTTTACTTCTTTATTAACTTTGTCGCCTTTTACAGCTTTCATGCCTTTAAGGACCGCGGTTTCCCTACTAACACCGTCACTCTTTTTAGGTGTTCCATCTAGCCAATTGCTCTTAAGTGTCATTTGTTGTTCAGGAATTCTGATTGTCTTTTTACTAACATGCTCCTCTTTTTCAACCAAGTGTTGTGCCTTTCCTAACCAATTATTGCTGTCCTGTTTACCTGTGTCGGCGAATCCAACTAATAGTACATCTCTTTCCTCCCTATCCTCTGGTTCTACTACTTTTATTTTAGATGGCTCCTTTGGTGTTTTAGAGATATTATACATAACTTCTACTGATTTTTCCTTTTTCTTTTCTGTTCCGGGCATATCTACGGTTTCACTAATAGTACTTTTAGGTACTCTAGCTTCTAAATAGAATACCATACTACTACCATTTACATATGTTCTGGTGGAAGACATATCTTCTTCTTGTAGGCCAAAATAGTTGGCATCTTTAAGATAGTTGTTTTGAATTTCATCAATCGTTAGTGATCTGTCATAGAAACGTACTAGGGAGCAATTCGATAAATCATGGTACTTTTTGTTATATTCATTACCCGGACTAGTATTTTTGAACAGGAACGCGGCATTCATTTGGTCTAAATTAGGCAGGTAGTCAATGTAGCTATGAAAGATACCATTGATATATAGTAGGCCTCTATTGCCACCTAACATATCGGGTTTGCCACGCATAACTACAAAGTGAAACCATTGGCCCGGCACATAGGGTATCTTAGTATTCTGGTTGATATAGATAAAGCGTTCATCATAACTTACATCAAATATAGGTTGTTCGCCAGAATAAAAGGAAATGATATTGTTATTACCTAAATACTTCAAACGTAGCCAAAACTCGAGGGTATAGTTACTACTTAGGTGGACATCATCTAGTTTTATGTAGTTATTAGGGTTAGAGATGTCTAAAAAGCCGGCATTTTCAATCCAAAATGGCTTTTCGTTTTCATAAAGAGTGGCATTTGCGTCCTTTTGAATCTCTAGCGAAAAGTTTTCGAAAAAGAATTCATCTACAAGTGCTACATCACTTCTATTATCATCGCGTCTAACCGTAATTGGTTTGTTTTTACCGGCATATTGTACCGAGTTTATTATATATCTGCTACTGATTAACAATAGTGATGGTATGGCGGTTAATAGAAATTTATAGGAGTCTGGAATATCTAGATTTTTAATCCAGAAAAAAGAGATGGCCATGATGGCAATTTTAAGTCCAATACCAAAGTACATCATTCTACTATATCTGTATAAATTTATAATTACATTAACGTGGTTATTATAAATTTATTGTTTTCATTTGTATTTATTTCAGATAATCCTATTGTTGAGCACATTGTACACCAGGTGCGCCCATAGGTATGTTTGGTCCATCTTCATCGGCAGCCGTTTCATCTAAATCGGCATAAAACCGTTTAGACCCTTCTGGTAACTGAATAGTATCTTCTAGCTTATAGTGCCGAGATCCTTCCACTTCTTTTTGTGAATCATCACTAGCATCCCTGTGTAATACTAATTCTAGAGCCTTGATTTGTTTGCTATTGAACCTCTCAGGGAATACAACATTAAATTTAATGTAATAATCGCCGATATTACCACTATTGCTATCATGGAAACCCATGCGAGGAATCTTCTTGACACTAAAAGGACTAATAATCTTATCAGACTGAATAACCATAGTCTTTCCATCTAGATGTTCTAGCGACATCTTAAAACCTAATAGCGCCTTTCTAAGACTAATATCAACCTTTCTGTGTAAATCGTTATCCTTTCGACTGAATAGGGCATCTTCTTCTACCTTGACAATAACCACAATGTCGCTATAGTTATTAGAGCTACCCATTTGATGGCCCTTGCCTTTAACAATCATTTGTTGGCCATTAATTGTTCCCTTTTTGACTTCTAAATCAAGTTTGAGTGTGTCCTTCTTTTTCTTAGCACCTTTACAAGTTTGGCATTGTTCCTGTGTAATATCAACACCATTACCTTTACAAATAGTACACGGTCTAGTGGCTTGTTGAACCATACCCGGAGCTATTTGGTGTATCATTACTTGGACCCCACGACCGTTACATGTAGTACAATTGTGGATTTGTTTGTCTTGACATCCAGTAGCATTACAATTGGTACAAAAGACATTACGTTCAATGTGTTCAGTGCGTTTAGTACCTAGATAGACATCTCTAAGTGTACATTTAATTTCGTGGAGGATAGGACGGTTTTCATCGGCCGGTCTATTTTGTTGTTGACCAAAAATACCACCCATGCCGCCCATATTACCAAACATTTCAAACGGGTTAAACCCTCCGGGAAAACCACCGCCCTCAGCCCCAGGGGGAGGCATGTTTTTGAGACCGTCTTCACCAAACCGGTCATAGACACTACGCTTGTTTGTGTCTTTTAATACATCATGGGCTTGTCCTACTTTTTTAAACATTTCTTCGGCTTTTTCCTTGTTTTCACGATGGCGATCGGGATGCCACTTGAACGCGGCCTTTTTATAACCTTTTTCTATTTCTTCTTGCGTCGCGGTTTTAGGGATTTCTAGAAGTTCATAATAATCCGTCATTTTATTCAAAGTACTAATTAATAATGACTATTATTCTTTAAAGCCTTTTTTGAAAAAAAGGCCCGGCCAAAAAAACACTTTTGAAAAAGTGTAAGTCAAAACTAGAGAAATATATTAGGATAAATGTATTAGGGATATGCGATAAATATATGATAAATGTATTTATATAAATGTATGGCTTCTAGTTGTTCTAGTGAAATCTAATAAATCTATTAGAAACACTTTTTGGAAAAGTGTAAGTCAAAACTAGATAAATGTATTAGGGTTTGCGAAGTATGCGATAAATATAAGATAAATGTATTTATATAAATCTATAGTTACTAGTTGCTTCTATTAATTACTAGTTGTTTTAGTTGTTCTAGTTGTTCTAGTGATATCTAATACAATCTATTAGAATTATTATAAGATATATTAGTTCTTTTAGAAATCAAAGAAGATATATTTACAATTGTCTATCTTAATTCTCTAAATGTTCTAATATATTTTATAATAACTCTAATAGATTGTATTAGATATCACTAGACTACTAGTGACTATAGATTTATACGTTTTGACTTACACTTTTTCTAAAAGTGTTTCTAATAGATTGTATTAGATATCACTAGACTACTAGTGACTATAGATTTATACGTTTTGACTTACACTTTTCGACGGAGCGAAGCTCCTAGCCACATCCGCCTAAGGGGCGGATGATTGGCAAAAGTGTTTCTAATAGATTTTATTAGACTCCACTAAACAATTCATATATTTATCTATAAATACACTTTTTGTTCTAACTTTTAGAAACAAAACTATCCATTGTAACTGGCTTCTTTTTTACCAGCAACTTCTTCTTTGGTGCCTCTACTGTCTCGGCAATTGTTACTACCGTTGGCTTCTTAACTAGCAACTTCTTCTTGGGTGCTTCCGGAATTGTCTTTACTTCCATGACTGGCTTTACATCCGGCACTACAACTGGACTAGATGTCTTGAATACAAACACTTTCTTAACCGCCTCCAAATCCTCGAGCCACATTTCAGTAACCCGCTTCTTCTCTAGGATCGAATACTCGACACGCTTCGTTTCATACTCGCGGCGAAGTGCTTCTACCTTCTCCTTGGTCAAGGACCGAATCTTCATTTCGAGAAGATAGTTGTAGGATACCTTACCGCCCTCGAGAGGCTCACGAGTGGTAAAATCGATACCAAGATTGAAGTCATCGACATCCAAACGGTTGATACCAAGGTTTAAGAGAATCCGCTCAATGTCTTCTTCCGACAGATTCCACTTGATTTTGTCCTCTAGTACCGACTCTACAAACTTCACCTTATTCTCCAAGATGATACACTCGCGCATAAGTTTGCGGAGGAGGTACGCTTTACGGCTATCGTACATGGCCATACGGACTCCATAAAACTCTTCCATGATTTCCTCAGGTGTACGATAGTGTTGAATGCCGCCGTGGTCATTGTAGAGGTACATACTCGAGGTACTAATAGCCTTGGTAAGCTTGAACCGCTTCAAGACTTCTTCCTTACCAAGTCCGGCTAGGAAGCCTTTTTCAGTCTTGATAGTAAAGTTGACCTTATCCTCGCTACAATGGTTGTCATACGAGATGATGGGTACATTGTACTTGCGCTTCACTCGCTTCTCCTTGGGACCATCTACCGTACTATCCTTGTCGCTCTTCTTCGTAGCACTACCAAGGTCCGAGTGCTCCATGATACAGTTCTCGATAAACTCTTTGTAGTTTTGAGTCCATACACCAACAGGCAACTCGGTAACCTTGATACTATCGCCGATCACAGTGTACTTACCAATGGCAACATACTTGCGAAAGTCATCACCCTCGCCACTATCAACACTCTCATCATCCTCCAAATCCTTGTTGCTCTCATCGACAATTTCAATAGTACCTTCAAACTTGTTGTACCACGGGTGAATAGGTGTGAATTGTTCATAAGGAAGATCACTATTCTGCTTTAGGAGCCGGCCATGGATCTGGTCATAGATATCCTTCGGGTTGTAGCACGGAATCTTGCTGCGAAATCCGGTACCGATACCATCCGTACCATTGATAAGTACCGTGGGAAGAATCGGTACATACTTTTCCGGCTCAATCGTCATACCATCATCATCGAGGTAATTGAGTAGCGGAAAGTCGTTTTCATCGAATAAGTTAAATGTTACATTGCTAAGATAGGTAAAGATATAACGCGGACTAGCTGCGTCATCGCCACCCTTGATGCGAGTACCAAACTGACCCATAGGTACAAGCAGATTTACATTGTTAGAACCTACAAAATCCTGAGCTAGGCCAATAATAGTACCCTGAAGACTAGTCTCGCCGTGATGGTAACTTGTCTGTTCACTTACATAACCACTTAGTTGCGACACCTTAACCTCCTTGCGGAGATTACGCTTAAAACAGGCATAGATAACTTTACGCTGGCTAGGTTTGAGACCATCTAGCATATTTGGAATAGAGCGGATATTATCGTAATTGCTAAACCGGATAAGTTCCTTGTGTACAAACTCGCTGTAACTAGGATTAGTATTGACAATTTCACGACTATCACGTTCGGGATCAGCATTGTACTCGTTTAACCACGTCTTGCGATCATTACTACGCTCTTTCTGAAACGCAAGAGTAATAGCATCATTGTCAGTACTATCATCGGTCCACGTGTAGTGTACAAGGTTCTTTGCCATGTTACGAAAATACTCCTTAAACTCTTCAGCCGTAGAAGTACCAAGACCCTTATAGTACTTAATCTCCCAACTGTGATGATTAGGATTAGCCTTCTTCCAGGCCTCGTACTCTGTAAGAGTGTAGAAGATAAGTTGTTCCTTCTTTTTACTTGCCTTAACAATTGGTGTCTTGAGTGTGTCGACGAAGTTAGGAATGCGTAGGAGACTCGGCCAATGGTAGTGGAAGAAGTTCATCAATAGACCCTTTATATGACTGCCATCCACATCGGCATCGGTCATAATAAGAATACGGCCATATCGCAAATCCTTAATATCCGTATATACCTTTGCCGAAGTACTATCTTTTTCATAATGCTGGAGACCTAAGATCTTCTTGATTTGCTTGATTTCCTCATTGTTTAGAAGCTGAGCATTAGTAGCCTCACGGACATTGAGTAGCTTACCCTTGAGTGGGAAGACACCGTAGTAGTCGCGACCAACCACACTAAGGCCACTAATCGCACTAGCTTTAGCTGAATCACCCTCGGTAAGAATAAGAGTACACTTGTAGGACTCGGCACCACCGGCCTTGTTGGCATCATCAAGCTTAGGAATGTCGGCAAGTGTGAAACGCTTCTTGCCGTCGGTCTTCTTTAGACTATCCTTCTCCTTAAAGGCCGTGAGTTCTACAGCTTTATCCATGACGCCACTCTTGGCTAGTTTTTCAATAAAATCGTCACTAACTTCGCACTTGCTACCGAAGCTCTTGCTAACTGTAGTAAGTTCCTCTTTTGTCTGGCTACTAAAGGCCGGATTTTCTACAAGACACCGGACAAATACCCAGATGTTGCTCTTTACGTAGCCTTCTTTAACACAAACCTTCTTTTTCTTTTCACCAATGTATTTTGTTACACGACGTGCTAATTGGTCGGCAATGTAATCAACATGCTTACCGCCCTTGTAGGTCCAGATACCATTGACAAAACTAATGTGCTGAAAGGTACCATCGGGGCTAGTACAAGCCCCGACTTCCCAACGATCGTTGACTTCTTGATAGACGCGGGGTACGTCCTTCTTGTTGCTACCAATGTATAGCTCCATGTACTTCTCGAAGTTACGAACCGGTAGCTTGTTACCGTTGAGGTAGATATTGACGTCTTTAGTGGTTGCCGAGAGGTCATAGACGCGCTTAGTAAAGACCTTGATAATATCATCGGTTAGCCCGGAGATCTTGAATCGCTTAAAATCCGGAACAAACTCGATAAGCACATAGGGCTTGTTTTTACAACTAGTAATCTTCGGCTTACCAACTACTGTCATGTTTTCACTAAATTCCTGGTCATATTTCTTGTTGCGCTCGCCATCTACAGTTTCCACACGAAACCGTGTAGAGAAGATGTTGGCCAACTTGGCGCCATAGCCATTCTTACCACCAGTAAGCTTCTTTTCACTCGCGTCGTAGTTGCCAGAGGTAAGTAGATGACCGAAGATAAGTTCGGGTGCGTAGACACCCGAGGCTTCATGAACTTCTACATCGATACCACTACCGTCGTTCCAGACACCAATAGTGCCCGACTCCTTATCGATGGTGACCTTGATGTTCTTTAGTTCGGGGCAGCGAATCTTGTGGTCATTGGCGTTGACTAGGACTTCATCGAAGATTTTGAAGAGGCCGGGAATGTAGGTAACTTCGGACTGCTCCATGAGACCGCTGGTTTCATTGTAGAGCCACATGCTTTGTGTCACGGGTTCCACGCTACCAATATAGGTATCAGGAAGGTCCTTGATGTGCTCTAGGTGAGACTTTTTTTGATATTTTTCATTGACGGTTTTAGAGGAGAAACTAGTAGAGGTGCTCTTGAGGTCAGACATGAAATGGCAGATAGTATAGTTGTGCTTGTGGATACAAGTCAAAAATCAATTTATTTTTAAATGATTTCTATCACAAATAATTATAAAGGTATAATATAAGATGGCGTATAGTTTTAAACCTGGAAATTTTGCCGGATACAATGACTACTATAAAAGTTTTGACTATGGTATAGGCTCTGAAATAAAGAGATATTCTAGACTTAATCCCGATGAATACTACTACAACACGGGAGTATTAAACTACTATATTGGAACACCTAGAGTACTTTCAAAAAAGACCAAGTTTATACCTAATTTAGACAAGAATGCTGTTAAGAGGAATTAAGCGGATGATTATTTAATAAAATAGATGCATTTTTATATTATTAAATAATAGAACTAGATATGTCGGATGTAATGAACAAGGATGATAACCCCGAGGTGGGTCTTTTATGGACTAGGGAACAAGAAGAACTGCTAAAGGACTGGTGTGATATAGCTAATTGTTTTAGATGGTTACATGAACAAGGTAGTTTTAAATACAGAAAGATAAATAATAGAATAGCATTACCAGTTATTGTATTATCTACACTGACCGGAACTGCTAACTTTGGTATGAAATCCTTAGTACCAGAACCGTCTCAACAATTAGCAGCGGCAGTTGTCGGTGGTGTCAACATCTTTTGTGGTATATTAACTACTATTCAAACCTACTTTAGATACGCTGAATTAACCGAGGGTCATTCTAGTGCTAGTAAAATGTGGTCTAAATTTCAACGTTTAATAAACATTGAACTGGCCATAGAACCTTCGAAGCGCAGACATCCTAATGACTTTTTAAAGTTTTGTATTGACGAATACGACAAGCTAAAGGAGTTATCTCCGGTTATTCCTAAAGATATTGCTATGGAATTTAAACACAAATTTAAGAAGACAATTAATGTGTTTAAGCCGGATATCTATGACCATTTAGGCCAAACACTAACATATTTAGACTATGTAAGTAGAAATAAAAATGGTAACCCCCAAAGAAATACCACGGATATAGATGAATTACAGAGCATCCGTATAGATGATAGTGAAGTGGATATTCGTCCGGCTAACCCAAGACCTAGTGCTATGAATCATCCTTCAGTCAATGATCTAAAGAACAAATTTATAGGGAGTCAAATAAACAATGTTATAAATAAGAGCATTGAGGATAAGAGATATTCCTTAGAGGGTGTTAATCGCCCATCTAAAGACCCTAAAGGTGACCTAGATGCTGAACTAAAGGCACTTCGTCCTAATATTAAGGGTCTTATAAATAAACTTAATGGTATTGAAGAAATATCATTAGGTGGAGAAAATGGTAAGGATGCTATTAGTATACTAAAGGACCGTTCTATTAACTTAAGTAATAAGGAAAATTCTACAAGTAAAATTGATAATTCTAGTGACCCTAGTGGTATTGTATCACCACCTAATACAATGGAGCGGGATGTGTCAAGTGAAAATAGGAGTAAATCCAAATCCAAATCTAGTTCTAAAGGTCTCACAGAAGAGGTGATTGACTTAAGTACGGATATTAATTTAGAGAATGTTAAAAATATCTAAATTCTAAATTTTAGCACAGACAGTCCACTTTTTGCCATCATCGGCCAACATATTTAAGTAAGTATTTCTATATTTTTTGTACAAAATTCTTTTGCTACGCTTAAGGTCAACTTTTTTCTTTTCTAAAAATTTAATAGATTTATTATATCTATGTATGTCATTTTTAATGCTATCAATAGACCTAGCAAACTGATAACATTCTAAATTATAATTTGAAATATATATGGGTTTAGGTAGTTCAATACTATTTTCACTGTTTAAATATGTAAAATCGGTGAAATATAGGGAATCTAGTTCATTAGGGTTATTCTCTAAAAACTCGTAGCTCCAACCAACCTCTTCGGTCCAGTCATATTTCACTTTCTCTTCGTCAGTTAGAGGTTTAATTAGACCATTTTTATAGATACCGCAATAGCATTGATTGTAAATATGGTTAAATAGGAATTGTAGGATGTTGGTGTTTAGTGTATGTTTTTTGTATTCAGAATTAAGGATAACATGTAGTATAGCATTATTAGATTCTATGGACACATAGGCATCCTCTATACAAAGGGATAGTATGTATTGTTTATCATCATTACTTAGTATAGTACTATGTCTTAGTAAACATATAGTATCCTCTAGGTATTTAGGATAGGAAATACATTCATCGCCGCTAACATTTGATTCTCCGAAAAAGAAAAAATATTTTAATTCGCTCTCGTAGGAGAGCCAATCATTTAAATATTCTATGGAATATTTATCAATTAGAAGTTGAGAATTGTAAAGTCTAGAAGATAGTTTAAAATCGAACTGTATCATTGGTTGCTAATATTATATTAGGATTTTTATTTAATAATTATCAATATTAATCGCGGCACTCCGCGGTAAAAAGGATATAAATAAATTTAATGTACTTCTAGTATAACACAATAATGGAAACACCTGAATTTATTCAACATCAATATTTAGAGTTTAGAAAGCTGTACAGAAATTGGTTTAAGGAACTATCTAGTACTTTTGTAGATTTCAAAAAGACCACTGTAAAGTACTATAAGGACCACATGGATAGCTCGCATTTAGAAATTGTATCTACATTTTTTGGAAATGTTGGTAGTTATCTAGAGGTACTATCAGAGATGGACAATAGTTTTTTTGACAATTGTGGAGAATTCTATAGCTGTATCCAGTACAGTGAAATGATGGTTACCGAACAGGGAAAAACAGAAGAGTTTAGAAAGAGCCAAATGGTATATCTAAATAAGCTATGCTACATGGCTATTATGCTAACTGATTTTAACAAGAATCTTGCTAAAGAAGAGGAAGAACCTAAGGAAGAAGATACTAATGATGCCGAGAAATATACGCCGCTCTTAGTAAAGTTTTTTACCAATATCCAAACACTTGATGGTACTAATATGGAAAATTTGATGAAGAATTTTGAAAGTGCCTTTAAGGCCGAGAACTTTAACGATGCTGATAAGGCTTTTATTCATGACAATCCACTACTATCGGAATTAGCTGAAGAGATATCAAAGGAAATCAAGATACCCGAATCTTTTAAGAGTTTACAAAATCCTCAAGACATTTTTAAGCTAATGTTTAACAAGGAAGGCAAGGAGTTTATGGAAGGTATGGTAAAGAGTGTAGGTAATAAGATACAACATAAGATTAATAGTGGTCAAATCGATGAAAAGGATTTATTTAGCCAAGCTCAAAAGATGATGGGTACTGTATTCAATAACAATCCTATGTTCGCTGGTATGCCTGGAATGGGTGCCTTTTCCGGTGAAGCCGGTGAGGCTGAAGATGTCGAAGATGAAACTACAGTAGAACAAAAGAAGGCCGAACTACGTAATAAACTAAAACAAAAGCTAAAGAGTAAACGTAACTAACACTTTTTAAGAAAAACACTTTTTAA
>Ga0214919_10004427_pt1 | contig 20571 bp, 23 predicted proteins | sample LL1503_MetaG_FD_177994 | JGI IMG/M metagenome (GOLD analysis project Ga0214919, IMG submission 177994) | Freshwater microbial communities from Lake Lanier, Atlanta, Georgia, United States - LL-1503 | ecosystem: Environmental > Aquatic > Freshwater > Lake | place: USA: Georgia | collected... | reverse complement strand
CAGATATTCGATTTGAGGAATTTCAAACGCCAAAAAGAGGCGTGGCTGTTGAAGGTCGACTTGGTTTTAGAGGCCCGCTAAGGCGACAAGGAGACTGGGCGAGAATTAAGCTGGATTTGACCCATCATGAAAAATTAGTTTTTCCACCTGCTATGAGCCCTATTCATCATCCTTATTCCGATGGGCTAAAAGCCAGCATTCCGTCTTATTGCCTTGAAGAAATATTCGCTGAGAAGTTAAGAGCGTTAGTGGAGCGGATGAGGCCCCGTGATTTATATGATGTCGTTTGTTTATTTGAGAGAAAAAAATCACAGGCTGACAGAAATCAGATTTTGCTTTGTCTTAAAGAAAAGTGTGAGTTTAAGAAAATTGGGTTGCCAAAGATGGGTGAACTCCAGACTAGGCCTGAACTTCAAGAGTTGACGAAGGAGTGGCAGAGCATGTTGGCTCATCAAATTAAAGATTTGCAGCCTTATGACATTTACTGGGAAAAACTGCCTCAGGTTTTAGATTGGGTTTATGGGGCTTAATGATTCACCGCCGTCATCGTCGCCACCCCAAACAACCTCGCAAACGCCCTCATGTGATTACTTTGTTTGATATAACCACTGGGCGTCGAAAACCACTGATTTGCGACGCTGATAATCATCCTAGGGTAGGGCGCTTGTAGAAACAGACTTAAAATCGGCCAAGGGATAATTTGCTCGTAGCAAATTAAATAACCGGTTTCTTGGCCATCCAAAACAAATTTTCCAGGTAGGTTCCAGTGGCGATTATCTGTTTCAGTTTTCCAAGGCTGCCAAAGACCAATGGGCATGGGTTGCCTGGCCGGATAAATAGAGCCAGTGCCTTGGCCTAATAAAATTAGAATGTTGTTAGATGAGCCGTCTTTTAGATCTTGTTGAGCGCCTAAAATAATTGCCGCGCCTTTTTGTTTGGCTTCGTGATTTAAATCTTGCCACTGAAATTGAGTGCCTGGGAGCCAATCGAGTGCGATATTTTCAGGAAAAATAATGACTTTGTAGTTTTGATTTAAGGTCTGATTAGCCAGCGAAATTAATTTTGATTCTCGGTTAGGAATCTCAAAAATATTCGCTGGCGTTCCGCCCAGTTTTGTATTGATGGCCAGCCAATCTTTCGGTGCTGAAGGTGGGAGATAAGCTAAATTCGCCAAAATGGCGGTCACTAAAAAAATAGAGATTGGAATGATCCACGAAATTTTATTTTTTCTATGGGGAAGGTTGACGAACAGGAGCATTAAAATAATGTTTAGACACAATCCAGGCCATCCCAATCCTGGAAATAAAACACCTGAACTTGCGAGAGGACTCAACCAAAAGAAATAACCCAGAGGCGGCAGGGTGAGAATGATCAGTAGGCTTAATGCTCTCAGAGAAAGATTGAGCCAGTTTTTATCTTTCGAATAAAAGAGTATCCAGGGAGCTGAATATAAAACTGCCTGAACTAGCCATATGGCAAATCCAATCGATAGACTAAATGGTTCGTTAGAGAAAAAATTGGCTGTGTCTGGAATAATCTCCCAGTCCGTGAAACACCAGAAACTAACAATAAACGAACTGGACTGAAGTCGAGTTTTCCAAACTAGCCAGAGGGCTGGAAATAGAACTAAAAGTCCCATACTGGGCAACGAGTACCAAGTGAGTGAAAAGAGGGCGCCAATGAGAACGGGCAAAATTAAATTAAAGCAAAATTGGCGATGGGTCGTGGCTGTTTTATTCGTCATCATGCTGCTCGCTTTGATGGAAATTTTTCATATGCGATTTAATTTCACGCCTTCTATGCCGATTGGTTTCTATTACCAAGTGGCTCATCCAGGAATTCTTCAAAGAGGTCAGACCGTCGAAGTCTGTCTTCCAAAAGTTATTGGAGAAGAGGGGCTTCAACGAGGCTATTTGAATAAAGGCTCTTGCGAGGGTGGATTTGAGCCTGTGATTAAAGAACTGATTGCGATTCCAGGAGATGAAATCCAAATAACTCAAGAAGGAATTTTGGTTAATCAGGTTTTGTATTATGCACCTTTTATTAAATTGGATATGAACGGAAACGCCATGAATTCTTATCCTGTCAAAAAAATTAAAAGTACGAATCAATACTGGTTGTATGGTGCTAATGACCCAGAGTATTCCTGGGATTCGAGATTTTATGGCGGTGTGGATCGAGCAAATATTCAAGGTGTGATTCGGCCATTTTTGACGACAAAAATCACTTCTTAATTACTTTGAATATTTTTAGCAAGTAATTTTTAAAGATGACTAATAGAGTCTGTTGTTTTCTCAGTTTTAGTTTCATAGGGCTTTGGCATCAATGGGAAAATGAATTTTTTATATCCCCAAAGACTAAGCATGCAAAGTGGGATGATTATAAATCCACCATGAAATAAATAAGATATATTAAAAAAAATGATAACAAAAAAAGTGATAAAAATAGAAAATAAGACAAGGACGATACTCAAATCTTTGGAGTAGATGTCCATACCTAAGACAAATAAAAGAACGCTCCAATCAATGAGAAGCAAATATATTACACTACCGAACAAACCGAATAGTATGATCCGTGTTAACGATCCAGAATTTTTATAAGTGCAAATTGTGAATTCAAAAACTAATGTTTTTGCAAAGCATGCCCCTAAAAAAGCACCTATAAGAAAAAAGAAAGCCACCCACCCTAAAGTATGAGTTAGATCGAAAAATGTTTTAATACCGCCCTGTCCGCCTGACAAGCTTAAATAACTAGGAGCTGTCTCAGCGTACAACGCTAGTCCTAAAGGACCAATTAATAAGGAACAGAGCCCAAACCAGAGAGCTGAGATTAATTGAGGTTTCATTGAGAAGATCTCCGGAAAAATTATGACATCTAAGATTAGCTGAAACTTTAATAGGGGATTATGAAATTTTTATTAGCCTTAAATCGCGAAGCAGCCTGCTTCGTAATTAAAACACCATAAACGCCGCTTCGCCTTTGAGCTTAAATAGATTCTGAGCTTCCGGTTCTCTTTGGATTTGTTCCATGGCTGAAAGTAGGGCACCTAAGACAATAGCTTTGGAAGCATCGCCTAAACCGGCTTTGATGACTAAGCCGCCTAATTCGATTTTATGGCGAGTATCGGCCTTTCTTTCATGCTTAGATTGCAAGGCGAGTTTGGACTGGAGTCTGGCAATCTTGTGCTTGGTTTTGAGAAGTTCTTCAGCGGTATTCATGCAGAAATTTCTTTGGCGGAGGTTTTCATCGCCTGTAATTTTTCAGAAATCGCTCTGAACTCTGACTCTAAAACAGAATCGTCATAATCGCCAAGCCACATTTTAATAAGAGCTCCCCGAGTTCATTTTTACGCTTTTCCTCGATGGCGATCAGTCTTTGCTTCATGGCTTTTAATTCGTCCTGAAGCTTGGAGCGTTTTTCTTGGAAAGAGATTTTACGGCGTGAAATAGCTTTTTCGTCTGGCATTGTTGTGAATCCTAATAGTCGTATCAAAGATCGAGCATTTTAAGTAAAAGAGAGTGTCTAGAAAATGGAATCACAATCTGAATTAAATAACAAAAAAATAAAATAGCTTATAAGCAGATTCTGATAAAAATTCTTTTGAATTTTTAGATCTCATGAAATGAGATCACGGTCATTTTGATTTTTAAGAAAATGCGCACTTATACATTTCTTTGAAATGTTGTGCTTCTTATGTAGAGTGCTCGGCGTTATGGCCATTTATCACTTCACAGCAAAAATCATCAAGCGTTCAGACGGCAGAAGTGCCGTGAAAGCAGCTGCCTATCGTCACGCTACCAAAATGTTCGATGAGAACTTAGGCGAGACTCATAACTATTCGAGCAAACAAAATGTCATTCATTGCGAAGTGATGGTGCCTGAGAATACGCCTCAGTGGGCGAAAAGTTTGGCGGTTTCTTCAGAAATTGATTCTGAAAAAACGCACCTAGCCTCTGAGACGCTTTGGAATAAAGTTGAATTGTTTGAAAAAAGAAAAGATTCTCAATTAGCCCGTGAGTTTGAATTTTCTTTGCCGATTGAATTAAGCCAAGAGCAGAACTTAATTTTAGCTAGAGCCTTTATCAAAGATCAGTTTGTTCAAAAAGGCATGATCGCTGATTTTGCGATTCACTGGGAAGAAGGCAACCCTCACGTGCATGTCATGCTAAGCATGCGTGAACTCGTTCAAGACGGTTTTGGCTTAAAAGTTCGAGAGTGGAACGGTAAAGAATTTTTGCATTCACTCAGGGCTGAGTGGGCGAACTACGCCAATTTGAATCTAAAAATGTTTGGCTTTGAGACCAAGATTGACCATCGCAGTTTTGTTGATCAAGGCGTTGATCTTCAGCCCAGTATCCATGAAGGCATTGGCACTAAAAACATGAACGAACGCGGGATTGAATTAGAACGCGTTGCCATGAATAAAGAGATCCGTTCTCAAAATTATGCGCATATTCATGAAAATCCTGAGGCCTTGCTGCACAAGATGGCTCAGACTCAAGAGCGTTTTCATTCGCATCATTTGGCCTATGAAATTCATAAATATCTTCCTGAAAAAGTCGAAATCTCTAAAGCTGATATTGATCAGCTGGTTCGTAGCTTAGAGGCTAAACATGCTGTTTTTTCTGACCGAGATATTCAAAAAACGATTCATGAGAAAGCGGAATCTCATGAGGATTTTTTAAATCTCTTTGCCAAGGTTAAAGCCCATGAGCATTTAATTAATTTGGGCGTGGGTGAAGACGGCCGCGATCACTACACGACGATTTACCGCTTTAAACAAGAAGCCAAAATGTTGGATCAGGCTGAAAAGCTTTCTTTGAAGTCTTCCCATGTGGTGAATCAAAAACTAGTCGAACAGAAAATTGCGAAATACGGGTTGAATAATTCACAGAACAAGGCCTTGAGAGCGATTGTCTTGGGTGGAGATTTGAGCTTAGTCGTCGGTAAAGCCGGAACCGGGAAGACCTACATGATGAAAGCCGCCAAAGAGATTTGGGAAGCTTCAGGCTTTAAAGTCCACGGGGTTTCGCTATCGGGCATTGCGGCGGAAGGTTTAGAAAATGATGCTGGGATACTCTCCAATACGATTCACGCGTTTAAATATCGCCTGGAGCGTGGCTATTTAAAATTAGATGCCAACGACATTGTCGTGATGGATGAAGCGGGCATGACAGACAGCGATGATATGGCGATTTTAGTGAATGCCATCTCAAAAGCGGGAGCCAAGCTTTCAGTGATTGGAGACTTAGAGCAGACCCAATCCTTAGGCGCAGGGTCAGGGCTTAAATCTTTAATGAGCACTGTACCCTTTGTTGAAATGGATGAAATCCTGAGGCAACGAATTGAAGCGCATCGCATTGCAACGGGTGACCTATCCAATGGCCAGACGGGAAGGGCGCTGGATTATTACCATCAAGCCGGACATATTCATTTTGCAGAAGATAAAGCAAAAAGCTCAAAAGATTTAGTCAGCCGTTGGGCGAGTGACGTAAGTCTCGAGAATTTACCAAACAGAATTATCTTGGCGCATCAAAATAAGAGCGTCGCTGAGTTAAATCTTCTAGCCCGTGAAGAAATTCTAAAACAAGGCTGGATAAGCGATCCGAAGGTTTTAAAATTGGATGGCCGGGTACTAGAAGTTGGCGTCAATGAGAGGCTTTTATTCTTAAAAAATAATAAGCAGCTGGGTGTAAGAAACGGCAGCTTTGGATCTGTTACTGCAATCTCTGGGAATCAGATTTCGGTGAGATTAGACAATGGCAAAACTATTCAATTTCCAGCCAAAGAGTACGAGCATTTTACTTATGGCTATGCGGCGACTGTTCACAAGACGCAGGGCGTAACAAAGAATTTAGTTTTTGTTCTTATTGACGGTTTTGGCTGGGATCGGCATTTAGCCTACGTGGCTTTGTCGAGGCATATATCCAACGTTCAAATTTTCGCATCCCAAGAATTTCATCGATCATTGGACGCGTTAAAAATGAGCTTATCCCGAGTGGGCATTAAAGATGCCATTATTGATTATCCCTTAGGGTTTGGTATTCGACGCGGCTTTGATGCAGATGAATCGGTCCATCGCGCCGCTTCTAAAATCAGCTTGAAAGATAAAGTGATTGATAGCTGGCTCTATTTAACTAATTACCAGTCTTATTTGGAGCGGGTTTCAGATCGGATGTTCAAACCAGAAAATAAAATCTTTAATCGCGAAGAAGCACGGAAAGTGGCGGCTTATTCGGACCTTTCAAAAGAAGTCAGAGCTGAATATCTCAAATTCAAAGCCTCTTTGGGTCAGGACCAAAAACTTTGGGATCACCCAGGCTATGAAAATTTCCAAGAGCTAAAAATTAAGCAAAACGCCTTGGGTCATGAGATCTATCAAAACAAGGGAGTATTGGCGGTGGCGATTGAGAAAAATCGTTTAAGCCTGGAGAGATTGGAACGTGATTCCAAGGCGCACGAGAGGTTAGTGAGGGCTGACTCTCTGGTCAATGCAATTCAACGCAAAGATTTCGATGAGGCTTTTAAAATTGCGAGTGAGATTGAAAAAGACAGAGCTGCGCATTACCCCATACTTTTAAGAGCAACAAAATTAACCTCAGTGGAAATGCGAGAGATTAATAAAATCATCGATGAGGCCACCAAGCACGCCAAACCTGATCCCTATAAAAATATGAGTTCAATGGAGCTGATGGAGAGGCTATTTGATCTTGAGCAGCAATACCTAAAAACAACCATCGATAAATTTAATAAGCTGAATGATAAGGCGGGTCAAAAAATACTGGATGAGCAATTAAAAGAGATTGCTCAAGAACAAAGCGCCCTGATAACAGAACTAAAAAATAATCCAGCAAGATGGTCAGAACTTTCTGAACAGGGTGATAAACCAATGCTTGCGGGGATGAAGCTTTCTGAAATTCAGGCGGCTTTGAAACAAGGCAATCTCAGCCGGAAGGTGATGGGGGAGGCGTTGGATCGGGTGGGTAAAATTGAGCGGAGGCTTGGTTCAGCTGAGGCGCATAGTCAGGCGATGAGTAAAACCAGGGGCAGATCACATTAATGGAGATAAAAAATGTCCAGCATTAAAGAAACAATTACAGAACTAGCCCATGGCCTTCATAGAGCTGGACTTATTGATGAAAAGACAATGAAATATTTTTCTGATGAAGAAGCTGCAGAAGATATGAATCAAAAACCAATGATCACTCACGCCAACCACTACACCCTGGCCGTCACTGATATCGAACGGTCTTTTAATTTTTATAAAAATATTCTGGGACTCAAGCCCTTATGCAAATGGCTAAAGGGGGCTTATTTTTTAGTGGGAGATTTCTGGTTTTGTCTGAATCTAGATTTAAATAGAACGCCAGGACCTGATCCGCACTACACCCACTTTGCCTTTGGGATTGCCCAAGAAGATTTTTTCGCCATGGTTGAGAAATTAAAAAAAGCTGGAGTTAGCTCTTTTAAAGAAAATACTTCGCCGGGTGATTCTTATTATTTTCTAGATCCAGATGGCTATCGTTTAGAGATTCATGTGGGCTCTTGGCAGAGCCGGATTCAAGCATTTAAAGAGCTGGGGAGAGAAGGGGTGGAGTATTTTGTTTAAGTTTCACTAAACTTGGGCCTCTTTGAAAATCACCAAAAACTCCAGGAGAAACCCAATGACCGCTTCAAAATTTAATCAAATCCCTTCAGATGAAATAATTGCTAAAACCGCCAGGTCTCTCGAATCCCATGGCATGGCTGTGAAGATTGCCAAGAGTGGCGCTGAGGCGAAATCTTTAGTTTTAGGTCTATTACCCAAAGGCGCGGAGGTCATGGATATGACATCGGTGACTTTGGACACCATTGGGCTTTCCAAAGAAATTCAAGACTCTGGGAATTATAAATCAGCCAGAAAAATTTCTTACTCCCTAGATCAAGTCAAACAAGCCAAAGAGATTCATGGCTTGAGAGATATACCTGATTGGACGGTTGGCAGTGTTCATGCGGTGACTGAAGAAGGAAGTTTGATGGTCGCTTCGCAGTCTGGGAGTCAGCTGGCCGCTTATAGTTTTGGATCGGATCATCTGATCTTTGTGATTGGTGCGCAAAAAATAGTCAAAAACTTAGATGAAGGATTTAAACGGCTTTATGAGCATTGTTTAGTGCTAGAAAGTGAACGTGCTCGAAAAGCTTATGGGGTTCCGGCCAGCGCTATTAATAAAATTTTTATTCTCCATGAAGAAATACGAAAAGGCCGGATTACGGTGATCTTAGTTAAAGAAGTGTTGGGGTTTTAAAGAATGGGCATGCTGGTCCAGGGGACCTGGAAGACTGATATTGATAGCAAAACTTTTACTCAGCCCATGGAGGAATTCCATGGGTGGATCAGCGCGGATGGATCTTCTGGATTTAAGGCGGAATCAGATCGATATCATCTTTATATTTCTTTGGCTTGTCCTTGGGCTTGCCGAGCTTTAATGATGAGAAAGCTTAAAAAGCTGGAGTCTATTATTTCGCTCTCAGTCGTGGATCCCATCATGGGTCAAAACGGTTGGCAGTTTTCTGAGAACGTAGGCTGCATTCCTGATTTTATTAATCATGCCCAGTTTCTTCACCAGATCTATGCGAAGGGTAAGTCTGATTTTACAGGTCGCGTCAGTGTTCCTGTTTTGTGGGATAAAAAGACTGGAACGATTGTCAATAATGAATCCTCAGAAATTATCAGAATGCTGAATTCAGAATTTAATGAATTCACGGATATTAAATTTGATTTTTATCCAGAAGCGCTCAGAGATGAAATTAATTTGATCAATGATCGAGTCTTTAAATTTATTAATATTGGCGTGTATCAATGCGGCTTTACGAATGACCAGAAAAAATATGAACTGGCTTTCGATCGTTTATTTGCAGAGCTGGATAAATTAGAAATTTTATTAAGTCAGCAGCGTTATTTAGTCGGGAATCAAATCACGGAAGCGGATTTAAGATTATTTTCGACGTTGATTCGCTTTGATGCTGTCTATTACGGCCACTTCAAATGCAATTGGCGAAGAATCATCGATTACCCCAATCTTTTTAATTATCTCAAAGATCTTTATCAAACTTGGGATTTAGCCGAGACGGTTAATTTTGATCATATTAAAAGACATTATTACTTAAGCCATACGCATATTAATCCGATGGGCATTGTTCCCAAGGGGCCCGAGTTAAATTTAGATACACCGCATGAAAGATTTTTAATCAAAGGAGCAAAACATGTTTAACAACTGCCTCGATGCCGAAAAAGAATTTGAAAACTGCTGGTCTAATCCAAATTACACAGCGATTGAATTAGACGACGTTGATGTAAATCAAGCCTTGGCCCATTACAAACTTCAGAAGCCACTGCATTTTACTAAAACTATGCTCTGGGACATGGAAATGAAAAAGTCCTGGAATCCAGGGGGTTATATTCCCTATGTCTTAAAAGAAGGGTCGGCGAAAGCTTGGGGTAAGAAACCTGATTCTAAAACTGGCGGTGAGATTTTTGTGAGATCTTCAGCACAGAGAAAATGGCTGGATCCAGAGGTCTATGAAGAGGTGTACGAAGAAGTCTATGTGAATAATCAAAGACAGCTGATTACTTTCCTAGGGGTGATAAAACTAGAAGGGGCTTCAAAAACTTTAAATCCACATCAGCCCATTTTTCATGTTCAGCATGGGGCGTCTGGCTCTGAAGATCAGCCACGAAATACTTGGCGGATTGTGCATCTAACACATAAGAAAGATCCGGAGATGATTAAGCGCTTTGAGGCAATGAATGACCCTTCGAAACTTCCTGGGTTTATTGAGAATTATATTAAAAATGATTTGGGGGTTGGATTTGAAAGGATTTAATTAAAGAGGATGGGCTCATCAGATAAACTTGGATCCTTTAAAAAAGTCCCATCGATACCTCAGATTTACGCTCTTCGCCCTCTTGTCTTACGTTTTTTATACCTGAATGAGCTTTTATCTTAGCTATAAGCTCTACAGAAGCAGCGGCTGGCATACTAACAGAAGTGCTCGGTGGGTAAACTTCAGACCAAGCTGTATCTTGCTTTATTCTTGGGTCTATTGATTTAAAATCAACCAGCTCACGAGCTGTAATTTCAAGGCTGATTCTTGGTTCTTTAAACACAAATGACGACATAATTAATACCCTATATTTATCCTGCAACCTAAAAAATTTTATCAAAGATGCTGCTAGAACTCTCATTTTTTTATTAGCAATAACAGGCTCGATGACAATTCCTCTCTGATAAGGTGTTTTGACGTATACGGGCGCGTTTTTTCTTGGTTTCTAGCCCCTCTCCATGATCCAATAAGGGCCCCCATTTAAAGATTAAAATATAAAAAATGTCTCAAGAATTTCGCATAGAAACCCCCCGATTAATGATTAGACCCTGGAAAGATTCGGATATCCCAGAATTTTCCAATATGAATCAAGACCCAGACGTCAGGCAGTTTTTCCCTCGATTGCTAACCCTTGAAGAATCCGCAGGCTTTGTTGAATTTTATAGGCAGCAATTGAAAGGCCATGGCTTTTGTTTTTGGGCTGTTGAACTTAAAGCGACGCAAGAATTTATAGGCTTTGTGGGTTTGGGTGTCTGTCCTCCTGAGATGCCTTTTAGTCCAGCGGTTGAGATCGGCTGGCGACTGGCTAAAAAATACTGGAACCAAGGCTATGCAACTGAAGCGGCAAGCGCTGTTTTACATGAAGCCTTCGAGACCTTTCATTTAAAAGAAGTGGTGTCTTTTACGGCCCTGCCTAATCAAAAATCCATGCGGATTATGGAAAAGATTGGCCTGAGCCATGATCCAAAAGATGATTTTGATCATCCAAAATTAGATAAAGACCATTGGCTATGTCGGCATGTTTTATATCGAATGACTAAAGAGCAATTGATTGCTCAAGATTCGATTCAGATTGAAAAATATTCTGAACATTGGCCTGTTTTAGCTCAACAAGAAATTACGAATTTAGAAAAATTACTTTCTGATTTTTCTTGCGTGAAGGGCATACAGCATATTGGCAGTACGGCGATTCTCGGGCTTTCAGCCAAGCCCATTATTGATTTGGCGATTGGAGTGAAGAACTTAGAAGAAGCGAAAGTTTTAATTCCCGTCTTGAAAGATTTTGGCTATGTCTATTGGGACGCGAATCCAGATACGACTAAATATTTCTTTGCCAAGGGTATGCCGCCATTTGGACCCAAAAGAACGCATCATGTTCATGTGATGGAGATTGCCCATCATGATTGGCAAGTTCGGCCTTTATTTCGAGATTATTTAAAAGAAAATAGCCAAGCTAAAAAAGACTATGAAAGTTTAAAATTAAAACTGGCCTCTGAATTTGAGAAAGATCGAGAGGCTTATACCAGCGCTAAAACAGCATTTATTAGAAAGATGAATTTAAAATCCATCGAGCCAAAATTAAGATTTGAATTTCTAGAGCCCAAGCATTTTGAGGTTTTATTAAAATTTTTTAATGAGCCGCATGTGCAGGCATTTTTTAGTTTGAGAACTTGGACGCTGGAAGATATTCAAAATAAATATGCCCAGAGGGTTCTAGAAAACAATAAGAGCTCGATTCGATCTTGGATGGTGTATTTAGACCAGACGCCCATTGGGTTGATTCAAGATTATCCTCTGAAAGATTATCCATGGCCTGGCCAGGATTTTACGACTGATTTTATAGATCGTGCTTGCGGGGTTGATTTTTTTGTTGGTGAGCCGACTTTTCTAGGCAAAAGAATCGGGACTTTAGTTTTTAATAAATTCGCTGAGGACTATTTAAAAAATTATAAGTTTTTAGTGGTTGATCCAGACATTAGGAACCATGCGGGGATTAAGTTTTTTAGCGCGCTTGGGTTTGAGAAAAATAAAATCATTGAATCTAAAGATGCGCTGGGAAGAGAACAGGCATATCAATTGATGATTAGGTCGAAATAATGAAATTAAATGTGTTAGCCAAAAGCCAAATCCTACTCACGGTTATCTTGATGGACCTACTCACCGGCATGGAGTTCGATCTCTTTGTTCCCAGTTTTCCCCAGTTACAAAGCCAATTTAATTTAACCCCATTTTGGGTCGAAGCTTTGTTATCCATTAATTTTATTGGGTATTGCTTGAGCCTATTTTTTGTCGGGAGCCTGTCTGATCGTTATGGGCGAAAGCGGCTGCTTTTACTGGGCTTATTAAGTTTTATTTTTGGCAGTATTTGTTGTCTATGCGCTGAGTCTTATTGGTTTTTAATTCTGGGGCGTTTTTTGCAAGGGGCTGGCATCGCGGCACCCAGTATTTTAAGTTTTTTAATTATTGCGGATATGTGTTCTCTCAAACAGCAGCAATTTTTCATGAGTATTCTCAATGGCTTTATGAACGTCGCTGTAGGCGCCTCTCCAGTGCTGGGATCTTATATCACTTTATATTTTCACTGGCGGGGGAATTTCACGGCGCTTTTATTATTAGGAGTTTTTGTTTTAGGGATGGTCGTATTTTTTATTCCCAGTAAGCCAGTTTTTAAGAAACCAGAATTAGAAATAGATGAAAAAAATCAAGAAAAGACAAAAGAAAAAATAGCGGGTAGCTATTTAAAAATTTTTAAATCGAAACCTTTGATGTTGGTCAGCGCTCATATTTTTATCATGTGTGTGCCGTATTGGGTCTTTGTGGGGATGTCGCCTTTGCTTTACATGAAAGACTGCGGTGTGAGTTTGGCCCACTTTGGTTATTACCAGGGCATCTTGGCTTTAGTCTTTGCCTTTGGGTCTGTTCTATTTGGTCTGATGATTCATAAGGCTGATTCACGAAGATTTTTGAGTATTAATATTGGGATTTTTGGTTTGAGTTTTCTCATGATTGGCCTGGTCGCTCTATTTTATAGTCACATGCCCTTATTAATTACTTTGAGCTTACTGATTTTTGTGATCGGTCAAATTATTCCCAGTACTCTGCTTTACCCTGTAGCGATTAATTTTATGCCGGAATCTAAAGGCCGAATCTCAGGCGTGATTAACGCTGGAAAGTTAATTTTCTCAGCACTGTCTTTGCAGATTGCGGGCTATTTTTATGACGGGAGTTTTAAAAATATTGGGCTTATTATTTTGGTTTTTGTTTTCTTGAGCATCGTGACTTTGGTCTTAGTGGTTAGGAATCGTGAGTTGATGGGGGTTAAATAGATAAAATATTTAATTTGCATATATATACACTTTGTGATAATTTATGAAAATGAAAAAAGAAAAAGCCAGTCTCTCAGATTACGTATATTCCCTGCAAAGTCGGGGACATTATTGGTTTGACCGTACGAAAGCGATTCAAAGTACAGGATTGTCTCCCGCATCCTTCGCAGTCGCTGCTTCTCGTCTTGTTAAGAAGAAGATGATTCAAAGAGTGCGTGGTGATTTTTTTATTATTATCCCTGTTCAATATGTACTGGTTGGAACTTTGCCTGCAACTTGGTTTATGGATCCTTTTATGGGATCACTCGATCTGCCGTACTATGTCAGTTTACTCAGTGCTGCTGGGATTCATGGGGCATCGCATCAGCAGGTAATGGTGTTTCAGGTGATGACCAATAAGATCATGAGACCTATTAAAATGGGCAATCTCAAAATCAATTTTTATTTTAGAAAAGTAATTAATCCTGATTGCTATCTCCCAGTAAAAACAGAAACAGGTCAAATCAATGTTGCAACGCCAGAGATGACCCTGTGTGATTGTTTTCGCTATCAGGAAGCAGCAGGGCATTTGAATAATATTGCGACTTTATTACTAGAGATTCATGAAAAAATTCATATGAAAAAATTAATGACTTACATCAGGTCAGGTTTTTTAGAGTTGACACATATTCAGAGGCTTGGTTATCTCATAGAGCAATTGCAAATACCGCTAGATACGCAAGATTTTTATCGTTTTGCACAAGAGAGAAATATGCAAAATTGCCTTTTGGTTTCTGGATTGCCGAGTTCAGAAAATTACAATGAAAAGTGGAAAATTATCATCAATGAAACAGTGGAGCCTGACGACCTATGATTCAGAGATCAGCCATTATCGAATGGAGAGAGCATGCACCTTGGCCATCCAATGACCAGATCGAACATGATTTAGTTTTATCTAGAGCGATCTGTGAGCTCTATCAGCATCCATTGATCCAAGAGCAACTCGCTTTTCGAGGTGGGACGGCTTTGCATAAATTATTTGTTTCGCCCGCTGGAAGATTCTCAGAAGATTTGGATTTTGTTCAAGTTAAGGCCGGCCCCATTGGAGATTTAACACAAGCGATTCGATCTTGTTTAGATCCTTGGTTAGGTGCTCCAAGCTGGAAGCAAAACCATGGTCGATTTACTTTTAATTATTCATTTGAAACAGAGTTTGAGCCGGTCGTAAAGCGCAAAGTCAAAGTAGAAATCAATACGCGAGAGCATTTTCATACTCAGGCATATATTCAAAAACAAATTCTGGTTGAGAGCATGTGGTATCAAGGTTCAGCGCAAGTTTTAACTTATGGACTTGAAGAGTTGATGGGGACGAAATTAAGGGCGCTTTACCAGCGTAAAAAGGGCAGGGATTTGTACGATTTTTGGTGTGTATTGCGCCAATATCCTGATTTAGATATCACGGAACTTTTGAAGGCGTATCAAATTTATATGGAATTTGTAGGGGGTGTGGCATCTCGTGCAGAATTTGAAAAAAACTTAAATCAAAAGCAAAGCGACCACACTTTTAACGAGGATGTTCTTGTACTTTTGCCCCCTAATTTAGAGTCTGAATATGACGTCCATCAGGTTTTTAATCTGATCCAGAAAAAAATTATTGAGAAATTACCGGGAGAGCCTTGGAAATGCCTAAATGAATAGAGTAAAAATAAAATTACTAAGCCAATTTGATTGGCACCTCTGGAAAAAAATCAGGCTAGAGGCCCTAAAGAAAAACCCAGAAGCCTTTGGAAGTTCTTTTGAAGAAGAGACTTTGAGAAGTGATTCAGACTGGGAAAGTTCTTTAATTAGCTCAGATGTATTTGGCGCTTTTAGCCAAAATAGTTTAATTGGCACAGCTGGATTTTTTACCTACTCCCAGACCAAGCAAAAACATAAAGGCGGTTTATTTGGCGTCTATGTTTTGCCAGAATTTAGAAATAAAAAGATTGCGAATCAGCTGATATCAGCGGTTTTAGAGCATGCTAAAAATAAAGTATTGCAAGTTCACTGCACCGTTGTCACCAAAAACCCGATAGCCATCAGGTTGTATGAGCAACATGGATTTGTGTCTTACGGCCTAGAACCTAGAGCGTTAAAAATTGGGGATGAGTTCGTAGACGAGATTTTGATGGTGAAGCAGTTTTAGTTTAAAGCCTTTTGAAAAACCCATTGGCCTTATCGGTCGAATCTTCATAATCCTCATGTAAAAAAGGATCAATGGCGATTCCGCCGTCGACTTCAATCATGGATCCGGTCATATAAGACGAAGCCTCTGAGGCCAAGAGCAATAAAGCCCCATCGAGTTCTTGATAGTTTCCAGGTCGCTTCATGGGCAGTTGGGAGACGAAAGTTTTTCCAGCTTCTGAATCAATAAAATCTGTCACATGTTCACTGGGGAATAGGCCAGGAGAGAGCGTATTCACGCGAATGCCATGATGTAATAACTCAAACGCCATGAGCCTGGTTAAGTGATGCATGCCGGCTTTGGAAACACAGAAGTGCAGCGCATATTTTTTAGCGTGATTCCCCGCCGCAGAACCAATATTAATAATCACGCCAGGACGTTTTTTTTGAGCCATATTTTTGGCAACGGCTTGCGCTAAAAAGAAGGGGCCTTTGAGATTGGTATTGAGATGGATATCCCAGTCTTTTTCAGAGATCTCAAAAAACTTGGAGTAATAAGAAATTCCCGCGTTATTAACCAAAATATCGATTTGTCTTGTTTGCTTGGTTATCTCGGCAATTTTTGCATCGAATCCCGAAAAGTCATGAACATTAAGTTCAATGGCAATGGCCTTTCCGCCTGCTTGTTTTATTTCAGTGACGAGACTTTCTAATTTATCCATTTCACTTTTGAGAGAAGTCGCAACGACTAGGCAACCCGCTTTGGCAAGTACTTTTGAAAAATGACGACCTAGGCCTTGAGAGGCACCAGTAATCAGTACAACTTTGTTTTTTAAGTCAGGATGGGACATGGCAGGGCTCTTATAAAATTAAATAAAAAAAGAGACGGGACAATAGACGATTTTTTAAATAGCTCAATGAGTATTTAACCAATAAAACTCAGTGTAATTTTTCTTGGTTTTATAAGTGTTGGCATGATTCAATAAGCCTTTATTTTTTAAAGCCGGAGCCTCAAAATTAATACTCTAGAACCCATCTACGACCGCATTGGTAAAACCTACGATGCAACCCGTAAAGCCGATCCTGAAATTACTAAAATTCTCTATGAAAATTTAAATCCTAGATCTAATGGAAAATATCTAGATATCGGCTGCGGCTCTGGAAATTACACCTGTGCTTTAGCTGAGAATGGTCTAAATATGACGGGCGTTGATGCCTCGAAAGAAATGCTGGATAAGGCCCGACTAAAAAATAATAAAATAAATTTTATCCATGAGTCTGTTTCAGACTTGTCTTTTCATAGTGATTATTTTGACGGGGCAATTTGCACTTTGGCGACGCATCATTTTCCAGATCTTGATTTAGCGCTGGGAAATATCTTTAGAGTGATGAACTCTGGGAATATCGTGATTTTAACTTCAACGCCAGAGCAGATGCGGACTTATTGGCTCTGTGAGTATTTCCCAAAGATGATGGGATCTAGTTGTAATACTATGCAAAGCTTTGAGGTCTTAAAATCTAAGTTAGAAAAAGCAGGGTTTGAGAATATAAAAGCGCAGCCATTTTTTGTGACTAATGATTTGAAAGACTTATTTTTACAGTCTGGAAAATATCAACCTGAGATTTATTTAGACCCTGTAGTTCGAGCTGGGATTTCTTCGTTTGCAAAATTATGTGATCAAAAAGAATTAAATTCTGGATTAGAAAAATTAGAGAGAGATATAAAGAGCGGTGAGATTAATCAAATTATTAAAAATTATGAGAGCTCTCTGGGGGATTATTTGTTTGTGGTGGCCAACAAATCATTGTTCTAAAAGTTAGCCTCGAATTCGTGCGACAACGTCGCACAAATTTAATCTAGTCAGTATTTAAATGCGTAAGTTTTTTCCAATGCATTGGGTGATTTTCTTAGATACAATCGCGCGTTTTTTTAAGGCTTTTCAAATTTGTGACGCAGTGCGTCACGAATTGACATGGGCCTATTTTGGTTTGATTTAGGAATTGTAATGAACAGTAAAAAATTGGCGCTCCCCTCAGTAGAAAACAAAGAACATAAGGTTTTAATTGACGATATTGTTCAGCTTATTCAGCAAGGCCAGCGGCGCGTAGCGACTGAAGTTAATTCAACCATTGTTTTGCTTTATTGGACCATTGGGAAAAGGATCAATGATGAAATTCTTTCAGACCAAAGGGCCGATTATGGAAATCAAATTATTGATAATGTTTCTACCCAGCTCAGCCTTCAATTTGGCCAAGGTTACAGCCGATCTGGCCTTTTTAGAATGGTCCGTTTTTCTAAGCTTTATCCGGATGCTCAAATTGTCGCGACACTGTCGCGACAATTGTCCTGGTCGCATATTGTCTCGCTTTGCTAGATGGACGAAGAGTTAAAACGAGACTTTTATTTGCAAATGGCCTGCATTGAAAAATGGAGCGTCAGGACCTTGAGAGAAAAGATGGGCTCCATGCTGTTTGAACGAACAGCGCTGAGTAAACACCCTGAAGAAGTCATTAAATATGAGCTTCAAAAATTAGCTGAGACCCAACAACTGACGCCTAATTTAGTTTTTAGGGATCCCTGTTTTTTAGATTTTATGGGGCTCAAGATGAAATATTCAGAGTCAGATTTAGAAAATGCCATCCTGAATCATATTGAAGAATTTATTCAAGAATTAGGCACTGACTTTTGTTTTGTGGCTCGGCAAAAAAGAATGGCGACCAAACAGAAAGATCGTTATTTAGACCTTTTATTTTTTCATCGAAATATGCGCAGGCTGATTGCCATCGAATTAAAACTAGATCGTTTTGAACCTGAAAACTATTGCCACCAACCATTCTGCCTTATAGAAAGCCAGTTTTAATTTAATCATCAAGGAATCCAAACATGAGCGAAGTCAAACGTATTTTCATCGTGGGTCACATGGGCGCAGGCAAAGCCTTGCTGGCTGAGGCATTGGCTAAGAAATTAGGCTGGAAATTTATTGACGCTAATCCGAGTCTAGAGCGCTATATCGGCCGAAATTTGAATGAGATTTTTGGGGCGCAGGGCGAGGCAGCTTTTCATCACTGTGAAGCTGAAATCATTGTTCGGTATAAGGGCCAAGAGCATGTCGTCGTAGTTCTGGAAGAGGCGGTGGTTGCCACCGAAGAAAATAGAAAATTATTGTCTTCAGAATTCGTCGTCTATTTAAAAGTATCTGTGCCAGTTCAAATAGAACGAATGAAGGGCGGACGAATTCCCTTACTTCCTATCGCTAATCTAAAGGCTTTTTTAGATCAACAGCACTTGGCTCGTGATGGTTTTTATGAAGAAGTGGCATCGCTGACGATAGAGTCTGTTTCTGTGGAAGACGATGTAAATAAAATCATGCAGGCCCTTGGAAAATAATCAGCAGTGTAAAAAAGTGTTAATGAGCTAGATTTTAAACGCAGGACAATAGAGAGATTTCATCATGAACATAATCCCCAACGAAGGCCAAAAATATGACTTTATCGCTGATGGTTTTGCAGCGATGCGCAATGACTTTAGTACCGAGAAAAAATATTTAGAGCTTCTGAAAAACTACTTAAAGCCAGGTGATGAAATATTGGACGTAGGCTGTGGTCATGGCTTTCTCGCGTCTTATCTTTTAGAGCAGCAATTTAAAGTCACTGGGATAGATGCTTCAGAAAAATTATTAGCCATTGCCAAGAAAAATAATCCCAGTATGACTTGCCTCTATGGTGATATTCGAAATATTGAGATCAATAAAAAATACGACGCCATCGTCGAATGGTGGTGTTTGTTTCACTTAAATAAACAAGATCAAATTCTGATGTTCAAAAGATTTTCAGATTGGTTAAAACCCAATGGAATCTTGGAATTTACAACGGGGGGCTCTGAGCATGAGGGTATTCATGACGATATGCTGAATCAGCCGCTTTTCTTTTGTAGCCATCCCCCAGAAATCTATGAAAAAGCGCTCAAAGACAATGGTTTTGAGATCTTGCTCAAAGAGTCAGATCAAGAGGATCATTTGGTTTGGATTGCGAGGAGAAAAGGCTAGGGATCATAATGGACCTTGATTCAATTTTTCCAGAGCCTGAATTGAGCATCGCGTAAATCGTTTAAAAAAATACAAATTTACTGTCACTTTGCGTAGCATGCGCACTGATTTTTTAACGGGGTCATGACACATGGAATCTTATCAATGGGAGTTTTCAGCAAAGTTTCGATCAGGGGCTTTTGGCTGGAAATCAGATCTGCCTATTAAACGCATTAAAGAAGCCGTTTCTGAAATTAAAAAAGTGGCTAAAAAAGAACCTGTTCTTGCCGCGGAGGGGGCTATTTCTTTTTTATCTAAAGTGTCTCCAGCACTGCAGCATGTCGATAGCTCTTCTGGGGCTGTAGGCAGTGCAGTGAATTGGGCCATTGATCAGCTTGTCCCTGTTTTGACCAAGCCCAATATTTCTCAAGAAGAGCGTCAGATATGGCTGACTAAATTATGGAAGGCTTTTGAGCTAGATAAAATTCCTTATATCGAGCGCTTAGGTGATGTCTTTGGAGAATTGTGCGTAACACCAGAGCTGGCTTCTGATTGGGCGAACAATTTACTGGAGGGTCTCAAAAAATCTTGGACAGAAGAACAGACAGGTTACAATTTTTTCAGAGGAACTTTCGCTTGTTTCTCTTGTTTATTTGTGGCTCAAAGACATCAGGAATTATTAGATTTATTAGATCAATCAAAATCTAAGTGGTGGTTGGAACGTCGATTTGGCGTCAAAGCTTTGCTGGCGATGGGTCGACCAGAAGACGCTTTAATTTATGCAGAAGCCTCTCGAGGCAATTGGTCGCCTGGAATTGTGATTGCAGAAACGTGCGAAGAAATTTTAATTTCGATGGGAAGATCAGATGAGGCTTATGAGCGCTATGGATTAGAGGCTAATCAAAAGATGACAAACCTGGCGATTTTTAGAGCCATTGCAAAAAAATATCCTCATAAATCATCGACTGAAATTTTAGAAAGATTAATTAAAAGTAAACCGGGTGAAGAAGGGAAATGGTTCGCAACAGCCAAAGATCTAGAACTCTTTGATTTGGCGATTGAATTGGTGGCGCTTAATCCTGCGGACCCAAGAACGCTCGCTCGCGCTGCCAAAGACTTTTCTAGTACAAAACCTGACTTTGCGATTTCTGCTGGGATGGCGAGTTTGTATTGGATCAGCAAAGGCTATGGTTATGAGATTGCTTCTGAAGATG
>Ga0214919_10004426_pt1 | contig 20572 bp, 19 predicted proteins | sample LL1503_MetaG_FD_177994 | JGI IMG/M metagenome (GOLD analysis project Ga0214919, IMG submission 177994) | Freshwater microbial communities from Lake Lanier, Atlanta, Georgia, United States - LL-1503 | ecosystem: Environmental > Aquatic > Freshwater > Lake | place: USA: Georgia | collected... | reverse complement strand
AACGCGGCTCTTGTTACTGGTGTTGCCATTGGTATAAACCTCCATTTTGATTATTTATGGAGAATTTACACTCCTAACATTTCTTTGAAAGCTTCTGTGTGAGCTTCACGTTCTGCCAAACCGATTGTTCCGCCATTGATACGCTTAGTCACTTTTGTAACGTCATCAGTATCAGCGATCTCGTTCAAACCGTTATTTGCCCAGAACCAAGCTGCTGACTCAACTGCACCTTCAGGAGTTGTCAAATATGCAACTGCTTCTTCTAATGTTGACTCAATGCCATCGGCAAAGCGCTTGTAGTTATCATGTCCTGTCAATTGAATAAGCCCACGACCACGATAGCGATAACCGTCACCCGATTCAGCTAAACCATTACCCATGCGCCCACCATATACCAAGTTAGCAATCTTTTCTGGTTGTCTTGCATAGTCATTTGGATCCTTATCACGGAAATACTTTGGGAAGATCTTTGTAAGTGTTTCTGCTTTATAGTTTAGATTTTCTTCAACCGCACGGAATCCACCTGACTCATGAGATGTCTGTGCAAGAAAATGTGCCAAGCGAAGAGGTGTATCTATTCCATATTCTTCCAATACAGGAAGCGCATTGCAAAGTGCTTCTACAATTTCAGGCTTTGCATGAGGAAATTCTTCTAAGATCATTTCTGATGTAAGTTCCATTTTATATCTCCTTAGTAAGTTGCATTTGGGGTAACTGTAACGATACCTTCTTTAACTCTGGTCACAACACCAGTATTACTTGTTACTTCAACATCATAGACATAACGGCCAGCAGTAATATTTGCTGTAACATTTGCAGTTAAAGTAAGAGAAACATATCCTGTGCTGTTACCAGTAGCAGTAAAAGACACAGAATTTGTTGATGTATAGTGTTTTCTAATCTTGGATGCTACTGTATATGTTGATAAATCAATAGCAGCATTAGAACTATTATAGGCAATAATGCTGCTATTTGTATATGTAGCACCTTGATCAATAATAAGATTTAATTTTGTAGCCATGAGTTTTTATCCCTGTTTCTCATATTTATAGTTTATGAAAGCAGAAATATATACGCTTGTCTCCGTTATGATTTGTTTCCTCAGCATATTCTTCAATCTCATACCCAAAAACTTCTGCAAGTTTTTCAATAAATTCTTTTGTCCAATCAAAGAATTCAATCAAGTCAACGAGAGGAAATTCTTTCAGTGTCTTATGAGGAATTCCTGGATTGACACGCCAGTAAGAACGACCACCGGGTGCTGTCAATCTATCGATCCATTCTACTTCTTGCAAAATCTTGTCATAAGGTCCAAAGTTGATAGAACCCAAAGCAAGGATTGCATCGAATTGCTTTTCTTTATTTTCTTGATAATACTCATAGATTCCTTGCTTGATATCTGCCTTATCATTATAAGGATCAATGCCTACAAACTCATATCCATCAAAGAATTTCTTATAGTCATTATACCCACAACCTACATCTAAGATATTCTTTGGGTTGTGTTCTTTTACTTTTCTAGAAAGAACCTCATGTCCTGTATGACTAAAGTCCTTTGTGTCACCTCTCCAATAGGTGCTAAAGTATTTGTCAAGAATCAATTTATGAACATCATGGGTAAAGTTCCACAACAATTCATCAGATGCTTCCTTGATTAATCCATAGATTTTCATAATTTAACTCCAGTTCAAATAGACGTCTATATCGTCTTTGCTAAAATCTTGTTCTATCTTACTGTATTCAATGCCAAGCAAATTGCTCAAGTTATAACTCGATGGTGTGTAGTATGATGGTTTAATATCAAGGAAGTCGTGAATACCCTTATTTTGATTTTCAATTGCCATGCCCATCAATTTAAAGTTTTTGTATTCTGAATAGTTAGGATAGGTAATATCGAACCCACCTGCTTTAACCCACCATCCAAGACATGCATCTGTGCCTCTCAAACACATAACAATAGGACATTCAGGCCATGTTTCCCTAATGAATTCTAGATTGTGTGCAAAATCATGTGACTTGATGATCCGCACACCTTTGCCTGAAAATGGTTTATCAAATTCTTTCTCAAGTTCTTCTTTAGAGAAAAGATGCATTGCATTAAAGTCATTACCATATTCCATACCAGGACCCCAATAGGCGCCTTGATGTCTCACATTACCTTCTTTGTATTCATTCTTATTGTCAGAATGATCTACGTCAGGACTATGCCACATTGTTCGGGCGACCGAGCTCCATTTGGAACCCGGTGCACCTGTGACAAAGATATACTTAAATTTACGCTCACTCATTTTAAAAGCTCTGGTTTATAAACTGTTTCAAATCCGAATCCTTCATTGGAGATCTTGACCAATGTCTTTAATTTCTTTTCAGTGATTTGTGTCTTTAACTTACCCATGACTAAAGTCAAATCTTTGCCAACAAACCAATCATAATCGCCAATATCTGCTTCAAATGCTTTCTTTGCTTCTAGGTTAGTCAACATGTATGCAACACCTTGGCGCAGTTTTTCTGCATTAGGATTGCCTTTGTTTACAAACAATGCTTTCTGCAAAACATCACGGTAATTCTTCATCAAAGCATAGGCTTCATAGAAATCACCTGACGGTTCGACTTTCCATCGATCTTTGTATACCTGAGCAAATGTCTTTACATTCTTAAAGTTATGATCATCTACAATCTTGCCTGTGTTAAAGTCATAGACTCCATGATTGAACCAATCAATCACTTCATTGAAACGAATTTTTTCTGCAAAGAATTTCTCATGTGCGACATAGGTCTCACGGATAGTATTCAACTCACCTCGCAGAAAAGCAAGGCGTGATTCTGATCCTGGCATACCTTTAACATAGATAATACGTTTCTTATAACAATCTAGATATGCAGTCACGTCTTTCTGAGGACCACAGACCAACATAATGATTGCCATCATGTCAGGATTGACGCCTGAGTTGTGTGCCATACGAATCTTGTCTTTCTCAATATCAACTGTCTTGTTTCTTGTGACAATGGTATTAAGGCTCATAGTCGCAATTGGTTCATAATCTGCATAGTTGTAGTCGACCCTATCAACCAAGAAAGATTCAGCATTGCCACCATGAGCAACCATGATTGTCTTGTCATCAAAGCGCAGTTCATTATGGAACTTGTTGAATCCTGGGATATCATTGATACCTGGGATATGCTCAACAATAAACTTCTCTTTCATTGCTTCAGACATATGCTTTGCGAAGATCGCAGCCCATACAGATGTTCCGGCACCTGGACTCTGTGGAACAATTAGACGATAATCAGCCATTGCTGCTGTTGCAGACAACATAAGGGCAAAGATTGATGCTAAAATTCTCATGTGTAGTTCACCTTTATTTTACTGTAGAAAATGCCGTATATCATTGCGCCGGCTGTTGCAACAAGCAATGATACACTCACTGGTCTCATTATAATATCAGACCAATCAAATAATGTCAAGTATTGATATAACAATTTTTCGATTCTGTCACTCAAGACAAATCCTATGATGAAAGCTGCACGACTCATCTTGAGATATTTTAAAGAAAGTCCTAGCAATGTGCATAGAATTATCATCAAGTAATCTTCAGCGTATCCTGTATACTGAACACAGCTCCAAACAATTAAAGCGACAAGTGACCAGAACCAAATATCGATTGGGATAAGAAATATCTTGACAATGTATCGAATAGTGATTATACTAATGATGTAGGTTAGAAATAAGGATGCTTGATATGAATACTGTAAAGTGTCAAAGAACATTGTATCTTTCAACAATGCCGGTGTGCCGAGTTCTATGCCTACTAAGACAAATAAACTCATAATGACAACTTCGAAAGGTGCTGCTGGTATACCAAACAATACTGTTGGAATATAACCTGTTGCTTTCTGTGAGTTGTTTGCTCCTTCACATCCTATAACACCTTTGATGTTTCCGTTACCAAAGGTTTCGTTCTTGTTTAATCCCACAGTGAAACTGTAAGACACCCAATCAGCAATAGCGCCACCAATTCCAGGGAGTATTCCGATAAAAGCTCCAATTGCTCCTCCTGCGAGCGATTCTTTCCAATGGATGAATGAATCTTTGATACCTTGAACGACTTGAGATTTATAGTTCTCTATCTCGAACTTTACTGTCTCATACTTGTTTATGTATAGTTCAATAAGTTCTGGGAAAGCAAGGACTCCGGCAAGGATCGGGATGATTTGGATTCCGTTGCCTAAGTAATCCCATCCGCCCGTCAGTCGTGCAGAACCTGTGTGAGGATCCTGTCCAATGAGTCCTAAGAAAATACCTAATCCTAAACTAAAGATACCTCTTGCCCAATAGTGATTTGAAACAAAACAGACAGACGCAAATGCCAAAAACATGAAAGCAAGCTGTTCTGGGATTCCAAAATACATGACTGCCGATGCATAGAATGGCAGGAACGAAAAGACAAGAATTCCCCAGATGAATCCATTGATTGCGGATGTTGTGATAGCAGCAGACAGTGCCCTTGCACCTTCGCCTTTCTTCGCCAATGGGAACCCGTCGACCATAGTAGCAGCAGACCCACCTGCACCTGGGACGTTAAGCATGACTGACGAGAAAGAATCACCTATAGTCGATGAGACAACAATTGCTGTTGTGAATACAACTAAAGTATAAGGGTCTGCTCTGAATACATCTATGAAAGAATAAATAGTAATAAGAGCTGTTGTTGCGCCAGCAACTGGAATCAATCCTATGATGAACCCATAGAAAGTTCCCGCAAGTAACCATAACAAATAAAATATCATATCAAAAATTCTGTCTTATTTCTTCATCACAAAATTCACGAGTATCATCATAGAAAGTAATTATTCTTTTATTTTTTAAATTATAAGGTAAAACATCAAACGGTGCCATGAATTGAAAATCATGCAGAATTACTGTATCGCATTTTTCAATATATTTATTAGTTTCTTTTGTATAGATATTCAAGTTAATAAGCTGTAAGTTTTTTAGTTTTGCAAAATCATCTTCTACAAACTGAAAACTAGGATGATTGTATAATAGATAGAATTGACAATTATAGAAATTTGAAAGAGCATATGCTATATCATAAGGTATAGTTGGGCTTATGAGACATACCTTTTTACATTCATCTATCTTTTCTAATATCTCATCAAACTTATAGATTCGAAGAAACACCTCAAATTTTTGTAGTTTTTTAAAAACATTCCCAATATCTTTTGGCCCACCCAGAGCAATCATGCAATTCTATTCCTCTTTCATTCGATGTATTAAAGATTGCTATATGTTGATCTTCTAAAAATTTTTGTTTTTCTATGTTATCAGGATATTCTGCACCAAAGTTATAGCTATACATAATACCTTTTGGATGATAATTTAACTTGCAAAAGTAAAACAAAAATTTGTCAAATGATTTAAATTTATAGTTTATCAACGTTTTGTTTTCTTCGTATATATTACAGACATAATTGAATTGATCTTTGTCCCAAGTCAAGAAAGAACTGTTCACATAACAATCACCTTTATGGTATGAATTGTATACTCTGTTAGGATCTGTCCAATAGCAGTATCCTATTCTAGGTTCTTTAAATTGATACTCATCAAAGTAAGGTTTTAAATCTTTTAAAATTAAAACGTCTAAATCTAAAAATGCATAAGGACCATCAAAAGGAAGATGTGTGAATAGATCCATTTTTACTAGAGTAAATACATTGGTATCAAAGTGTGGCAAATCTGTTATGTTTCCTACACAGATAGAACTATCTAAATAGGTATCATCATCTGTATAGCAATAAAATTTAAAGTCACCTGAATATGTTTTTTTAATAGATTTATACAACCTATTGACATATTTAGGACTATATTTTGTGCCCCATTTTAATGTAATAAATTTAACTATCATAGCCTAATGCATAATAATATTTTTTAGAGTTTCCAGAAAATATTACCCTTCTTGACCCACAAACAATTGGCTTTTTCATTTCACAAATTTCTAATAAATCTTCTTCACTATATATCTCATTTGTATTTACTATGTTTGGATAATAGATAAAGTTAGCACAAAAATATGGCATTGTATGTTTATATCTAAGGTATTTAAAAGGAACTAATAATTCTGTTTCTGGATATATCACAAGATCACAATCTTTAATGTGTTCTGAAAGATCATTGAAAATAGGATTTATATTATAATTTGTATAGTTGAATAGTCCTTTAAGATACTCTTCACTCATCACCATCATTTCACTATCATTGATAGTTATAAATTTTACCTCTGGATAACGATTTTGAATTCTTATCATATAGGTAATAGGAAGTTTTGCTCCTATCACGGCAACCTTTTTTAAATTAGTAGTATTTTTTAAAATAATATCAACACAGTGAGTATCTTTTGCAGCTACTACTGATCTGCTAGTTGTTCTTATTAAAATATATAACGCTTTTGCTATTGATGGTATACGAATTTTTTCAAATAGGTCGCCATAGACTTCATCCAAATCTCGTCCAAATATCCCTTGACCAATCTCTAGCTTCATGTAGTTCTACTCCCCTCCCATGGGATGTATTGTATAAGACGATTGAATAATCTTTTCTATAAGCATAAGCATCTTTATCTTCATCATCTGCGCCATCACAGTATGAATATACTATTTTTTCTGGATGATAGTGCAATTCATTTCTCATACCCTGAAATAAAAAGAAATCTAAGTCACCAAATTTTAATTCTATTATTTGTTTATTATCATAGTAAAAATCTATGATATGTTTTAGTTGATTATCTTTCCATGTTACAAAAGAACTATTTACCCAATTCCATCCAAATTTAGATAATAAACTTCCTGCAGTCACATTACTCCAATAATTCTTGATAAACCGACCTTCAGTGAAATTATATGAAGAAAGATATGGATATAAATCATTAATGATGAGTATGTCTAAATCAAGTAACACAAAATTGCCAGACATCTTAATTATGTCTGGGTCAAATAGGAATATTTTTTCTACAGTAAAACATTGTGTAGGATCGGGTCTTAATTCTTGAATATCTCTAATATGAATTTCAGTATTTATGCCTACTGCATTGTCAGTGAAACAATAGAAGTTAAACTCGCCGGTATACGCATTTTTTAGATTTGCGTATAATCGATTAACATACTCGGGACCATATTTGGTTCCCCATTTTAAAGTGATGAAATTAACGACCATGATCAATATCTACTGTGTATTAGTCAAACCAAGCTATAATATAAAGCATGTTGAGAATCTCTACAACATGTGTAATAAGTATTTATCTCATGAATTTAAGTTCATTTGTCTTACGGATACAAAACAGAAGACAGATTTTCCAATTACATTTATTGATATCAATCACTATGAACTAGATACCTGGTGGAACAAAGTTCTCATTTTCTCAAAAGATATATCTAGTGATGGAATCAATCTATACTTTGACTTAGATGTTTTGTTTACAGATAACATTGATTTCTTGATTAAAGACCCACATGATGATCTTTATGTTGTAGATACTGTATGGAAAAACAAAAAGTTTTTTGAATTGAATAAGGATAAAGATGCTTTCACAGGATACGGCAATTCATCTGTAATGCTCTGGCAAGGAAATAATTTTGATTACTTAACAGAAATGCTTTTACTTGATCCGTTCAAGCATACTGCAGAACATTTTGGTGATGATACATTTATTAGCATGTGGGGAAACTGCAGATACCTCGACCGCAGAATCATCCCACATAATTTTACAAATAGTTCAACCTACTTAGTTGTTGATCCTTGCATCTATATCAATCATAAGGTCAATCACAGTTGATGTCTGCAACCATATCTTCCCATAAATTCTTATCATAGATAACATAACTCATAGTCAACCGTGGTGTGCGAGTTCTCGCACAATGCCAATAAAGTTTCTCAGGTTCCTTCCACTGATCACCAAAATATCCAACCTTACAGTTCCAGCCTGACTGATCTTTGAATACGTTTAACTTATTGTTGTTGTGGTCCCAATTTTCAAACTCGCCATCAGCACCCGGATTGCATGAGAGAACAATATTGTATCCAGGAGCATTTCCGTTGTGATGCCATCCGATATATCCCCCTGCAGGATAATACATCTGAAGCGCATTGTTTCTTGCGCCAAAGAAATCCATTAATTTATTATTGGTGTCATGTGAGCGCTGTTTTACTTCTTTGTTATCATAATATGCTTGGTCATGTGCAAGTTCAATTCCCCATGAATTGTGTGGGAATCCGTATTTGTTTGGATCCTTCAATGCTTCTTGAAGATATGCCATAGAAGTTGCTTTTTCTGCCATATCCTTTATTACTACTTTTTTCATAGAAGGATTGAGACCAATACATGCTTCTAGGTCTGAATTATCTCGTGCAAAAAACCAATCGCTAAACTCAGTTAAAATCTGTAATAGATCCGGGTGGAGTTTGGATATTACCAACATAGACTTTTTCTCCTGGTATAGTATAATGATATATGATTTGTTCAAGTTCTTTGTAAGGAACGTTGTTTTCCTTATTTTCCTCTAATAGGTAAATAAAATTCCATTCTGTTCCGCCATTTGGGAAAAAGTCATGTTTTATTTTTTTGTATTCTTTTTGTTGTAACAGATACCAAATTGTGAATTGATCCCATGGTTTCATTTTAGGATCATACTGAGCAAATTGTGATTTACTCCAAGAACATTTTACTTGTTCTGCGTATAATTCATACCATTCATTGATCAATTTGATTGTTGGTTTCTTATTGTTGTATAGGATTACTCCCCCATGATATTGTAAATCATTATTATCATCAATGCGTCTAGTGTTAGAAACATGAGGAACAATCTTTGTAAACATAATATCATTTTTGTCTAAGATGTCAAATACATCTTTAATACGTTCTGATCTAATTTCTGTATCACTGTCCAAGTAAAGTGTCTTGTCATATGGCGTCTTTGCCATACCCCACATCTTTGCTCGTTTGTGGACCGGAATATTTGTGATGATATTATTAAAAAATTTGCGGTCATTATCTTGCAAAAATACTTCGTGAGTAAACAAAGTAATGTTTGCTTCTGGATAATGATCCCGCAATGAAATAGCAGAATTGACTGCTGCTTTATAATATGCCTTCGATAGCGAGGCAATATACACATAACCATTCATAATAAAAACTTTATAATTTAAGTGTTTGCTGTAGGATTAGCGATAGGATCTTCCATCATATGAAGCATTGCTGTATATACTTGAACTTCCATGATAGATGTAGCACGACGAATCTTATTTTTGATTTCACGGTTGGTAGAATTCTTCACAATATCCATATCAAATGCTTCTGCTTTTGCATTGAATAGCGTTTCTTTCTGCATACGTTCCATATCTATTTGGCGTCTGTTTGCAGTTTCTTCTTTACGTCTTATATGATTAGCTAAATCTTTTTCTAATTCACTATCTAAATATTCTATGCCAAATGTTTCTATAATCTCATCCCAATCAGGATTTGATCCGCCTTCTGGTACTGAAATTGATGCTGTTTGCATACGACCGTCATCATATCTAAACTTAGCAATAATGTTTATTTTTTCAGCACTGCCCCATCTAGGTGTTAAAATTTCTCTACTCATAATTAAGCTGTCCTCATCCATAACGATACTGTTGAAATAGTTGTTGTTGTTGCATCTAATGTATTACCCGTATATGTTCCAGAATATGAACCTGTATACGTTCCAGAATATGATCCTGTAAAGGAACCAACATATCCACCTGTAAATCCTCTACTGTATGTACCAGAATAAAACCCTGTATAATACCCTGTATATAAAGGACCAGCATATCCAACATAGTATGTTCTATATGATCCAGCATACGCTCCAGAATATGATCCTGTGAAGTAACCTGTATACGTACCAGTAAATGTTGTTTGATATGTTCCAGAATATGATCCTGTATAGCCACCTGAATATGATCCTGTATAACCTATAGCAGATATTGTATTTCTAGTATCACTAAATGCAGCACCTTGTGTTACCCATGTTCCACCTGAAACTGGTGCAGATGTTTGCACTGCGTATTTACCAATACCTGTAGAAACAATTTGGTTTCTAAAGCGTGCAGTTAATGTTTGAATTTCAGCATCAGACATTTCTTTAACAGAAACGGGTGAAGTAGAATTTATCTTTAAAGGACGTAAAGCTGAAGGAACAGAAGCAGGCGCAGTTTTTCTCCAGAGATATGTGACATTGGAAGCACCAGTATATGTAAAGTTAGATATTGTTGACTTTGCTACCCATGTTCCGCCAGTAGGTGATGATGGTGTTAGTGCATATGAACCTTGTCCGTTTGCAACAAGATTTGCAGTTGCAACTGTGATAGCATCAGCATTAAGATTTGTATCTGTTTGTTCTTTAAGACCTGAAATATATTCTATAGGACGAACTAATGAAGTTTCAGATGCAGATTGTAGATCTTGATAAAAAGTATAAGTTGTCGAAGTTACTGTTGTGCCTACGGGATGTGTTCCTGGTGCGCCAACATCATAATAAGTATCAGTAAATGTTCCTACAGAAGTTAATCCTGTAGTAGATGCAGGATTTACAGAAACTGTGCCTACACCTGTATCTGAAGCAGCAAATGTATTTAAAATCTGATATGTTGTGTAGTCATAATCAGTCCCAGACATCTGCTTAAGAGAAACAGGAGAAGTAGCATTAATTTTTAATTGCGCTGCCATGTTTTATTATTTCTCTTAAGAAAACGCTATATCACCATTAGCATAATAAACAACCAATCCTGTTCTATTATACCAAGTAGTGTTTGCTGAATTATATGCTAAAAATTGACCATTTGATACTGTAGAAACAGCAATGTCTGATAAGCCTGTTTTATTATACCAAGTAGTATTCGCCGCACTATATACTAAATATTGTGCATTAGATGCAGTAGTCACTGCTACATCTGAATGATCAGAAAATGTTAACTTAGTCGCAACAAGCGTATTAGATGATGCACTATTAACAGTTAATACTCTAAATGTGCTATTACCAGAATCTATCTGAACATTAGCTCCAAGACCTAATTTTGTTCTTGCACCAATAAATGTTGCATTTGAATTGAAAGTAATATTAGCTGTAAGAGCAGTCGTTCCGCCATAGAAGTTATTTGAATAAACTGCGTTTGCTGTCCATGAGCCGCTAATAGCAGCATTGCCTGTAGCAGTATTAGAGTTTGTTGTAACCACTTTATTTGTCAAAGCATCTGCAATGATGTTTGTTTTGGTTACCCAACCCCCAAAGGAATCGGTTGTTGTATCAACATTTGCTACTGTTATAGTCATTTACTGATCTTCTCTAAAATTTGCGAAAGCATGTTTTTGACATCTGACATTTCTTCTCTAAGTGTATTTATATCAGATTCTTTACGTTTTTCTGCTTCACGTTTGAGTTTGTAAGCTTGAAGTCCACTGTTGTCTACATTTACTATAGCGCCAAGATTATCTTCTTGTCTTACAAACCCATCTGTAGGTAATAGTTTTTTTTTCATCATTTCTGTAATGCTATCGCTCTCAAATCATTTACTCTAGGAATATTTACACGATCAGAAGAAGTATACACCAACTTAATAGAAAAGTATTTGAATGATTGCATTCTTGACCCTCTAGCGTTATAATATTCTATAACGTTTGCTGTTGGTGAACTTTGTGGATTCAAGTATGCAGTATTTATTACTGTTGGAATAACTGCTTCTAGATAGTGCCCAAATTCACTGCTAGAAAATGCAGTCAAGTTTTGAGCAGAACCACCTTGTGCAGACGAAAGTTGTAATGACGAAGATGATGCATTTACAACATACCAATATGTATTGTTTGCTGTAGTAGTTGTGAAACTTCCGATAGTAATACCTGTGTTGCCAGCGGCAGTATAATACTTGACTACTTGATTGTTTACAAATAAATTATTTGTTAATGCAATAGTATCATTTGTATTTGATACAGCAGTGAGTCCATTGAAAGGCTCTGTTGTAAGAACACCAGCAGGAACACCAAATTCATATTCTATATAATCGTCTAGTTTACCTTGGGTACTTGTTACTGCATCGCCATCATTCAAATATGTTAGTTTTGTCCAAAGTTTAGAATCAAATGATTCTGGATCATCTGCTGATTGGAATTTAGCATATGCTGTAATATCAGAATTTACTGGACGATATGCAGTTATTGCTACTTTCAAATCTTCAGCATCTTGTCCATCTGCAAGAACAACCTTTTTAGAGATATATTTTGCAATAGCATTTCCGTAAGTAAACTGCTCATTTGTTAAATCATTATTAATAATATTTTCAATATAGAATGATGATTTTCTTCTTAAGTCAATTACAGGAGAAACAAGCGAGTCATTTGTTGTAAGATTTATTTGAATTTTTGCAGATTTTGCTGAACTTAGATATGCAACTTCATTCGACTTACTCATCACAATGCGTTCTTTATCTAGTAACTCATTCATTCCTTCATTTGTTACAGTTTTCCAAGAACTATCAAAATTATAACTTGTATCAGTTCCTTTTACCGAAAAATCAAGTTTTGTATTTTGAGGTGTCATTGTAGCAAATTTAGGTGTGATTACGTGATACTTCATGTTGTCTACAGATGCAACATTTGCAGAGGCAATCAATGTATTTGACGCACCAGCGTATGCTAATGATGTATTTGAATATGGTTGAACTCTATGAATTTGAATTCTTTCAGATCCTGCAACATTAGAAAACCCACCATTTTTTGAACTATCAAGGATAATTGTTCCTGTAGTATCATCATAGTATTGAACAATACCAAAAGGTGCTAGTGCATTTGTATTAGCAACTGTTGCATTAGATGAATATACAACATCACCGACGGTAATTGATGCTGAAGAATAATTCTTTGTGACGCCAGTCAATGTTAGATATTCGTCTGCTTCATTGTTCAATACTGCTGTACCAGAACTTGATACAAATCTTGCTCTGTATAATCTAAATTTAATATCTTCTGATTGATATGCAGTCCATGATGCTCTGTTTGCTGAAACAAACAACACACCGTCATATGGATTCTTATATACTTGTTCATTAGTGAATACATCAAATCCACCAACAGTCGATGTCCAGATCAAGTAATCAGGTGAATGTGCTTCTGGTTCAATAACAAATGCATAGTCAGTACCTGAACTTAGATAAATTGGATGATCAAATTCAAATGTAGTTGCAGTTTGTCCTGTATCTGAAACGTTTACTTCAGAAGCTAATAGTGTTGCATTTCCAAGAATTTGTGAGAAATCGGGAATACCTGCAGTCAACGGAACCAAGAATATTGAAATTCCTTTGTCGGTTGATTTTGATTTAAAATAAAGATCAATTTTAGAAACAAAATGTCCTGCACTATCGCTTGGAACCGTGACCATGAATGACTGTGCAATAGGATCACCTTTATCGCCAGTACCATCACCAACACTATAACTACCGGGAACGTAATCAGGAGCTGGATCAGGAATAAAGTCAACATGAGAAGATTTTGTTACAACTGTATTAACAATTTTACCTTGTTGTGTAAAGATTTTAGGATTTACTGTTGTAAGAGTAGATGCTTGTTTTGTTACCGCAATACCTGAAGCATGGAATGTGCCCATTGATTTTGTAAGAATAGCATCTTTACCTGTGATAAGATTATCAACATCACAGATCATAAATCTTCTATCACCTGCTCTAAATGTTTTTTCAGGAATTGTAACAATACCTGCAACACAACCTGAGGAATTTGCGACTAACGTAGTTCCTTTTGGCGCAGTAGTTGTAACGATTTCTTTTGCTTTTTTGTCGTAGGTAAAATTCTTTAATTCTACAGATAGTGTTCCAGGTGCAACATATGCATCTAGGTTAACATCATCCATGAATACATGGAGTTTTGTATTAGGTCTTAGATTTTTAGAATAGAAAGCAACATCGATTGATCTAATATAGTCAACCTGTGAAACATCTACCACTGCATTAGTCAACGTCTTTGTTTCAGAAGAAGAACCAATTGAAATTTTTGTTATGTCTTGTGAATTAGTAGTTGTAGTAGTTGTTTCAGTTGTTATGTTTGTCCCGCCAGAAACATTTGTAGAAACAGATGCTTGTGTTTGTGTTGACTGTGAACTTTGTTTTCCAAATACTTGAGCGTTAAGTGCCCCTGCAGCCATAAGATCTTGCAAAGGAGATGCCATATCAATTGTTGTATTGATTGCTGGAAGATTTGTTTCGTCTGTAAAGATGTCTGCTTCTGGCGATAGAAAAACAGAACCATTCCATGTCCAATATTTCTCAGTACATGCTCTATAGTTTGTTGCATAAGGATTTGCTGCAAATTGCTCATGGTTATAAGCCAACATAACATAGGGACCTTTTACAGCAATAGACAATGCGTTTGATGATTCTGCAGCATTGTATTGAAAATCAATAAAGTGATTTTTAAATCCTGGACGAGAAATAGAATGTGCTGGATCAATAGCATGTCTATATTCTGCGTTATTTACATCACCTAAATTGTGGCTGTTGAAAGGTTCTGCAAAGATTCCATTCTTAAATCTATCAATTCCTGATGCATCAGGAATTGACATATCTTTTGCTTGTTTTTCAAGCGTTGTAAGAACAGTATAATATTCTAATCTATTAATTCTGTTTTCTAGAACGCCGATATCACGCATTGTATAGCGGCGGTTAGATGTTAATACAATGCTTGTTGCAAGGTCTTGTCTATTTGCATCTGCTGCTTCTCTCATTGTAAGAGATGGGAATGGAGGAACAAATGTTTCAGCAATAACAGTCGCTTCAGAATTATTCAAAGGTTTCTTTGGATAAATTTCTGGAACGCCAGATGTATATGTGAATTGACCGGTTGTGCCTAACAAGAGAAGATCACGACGACCTAGATAATACTCATAGTCGGCAGTCATGTTTGAATCTGCTTCAGCATGGTATTGACCATAGGTGCTGATTGACCATGTATTAGCATTTGAAGTTGCTGGATTGATTGTGATAAGAGTATTTGCAAAATCTGTATTTGCAATAGAATTAGCAGTTGCTACTTTTATTGGTCTAAAATCAATACAGTTTCTTAGATCATATGTTGTGTTTGCTGTCTTTGATTTATACAAAGGAATTTCTGCAACACTGATGGTTGTGCTATTTGATGTAATTCCATCATTACTAATAGGATAAGAATCAACAGAATAATATCCAATACCAGAAGAAGTATCTGTTACAAGATGGTCGAGATCAACAAGAATTTTAGTTGATCCTGTAATGTTTGTTTTGAACGCAGGTTTTACAGTTAGTGTTGCAAGATCATAACTATCATCTCTTTGTCCATTATCAAAATTAAACCATGCGCTTCTATCTGAAGTTGTATTTGCATAAGTTGTTCCTACCCAGATATTATTGATCTTAATAACATCAGGAATACCTAAACACCATGGACCATTAGATGTTGTTATATTATTAGAACAATCAATCTTAACAAGACGACTTTTACTTACAGTTTTTGCTGATTGAACTGCCGGTGATTTTGCAACGGGATATTGTGCATAAACAGTATTACCTGAACCAGAATCGAATGTAATGCCTGTGCTTACAGTAAATGTATTTGATGTTGCATTTACAGAAAGCATTGAATCTGTAAGATTCAAAATAGAACCATCTTGATAATATCTTTGGTATGTGTTTGCGACTGAATTTACGGTTGCGGCTGGAGTAACATACATAGAAGTATTTGATGCAATTCCACCTACTGTATAGATTGCAGGTGTTCCTGCTGTAGTATTTGAGATACGAATTGTATCGCCAACCTTAAATGATGTTTCAAATGTTGTTGAACTACCTGTAACAAAAGATGCAGTGCTGTTTGATGCTGTTGAGTTTACAGTAGAATAGACATTAACCGTTCCAGCAAGATTTGCAGAATAGCTATTTGCTGTAAGAATGACTTGGTAATCTCTTGATGAGGTATTATATAGTTGCTCTGCACCTGCTGCACCCAAACCGCCAGCTAATGTAAACGACATAAACCCGTTAGAGTTTAATGTAGATGATGTTGTTTTTCTATAATAGAATGTTGTATCACGAGTTGGTGCGCTCAATGATTTGACAGCCTTATAACCTGTATCAAAGATCATAGGTGTAAAGGTAGAATCGTAAATAACAGCTTTGCTAGATTCAAGAACAAGATCTGCTTTGAATTTACTATATCCACCAGTTCCTGCACTATACATGCTCTTTACATCATCTTTAAATGCTTTACCAACATTCATACGAATATTAAAGATATAAACATAGTATTGAGCACCTGCAGTGCCTTTTGTTCCGTCATAGTGCAATACAGATTTGATATTTGCATAACCAACAATGTTTCCTGTAACGCCACCAGAAAGACCTTCACGATCAGTGATTGCAGACTGTGCTGCATCATACAGAATAACTTCACCAAGCTTATCAAAATTCATAGCACCTAGTACTTCTTTACAGTATACATAGTTGCCATAGTTTGCTGTTAGAATTTTATTTTGTTGAATAGCGGTTGTTGATGCTCTTTCAGCATTTGCTGTTCTTGTTCCAATCAATTCTACACGACGACCTTTGACATATGAGATGCCAGGTGATGCATTATAGACAAACAAAGCAGCGTTTGAACTGTGTGCTGTTGTTTCAACAGCATGAGGAACGACATTATAGTCGCCAGATTCTTCATATTTTTCTTTTGCTATCCTATCACCAAGAGATGCATATTGAGCATCTGCTGCTGAAATAACAGCTGCGCCATTATCAAATTCAACAATTGGGAAGAAGTCTTTATTTGTTGTATCTGTTTTTGATTTTACAACCAATGTAGGAACAAGTTTTAATCTATGAGCACCGGGTGCATTATAGTTTGAAGACCCATTAGCATTATCATTCAATGATGTGTCTTGATATTCTGTTACAATTGATTCTGTAGTTTCAAACCCAACCAAAGAATTATTAGCAGCAGATGTATATTTGTTAACAATGACAAGCTGTTTGTCTACTTTTTGAATGAATCCTTTTTGGTAAATTTGCCCATCAGTAACAGATACGAGATATCCTTGACCAACAGCAGCATTTGCTGTAGTATTGGTTGTGAATACGCTAATAGTTGATAGAATATTTGTATTTGAAAGTTGTCCGATTGGGTTTTGATTTGCTGAATAAACATAGAGCGTATCACCATTAGCAAATGATGTAACGTCATTATTTGAACCGTCTTTACCTGTATACAGATATCTAACATAGATAACATTTGTATCTGGATAATTTGATTGGAATCCTGCAACTGCTTTATAAATTCTTGCTCTTACTGCTGTGTTGCTGTTAACACCATTTGTCAATGTGTAAGTATCATTAAGATCACTCATACTTGTAAAGTATGTTGTATTTGAACTAAATGAATCTAATACTCTAACAAAATCTGCATTAGCAATCATCAATGGCGCACAGCCAGTTACTACCGAACCATCTTTAAAAACATGATCTGCAAATCTTGAAACTTGCAACTGCATCATTGTTTGAAGTTGTGTTAATTCTCTAGCTTGAACAGAAGTTGCTGGTCTAAAAAGAATACGATAATACTGTTTAGTTTCATCAAAATCATCGAAGTATTTTGACTCAAGCGTTGTAAGTGTAGAATTACTTAGAGAAACCATTTCTATTCCTTAGATAGTTAATATTAAATATGCTTGTTCAAAATCAGAATTAGATCTTGTGATGGGTTCGATATTATCAATATACAAGATTGAACTTGTGAACGGTTGTATATCAGGATTATTTATACTTGTAATAGTACCAGTCGCAAAAGAATTTGCGCCAGATAATGTTTCAGAGGTATAACCATTTGAACTATATAAGAAAGTTCCTGTAATAGCAGATACTTTAACTACAGAGCTATTTGCAGAAACGACTGTGGCAAATGCTCCTGAAGTACCACCCGTTACTTTTTCATTTATTTGAAATGATCCACCAACACCACTAACATTTAAAGTTGTTAATGCATTAAATGTGTTTGCTCCATATGCTCTTGTAGTATACAGATAATGAACATTTGTTACAGCTGCAGATGTTAAATTCTTTGTTGCACCTTCATATGTATCAGATAAAGTTATTTTGGTTGTATTAGACGTTTTAATATAATATGTTGCATTGTTAACAAACCCAGTTAATGCAGCACCTGCTGCATCAGTTACATATGTTACAAGATCACCCGGCAACATATGTGTATTTGCATTTGCAATAGAAATAGTATCATCTGTATTAGATATTCCAGCAGTTACAGAAAACGATGCAAAAGTATTTGGTGCTGTAAACTTATAAGGGTATGAGATGATTCCTGCTTGTCTGAAAGTTACATTTGTTGTAATAGAATTAGATTCAGTATTATTAAACAATAAAGAAACCCCAACATGGAAACATCCAAGTTCAGTCGCAGCATCATATCCGTGACCACCCTTAGGTGGAATTATTGCACGAACAGTTGCATTTGATCCGTATGAAGGATTAGCAATGACTAAAACATTTGCATAAGAATAATTAGAACCTGAATTGAGAATATCTACAGTTTCAACAAAATAAGAACCAGAAGATGTATTAACGGTGCAAACTGCTTTTGCCCCAGTACCATCACCTGTAATTTTAATTTGTGGTGCTATTCTATATTCTGAAGTTAAATCTAGTGCAGGAGAATTTAAAAGATTAGCTGTATATACAAAATGTCCTAAACTATTAACAATATAGTTTGAAATAGTTGTTAGTGAACCTTCACCCGTCCCTGTTGAAATATAAAATCCAGAATCATTATAAAAGAAATTATCAGGAGAAAGAGAACTAGATGAATCTATTCTAAAAATAGAATTACTAATTACTTCTGCAACCGAACCAGTGATATAGCCAAGATATCCTGTTCCTACTGTTTCAATAACAAGAATATCAATAGCGCCATTAGATGCAGCTGAAGAAACTGTAGAATTTGCGTCTATTGGCATAAATGAAGATGTTGAAAACTTTGTGTTATTAGCTGTACCAATAGAATACATATATTTCCAAATATATCCATCTGCTGTTTGAAATTTGTTTGTAGAAATAGTTGTTGGCTCTACAGTTGATTCTGCGCCATTATTATTATAAAGACATTTATATACGTTTTCTGAACCGTTAACTACATAAAATTCTTTAGAAAAAAGATTTTCATCAGTATCATCATATTGAGCATAGACAGTGCCAGAATTCCAAAAATGTCTGTCAATAAGATTTGATACATCTGATGATTTAATTCTTTTACCAAGAATCATCTCACGATGAAAATTGTTAATATATTCAGTTGTATCTAATGCTGTATCTGGACTATTTTCATCTGTCCATTGTGTATGTTTTGACAAGGCAAAATAATAGATATTGCTGCTCAATTCTGCTTGAACGGCATTAGCAATTTTTCTAGAAAAATTTCTTGTAACAATTTTAGACATTATTAATTAACCTATTATGGGAATGCTTGAGTATTGTTAGCATAATATACTTTAAGCGCTGTTGCTGTTGTTACAACATTTGATCCGTTGAGTGTAATCTGGTTAGCAGTAACTACTGTATTCATTGTTGAGTTAGTTGAAGTAAACATATGAGTGGCGTTCATATATGTATTTGAGCCAACATAAACGCCCGCTGTACCAACATTAGATGTAACTGTTCCGTTAGCAACACTCAATCCTGTAGAAGTAACAGTCGCATTGATAGTCGAGTTACCTGCAAAGTGTGTTGTAGAAGTCAAGTATACATTTGCACCGACAGCTGCTGCTGTTGTATTGATAGTAACACTAGTTGTTGTGATAGATGTAGCATTAATTGTGCTTGCAAGAAAATAACCATTTGACATAGTAATATTTGCTTGCTGTGTTGAGTTGCCCCAACTATGTGAGTTTGTCCAATTGTATGCATAAAGAACGTTTGCGCCAACGACTGACGAGTCAGCCCAATACATCGATGTTCCATTAGATGCAAGCAACTGGTTAACTGTACCAAATCTATTGTTTGCATAGATTACAGAATTGTTTTGGAAGTAAACATTAGATGTTGTTGTTGAGTTACCAAAGTAAATATTTGCGCCAGTGAAGTTGATATTTGCGCTTGCTGCAACATAAGATGCCGCAGCAATGCCACCAAGATATGATGCATTGTTTGCGCTCAGTGAAGTGCCTGTAAATACCGTAGAATTCACTGTAGCATTAACAGAACTGTTACCTATCAAGATTGTTGTTGTATTTGAAACAACACCTGTCGCTGTTGCATTGACAGTTCCAATAGAAATCTGTGAGGTATTTACAACAGTATTAGTTGTTGTAAATGAAGCAGCGTTCATTGTGCCAGTATGATAGGCACCAGAATTATTTGCGATAAATGCATTGTTTACATTATATGCACCAGCAGTGATAACTGTATTTACAGTTGAGTTACCAACGAAGAATGCTGAAGTATTTGATTGAACATTTGCTCCAACAT
>Ga0214919_10004425_pt1 | contig 20572 bp, 43 predicted proteins | sample LL1503_MetaG_FD_177994 | JGI IMG/M metagenome (GOLD analysis project Ga0214919, IMG submission 177994) | Freshwater microbial communities from Lake Lanier, Atlanta, Georgia, United States - LL-1503 | ecosystem: Environmental > Aquatic > Freshwater > Lake | place: USA: Georgia | collected... | reverse complement strand
CAAAAAGAAAGGCAAGTAATTATGTCCGCTAAAGGCGAAATGTACAAGTCCAAGGGTGCTATGAAAAAGCATGAAAAAGGCGAAAGCAAAAAAGATAAGATGATGGAATATGGTAAGCCAATGAAGAAGGCTAAGAAAAAGAAATAGATGACAACAGCAGCAACCGTCATTGATAGGACGTTGCGGCAACTACTGTCTGGAACGGTGGAGGCTCGTAACAAACTTGTCTCCACCATTACCAGCGGTGACACAAGTGTTACTGTCACATATGCTTTGGAAGGGTTGCGTGTCGGACAAGTATTCGAAATAGATTCAGAACTGTTTTACATTTGGGCTGCCGATAGCGGAACCAAAGCACTAACTGTAGAACGTGGCTATAACGGGACCACTGCTGCAGCCCACACTGCTGGCGCAATTGTTACCATCAACCCACGGTTCCCTAGAGCACAATGTTTAGAAGCACTTGCTGATGAAGTAACCGATTTGTCTGCACCAATGAACGGGCTGTTCCAAATCAAAACCGCTGACATCGATTACAACGGTTCAGATGTGATGATTAACTTAACAGGCATTACAAACATTATCGACTTGCTTACAGTGTCAGTCAGATATATGACAACCGATTACCCAATAGCCCGCAAAGTTCGCCTCATCCGCGACCTGCCAACAGATGACTTCGCTTCAGGATTTGCTTTACGTTTCGACCAAGGAGTATTCCCTGGCAGGCTCCGTATTGTTTATAAAGCAGCCTATGTGAAACCATCCACAGAATCAGTTGATGTCAATAGCACAGGTGGTGTACAGGATTCTGTTACAGACATTTTGGCTTTGGGTACACAGATTCGTTTGATGTCACCACGCGAAGTGAAACGCAACTTCACCGAATCACAAGGTGACACACGACGTTCGGACGAAGTTGCTGTTGGTGCTGTAGGAAACAGTTTCAGCCAGTTGCAACGTTTGCGTCGTGACCGTATTCAGGCAGAAGCATCAAGACTTTCGAGGGCGTACCCAACTTTTCTATCGAAGGATTAAACGGTGGCAGATAACCTTTTGCGTTTCACCGATTCGTTCTTTAAACCGCCGCCACGTTTCTTTGGTGGGGCAACTAGCACTTCTTTAGTACCAGACATTTTCCCTGTTGCTATTAACGGCAGACCATTTCTCATCGACCAGAAATCTAATCAGTTCACTAGAGGTTTTGAGCCGCGTGTCCGTGATTCTGTTGACCAGTCAACTAGCCCTGGTGAGGCTGCTATTAACCCTCAAGGGTTGTGGCGTAGAGGTGAAACGTCTTGGCATTATGGTGCAGGTCAAAAGTATGCGGATACTGCTGAAGCACAGGATTACAGATTTTTTTCGTCTAAAGGTGTGAACCCTTGGACTAAGGGTCAGGTGACTTTGTTAAACACGGTTAAGGAGTCGCGTACTTCTGCGAACACCAACTTGTTGATTGCTGCTACCGATGTAGAGGTTTACATTGTTGATGGTTCTTCGGTTCTGTATTCGACTGACCCATATGCAACATCACCAACATGGACTGCTGTAACAGGTTTGCCTGCTTTAACTCCGCGTGACATGGCTACCGATGGAACAAACATCTATTTGACATACGCTGGTTTAACTAGCAGTTTCGGGTTGTGGAAAGTCAACGCAGCACACACAGCATCAAACGTTGCTTACGGTCACCAACTTTATTTTGTTGACTTCGTTAAAGGACATCTCATTGTTAGCGGTGACAGCGCGGCAAGTTACGCTACAGACCTGTACTATGACCCAGCAGGCAACATCGCAGGTGATGACTACGCCCATCCGATAGCCACATGGAACTGGGTAAGTTTCGCTGCAGGACAAAACGCCATTTACGCTGCAGGATATGCAGGTACCCGTGGTGCAATCTACAAAATCACTATTACCTCAGCAGGTGTCCTCGACCAACCTGTTGTCGCATTGGAACTACCATCAGGTGAAATACCTTTGGTTGTTTACGGATACCTTGGCGCAATACTTATCGGAACAAACAAAGGTGTACGTTACGCAACCACGGACTCAGCATCGAACCTTGTAGCAGGTGCACTTATCCCCACCACTGGTAACGTGGTTTCTTTCACAGCCGACGAACGATATGTGTGGTTTAACTGGTCACAATACGATGGCACCTCTACAGGTTTAGGACGTTTAGACCTTTCAACTTTCATTTCTACAAACACACCAGCCCATGCTTCAGACCTGATGTTGACCTCGACAGCGAACGTTTTGGCTGTAGCAACCTTCAACAACAAACGTATCTTCTCTGTATCAGGTGACGGCATCTATGTTGAGGACTCAGCGAACCTTGTTACTACAGCAGAACTGACCACAGGCACCTACCGTTGGGGTATCCCTGACCGCAAGTTCGTAGCCAAATTTGATATTCGTTCCACACCCCTCTACGGGACAATCACCCCATCAATCTCATTGGACTCTGGCACATACCAGTCGATGACACCACACGACTTGGCTTTGGCTACAGAATCAGTGGCAACAGGACCACAATCCAAGTTCATTGAAGCACGTTTCAAACTGGACTTCACACGCTACTCAGCCCTTGTCGGACCAACCTTAACCCGATGGATGGCAAGAGCATATGCCACCCCAGCCCGAAGCCAAGTATTCAGGGTGCCTATTTTGATGCATCACCGTTTGCGTGTCCATGACACCGAATACTATTTTGATGTCGAAACAGAACTTCAAGCATTAAGGGACTTGGTTACTAACCCGCGTGTGATAAACTACCAAGAAAATACTGAAACATATTCGGTAGTTATGGAAGATTTAGAATTTCAGGTGATTGACGGATACCAGTCCAACTGGGACCTTGAAGGCACCTGCACTGTTACAATGCGTTCAGTACAAGATTAGGAGCAGAAATGGCATACGCAACGAGAAGGTCTTACGCTGGTGCGGCACCTGCTTGTACCCTGACCAACTCCATTACTGCTGGTGACACTTCTGCTTTGCTCACTGGCGATGTAACGAACTGGACGACCACTGCTTCAGGTCCGTTCTTTATGGTTATTGACCCAGGTCTTAGCACCGAAGAAAAAGTTTTGGTGGCAGCACGTACGGGTTCTTCGTTGTCAAGTATTACTCGCGGTCAGGATGGTACTACTGCTGCTTCTCATGCTGCTGGTGCTACTTGTTACCCAGTTTTTACTGCTACTGACGCTGACCAAGCAAACAAGGTTGCTTCTACTCTCACAACCAAGGGCGATGTTCTTGTTACTGATGGTTCGGCGTTGAATCGTTTGCCTGTTGGTACCAACGGTTCGATTCTTAATGCTGATTCGACTGCAACTAATGGTGTTGCGTGGTTGGCTGCTGGTACTTCTGGGTATGTGTTGACTTCTGCTGGTGCGGGTAATGCACTAACATGGGCTACGGCAGCGTCACCTTCGGATTCAGACCAAAACGTTATTGCAGTTCAAATCTTTAGTTAAGGAGCATCATGGCAACATTTACGAAAAAGAAACTATCGGGTTCTACTGATGGTATGGGTATCAAGGTTACTGGTACGTCTACTGCTGCGACGGTAACAGTTCACACTTGTTACACAACGGTTACTACTGCTGGTTTGTTTGATGAGATTTGGATGTATGCAAACAATACTTCTTCTTCGGCTGTGAAACTCACGTTGGAGTGGGGTACTGCTACGGCTGCTGATGGGAATATCGAGTTGACGATTGCGGCTGAGTCGGGTTTGGTTCTTGTTGTTCCTGGTCTTATTTTGCAGAACACGAAGGTTGTGAAGGCGTTTGCTGCTACTGCTGATGTGATTCTTCTTACTGGCTACGTTAACCAGATTTCGTAGGGTCGAAGCATGGTGCTTCGTTACGATACTCGGTCACGGGTTGGTCAGTCTGTAAAGAATTGGATTAATCCATCTGTAACTGTTGAGTATCTGATTGTTGCTGCTGGTGGCGGTGGTGGTGCAGATGATGCTGCTGGTGGTGGTGCGGGTGGTTATCGTTCTTCGGTTATTGGCGAATCAACTGGTGGTGGCGGAACTTTAGAAAATCGTTCTGCTATCAGTGTTGGTGCTGGTTCATACACGGTTGTTGTTGGTGCTGGCGGTGCTGGTGCAGTTAATGTTGGCAGGGGTACTGTTGGTAGCGACTCCTCGTTTGTTTCAATCACGTCTACTGGCGGTGGCGGTGGCGGCGGTGGTGATTTAGGTGCAGGTATTGGTGGTGCAGGTGGTTCTGGTGGTGGTGGTGCAGGCGGTGGCAACGCTTTTGCTGGTGGTGCTGCCTCTCCCGCTGGTCAAGGTTTTGGTGGTGGTCTAACAACTGGTACTGGTAGTGGTTATGGTGGTGCTGGTGGTGGTGGTGCTAGCGCAGTCGGTGCAAATCAGGGTGTAAGTGGTGTTGGTGGCGCAGGTGGTGCAGGTTTGGCATCATCAATCACAGGCAGTTCAGTGACCCGTGCAGGCGGTGGTGGTGGTGGTGCAAGAAATACTGCTGGTGCTGGTGGTACAGGCGGTGGTGGTGCAGGCTCAGTGACAACTGCCAGCCCGACAGCAGGAACAGCAAATACTGGCGGTGGCGGTGGCGGTGCAGGAAATGACTACGGTGCTTCACAGTCTGGTACTGGTGGTGCTGGCGGTTCAGGTATCGTGATTTTCCGTTACCTTACTTCAGAAGCATCCTCAGCAGGTATCTCGGTGAGTGGTGGAACTATTACTTCTTCGGGTGGGTACACGATTCATTCGTTTACTTCGACTGGTAACACGACTGTGACGGTAGCGTAATGCGTAGTAGAACAAAAGTTTCACAGTATGTGAACGCAAATCCTCGTTACAAGTTGCAACAAACTTTTAATGGTGGTATCGAGTCGTATGTTTCTGTTGCTGGCGTGTTTTATAAGGTTCACACTTTTAGTGCGACTGGTACTTTGTCGTTTGGTTCGCAGGCTGTTGTTGATGTAGATTATTTAATTGTTGCAGGTGGTGGTGCGGGTGGCAACTCTACTGGTGGTGGTGGTGGTGCAGGAGGAATGCGCACAGGCACACAATCTTTTCTACCTGGTTCTTACACAGTCACGGTTGGTGCGGGTGGCAGCGGAACTGCCGTAGACAACACAAGTCAAGCGAACAACGGTTCGGATTCTGTTTTTGGTTCCGTCACTTCCACTGGTGGTGGTGGTGGTGGAAACCGTGATGGTTCATTCAACGCTGGTCGCACAGGTGGTTCATCTGGCGGTGGTGGTGGGTTTGATAGTGCTGGTTCTGCTGTAGCAGGTACGGCAGGTCAAGGTAATGCTGGTGGTGCTAGTTGGGGACCATCCGCGGCTGCACAATCCGCAGGTGGCGGTGGTGGTGGTGCAGGTGCGGCTGGCGGCAACGGTGCGGCTTTGTTGGGTGGCAACGGTGGTGCTGGTTTAGCATCTTCAATCACGGGGGCTTCAGTAACATACGCAGCAGGTGGCGGTGCGGGAGCGCACGGTACTGCTGGTACTGGCGGTTCAAGCATCGGTGGTAATGGTGCTGTAGGAACAGGTACACCTACTAGTGGTTCAGCAAATACTGGTTCAGGTGGCGGTGGCATTGGTCAGCGTTCTGCTCCTTGGGTGGCTGGCAGCGGCGGTTCAGGTATTGTTGTTTTTCGTTATCTTACAGCAAATGCAACAGGTTTAACAATTACGGCTACAGGTGGTAGTTCGTCTACTTCGGGTGATTACACGGTTTGGTCGTTTACGGCTACTGGTACGGTGACTGTTACGGTGGCGGCTCCTTCGTTAGTGAACGCAGAGTATTTGGTTGTCGCAGGTGGAGCAGCAGGCGGAACCGACAGAGGCGGTGGTGGTGGTGCTGGTGGCATGCTCACAGGCACACAATCTTTAACAGCAGGCACTTCATATACCGTTACTGTTGGCGCAGGCGGTACAGGGGTTGTTGCTGGTCGTGGTAATGCTGGTTCTAGTTCCGTTTTTAGTGCTATTACTTCGTCTGGCGGAGGTGGAGGCGGAGGACAATCTTTTTCATCTGGTGCTGCTGGCAACGGCGGTTCAGGTGGAGGTGGTGGTGCAGGAAACAATAACAGTGGTTCTGCTGGAACTGGCACTAGCGGTCAAGGCAACGCTGGCGGCGCAGGTTCTGGTGGTGCAAACCCAAGTAATGCTGGTGGCGGTGGCGGCGGCGCAAGTTCTGGAGGTTCTGCTGGTAGCGGTTCTAACGGTGGTGCAGGCGGTGCTGGAACAGCATCATCAATTACTGGTTCATCTGTAACCTACGCTGGTGGTGGTGGTGGTAGTGCTTTTAACGAAAGTACTGGCACTGCTGGTGCTGGAGGTTCGGGCGGTGGTGGTACTGGAGGAACATCTAATAACGCAACTGCTGGTACAGCCAATCTTGGTGGTGGTGGTGGTGGTGGTTCAGGCAACTCCAGTGGTGCTACTTCTGGTGCTGGCGGTTCAGGAATTGTTATTATTAGATACCCAATCGGATAGGAAAAAGACATGGCACATTTCGCAGAAATAGATTCAAACAACAAAGTCCTACGAGTAATCGTTGTAGCAGACGAACACGAAGCCAACGGCGCAGAGTGGTGCAACAAACTACTTGGTGGCACATGGGTTCAAACCAGTTACACAAATCGTATTCGCAAACAGTACGCAGGTGTTGGCTACGCATACGATGCTGTCAAAGACCAGTTCGTAGCACCACAACCGTTTGCATCATGGTCGTTGGATGCCAACAATGATTGGCAAGCACCAACACCAAAACCTGAAGGTGACTACATGTGGGATGAAGAAACATTGGCGTGGGTCGAAGTAACCGTTGGCTGATATTTGCGCCAGTAGCAATACTCGCACTGTTCGCACCATCCGCTAACGCTGAACCGATAGCAGGACTACAAACCACCTACTACGTCATTGACTCTGTACCACCAACACGGTCAGAACACATGTATACCGTTTGCGGTAGTGAAGTGGAAAACAACATCAACCGCTCCTACGACGGTGAACCATACCTAGATTGCACAGGCGACTTGTTCATGGTTCACATGACAGGCTTTATCGAAATACCTGAACATGACACGATTGAGTTTTGGTTGGCATCAGATGACGGTGGCATCATCAACATTGACGGCAACGAATGGGGCGACTGGTGGGACCAGGGTTGCACTTGGATGGAGTCAGGACAGATAGACATTAGTGCAGGCAGCCAGCCACTAGACTTGTGGATGTACGAAAACGGCGGGGGAACGTGCATACTTTTGGCTTGGAACATTGATGGTCAGGGATTTGAGATAGTTCCCGATGAAGCGTTCACCACCGATAGCCAAGTATCGGTTACGACCACAACCGATATTCCAGTAACAACTATTCAGGAGACAACAACAACATGGACCACCACAACTTCTTCCACGACTACAACGACGACCACTTCTACTATTGCACCCTCTACGACTGTGGATGTACCACCAAACTTGACTACTACGACACTTCAAATAATCGCCACAATCCCAGTAGAGCCAACAATGCCAGAGCCGCCAGCAACGGTTCCTCTACCACAAATAGAGCCACCAGCCATGCCAGAGATACCACCCCTCGTACTACCAGAGATTGAAACAAATTTACCAGAAACATTAGAACTCCCACCTGACGTTGTGGACACAATGCCATTCCCTGTGGACACATACCCTACTGTTTATCCGCGCGATACGCTACCGTTTGTCGAAGACCCACCAGACACCATGCCTCTGCCACTAGACATGCCCTCAGACGCACCAGAAACGCTTGACACGCTCCCACCAGCCATAATCGCAGAATTACCACCCGAAGTCGTACAAGCCCTCCTAGACGCTGGCGACAGTGACGTTCCCCTCACAGAAGAACAGTTCACCGCCGTTGTAGACACAATCTCAAACCTTGCCCCCGAAGAAGCAGTAGCACTTATCACCCAAATCCTTGCCACCGCAGTAACAGCCGACCAAGCCACAGCCCTAGCCACCAACCCTGACGTGTTGGCTGTCATCACCTCGGACCAAGCAGAAGAAATCTTTGCCACCATCGAAGTCGCACAACTAGATGAGACACAGATAGCCGAACTCACAGCCGCAGTCCAAGCAGCCCCAACCAAAGTCCGTAAAGCCTTTGAAAAAACCATCAACATTTTCGGCGGATTTGACGATTACGTGCCAACAGGTTCCAACATCCCTGTAGGGGAAAGACGAACCCTTATCGCCATCGCAGCAGGGACAACCCTCACAGCAGCAGGTAGTAAGATAAAACGGAAATGAAACGCCTCACTGACTTACTCAAAGACAACGCATGGACATACGCAGGCACAGGCTTAGTCCTCATCACCCTGTCAGGTCCTACCTTAAGACAGGCTATATGGGTGGTTGGTGTATCATTAGTGTTACACGCAGCATTAACTCTCAGCACAAAGGAATCAGAATGAAAAAAGCACAAGACATCCTCGGTCGTATCGTGGCAGTGTTCCTGTCCTCAGCATTGGCTATCGTTGGTGGTAGTGCTGTGATTGCTCCTGAACTAGAGATTTGGAAGTCGGCTGTGCTTGCTGGTTTTGCTGCTTGTGCAACAGTGGTACAGAAACTTGCTCAGGCATCGCTTGATGGCAAACTTACAATGGAAGAAATCAACAGCGCGTTCGGCGCAAAATCTGAGAAGTAATGCGTAAGCCTGTTTGGGAAACAAAAAACCCTGCCAAAAAATCTGAGAAACTGTCCCCAAAGAAGAAGGCTGCTGCGAAGGCTTCGGCTAAAGCGGCTGGTCGCCCGTACCCAAACTTGGTTGACAACATGAACGCTGCTAAAAAGAAAAAGTAATGGCTAAGACTGCTGCGTGGCAACGCAAAGAAGGCAAGAATCCTACTGGCGGTTTGAACGCTAAAGGTCGTGCGTCTGCTAAAGCACAAGGTATGAATCTGAAACCACCTGTGTCAGCAAAGCAGGCAGCGAAGTCACCTAAAGATGCTGCTCGTCGAAAATCGTTTTGTGCAAGAATGGGTGGTATGCCTGGACCTATGAAAGATTCTCAAGGTAGACCGACACGTAAAGCATTGGCGTTGCGAAAGTGGGATTGCTAGTGACTTACCCTGTTGTACCAGTAAAACTTTGTGACCATCTAAAGAATGCTGTTCCAGGCAAACTAGCCGCAGACAAACTACGCAAAACTGTTGGTGGTACGTTGCATCATTGTGCTGCTGATGCTTGGGAGGCAATGGTTGATGCTGCTGATAAGGCTGGTATCAAACTGACACCGACTTCAGCAGGCGACACATATCGCACACTCGAATCACAAACCAAAGCATTCTTTCAGCGGTACCAACTTGAATCAACAGGTAACCCTGATACCCGCACCTTTGAAGGCAAACTTTGGTACCTGAAAAAAGGTCAAGCCTGCCTTGCAACACCAGGAAAATCGCAACACAACATGGGTATCGCAGTCGATGTGGCTTCAGCATCAGGACCTAGACTTGCATGGATGTTAGCCAATGAACATCTGTTTGGCTTCTCGCATGAGGTTCAGTCAGAGCCTTGGCACATAAGATTTACACAAGGAAACCAAGTTCCTCCTGCGGTTGCGGCATTTCTCGCTGCGAAAGTAGTATGACATGGATTCTGGTTGGGCTACTGTTCTCGCTGCTGCTGTTGCTGGTACTTTCGGTCTGCTAACAGTCCTTGTTGCTAGGTTCGCCAAAGAAAACCGTGACGACCACGCTGTAGTTCAAGGGATTTTGAGGGGCATGCATAAAACGATTTACCGTACCGAAGACAAGATAGATAAGGTGAATGACAAACTTTCAGGGCATCTAGAAAACCACCAAAAGTAACCGAAACACAGTTGAAGGGTCGGCTATATTTGCTGGTCCCATGACACGCGAAACGTTATACACAATCCGCAAATTCCTTGTAACAGCAAGGGTTTCCCGCCCAGAAGAAGACGAGTTCTTTACCGCACTCAGAGCGTTAGACCGTCTGATAGTTGAGGATGCTAAAACTCTCCAGATGGCTGGAAGTTCACTAGACTAAACCCATGTCCCAACAAGACTGGCTCACCTGCCCCGACTGCAATATCAGTTGGTTGTATGCCGAAGGCAAGTACTGTGCGATTTGTAAAGAACGAGGGGAACATGACACCGAACCCAATTACGAAGACTGAACCACCAATGGTGTTGGTCAACTGGGCTGACACACATCTCTCAGACGGTGGCTGGCAAGACATGGACGATTATGAGGATGACGGGGAATGTATTGTTGCGAGCGTAGGTTTCTTGGTTGCTGTTGGTGATGCAGGTTCGAAGAAAGACCACGTGAATTTATGGCAGACGTTATGTAAGGGCGAGGGTATTCACGCTATTCATATTCCTGCTGGAATGGTTCGTTCAATAAAAATCTTGGGATAGTCCTTGACATGGGTATCACACCCGTGTATGGTGATACATGAAGGAACCACTACGAAAGGGAACACATGCAAATCACACGTTACCGCATTACCAAACCAACCCACGGCGAACAAGACTGGTTAGACATACGCTTCTGGGATAAGCAGAAACGTAAACGAGTATCAGCGTCAGCAGTAGCCGCAATCTACGGGCTACATCCATTCGTGCCAGCAGACAAATATGCTGCGGAACTGTTAGGTGATATACCCCCTGCACCTATCCCTCCGAACCCTGCAATGGAACGCGGTAACCGTTTAGAACCGTTCGTATTGGAATGGGCTAGAGATAAAACAGGTATCGATTACATCACCCCTGAAGAAATGTTTGTTGCAGAAACAGATGATGGTGCGCGGATGATTTCCACTTTGGACGGTTTCTACGAATCAGACACCGAACGTAAGGTGTTGGAAATTAAAACGATGAACCGTGAATGGCAAGGTGAACTACCTGACTACTGGCGTATTCAAGGTATTCAACAAGCCATCTGTTCTGACGTAAGACAGATTACGTGGGCTGTGTTCGACTCAACAATGGTGTTGTACATCTATCAGCAAACCATCAGCGATGGTGAGATTAAAGAACACTGTGAGAAGGTTGCCAAATGGTTGACCGCAATTGATTTGGGTATGACCCCTGAAGGAGTCCATTGGTCTTATGAAACTATTACCGCTCGTTACCAGAAGCCTGCACCTACGTCTATTGAACTTCCGTCTACGGCTAAGGAGTTGGTTGCACAACTGAAGCATGTGAAGTCAGAACTAAAAGCGTACGGTGAAATTGAGGACAGGTTGAAAGCAGAACTGTGCGATTTGATTGGACCGAACGAAGTTGCTACTGTCGATGGAACAATCATTGCAACATGGAAGGGTAAGTCGTGGGCTTCGTTGGATATTAAATCGTTGAAGATGAATGAGCCTGCTCTTGCAGAAAAATATAGTAAGCAAGTAACCAATAGAACGCTTCTCTTGAAAGGGGAACGAGTATGAAACTAGATGAAATCCTTGGCGCATACGGTGTGCCAGACAAATCACTTGTAGGTAAATTACCTAAAGGTGGAATCCAACTTGACTTCGTAGGTCATGCTGATGTAACCAAAATGCTTATCGAAATTGACAGCGAATGGACATGGGAACCAACAGCATTTGACGTGAACGGTTTACCTGCGTACCGTGTAGAGAACGGCATGGCACACATGGCAGGCTGGCTCACAGTGCAAGGTGTACGCCGTCTCGGTATCGGCTCGGTAGCACACAACAAACCTGACCTACTCAAAGAACTGGTATCAGATTTTATTCGTAACTCTGCTATGCGTTTCGGTATCTGCTTGTCGTTGTGGACGAAACAAGAATGGGATAACCATGCACCAGTAGTGGCAACACCAGCACCCAAAGTGGTCAAAGCAGAACCTGTTGGTGACGCACCGCTATCACAAGAACAGATTGAACAGTTCATTGCCGCTTGCGAAAAGGCAGGGTTCACCCCTGAAGTGGTTGCCGACAATGCGAAAGTGAACTGGGGCAAAGGTGCAATCATATTGAACAGTCATCTTCCGTTGTTGCGTTCAGCGTTCAACGATTTGAAATCATTTAAGGAAGGCGCATAATGGCGGCAACACGCACCGTAGACCCTGCGGGTATCTATCGTTCGACGAAGATGGTGTCTCTTAGGTTGACCACCATTCAGATGGAACACATTGTGAAACTTTGTGAGAAGCGTGGTGTGTCACGCAGTCTTTTGTTTCGACAGTTGCTTGCCGAGGAAATGTCCCGTGTCTAAAGAACGTGCTAAAGGCACGAACTTCGAGACGTTCATAGTGAACTATCTGAAAGAAATCTATCCCCATGTTGAGCGTCGTTCGTTGAATGGTGCTTTAGATAAGGGCGACATCACAGGTACCGACCCACGTTTAGTTTGGGAATGTAAGAACCATAAGACGTTGAACTTCTCAGGCTGGTTACATGAGGCTGAGGTTGAACGCATTAACGCTGGTGCTGAGATTGGGATTGTGGTTGCGAAGCGTCGCAGTTACGGTAATCCTGCTGACCAGTATGCGGTCTTAAGGTTGGATGAGTTGTTAAAACTATTAAAGAAAGCAGGCTACTAATGGACATTGACTGGAAAGAAATTGCCACAGCATTAGTTGAAGCCAACTATGAACAAGACGCACAACAGATGAACCGTGCGGTGGAAGCATACGAGGAAGCAGTACGCAATGGATGACATCACCCGTGAACTATACGAATGTTTAATGGAACGCATCTACGGTACGAAACGTCCAGTTGATTGGATGGGTGCAACACCGCGTGAACGTGACGCAATGGACGCATACATCAACCGTGGGTATGAATCACAGAAACCTATAGTTGAACGCACTGTAGATGGCATCGAGTGATTGAACGCACCGAAGGGTATGCACCGTCACATGACATCAATCCGCATGACTTCACAAAAGATTTAGCGTTCGGACATGAAGGCGAAGAGATTGTTAAAACATTTCTTGCTGACTTAAGTAACGGTTCGTTCGAAGTGAAGTACGACAGGTATCGCAATGGTCGTATCTTTGTTGAGTTTGAACAGAACCCGCACAATACTGGATGGAAACCGTCAGGTATCGCTGTGACAAAGGCACGGTGGTGGGTGTATTTGTTTTCGCCATCAGCGTTTGTTATAATAGAAACCAGCAGGTTACGCCGTTACATCAAGGCAAACATTCAACATCTGCCAGAGCGCATCGCAGCGCAAACATCCGACAACCCAGCGAAAGGTTTTCTTATATACCCAGAGCAAGTGAAGGAGTTGATGTCACTATCCGCCTACGATTAGGAGAATAAATTGTTGAAACGTATCATCACAAGTTTTATAAGTTTGATTGCTTTAGGGGCAACGGTAGCAGTAGCCGAACAACCATCTGCCGAAGGGACACCATCATCGACAGTAAACATTCGCAATGTAAGGGAAGCCACACCACCAGTTCCACCAACCGCTTTACAGGGGCAGTGGTGGGGGTTAGCACGGCAGGTTGGTTGGGCTGAAAAAGATTTACCGATATTAGATTTCGTTATTAACAGAGAGAGCAGAGGGGATAACACAGCATGGAACAAACAAGACCCTTGGGGTGGGAGCCGTTGCATCCTTCAGATAAACGGGTCATGGACGAAGTGGCTACGCGCACAAGACATCCTTCAACGACCAGCAGACCTATTCAACCCAACAGTCTGCCTTACGGCAGGGCTTGCCATCCATCAGTATGGGATGGACAGATACGGGTGGGGTTGGAATCCTTGGGCGATACCAGCACCCTGATAGCATGACATTATGAAGGGACGTACAGCGACACGATGGTTTTGTGACCGTTGTGGCATGACATTAAACACGTATGTCCGTGTATCTGAACCCCCAACACACGTGTGTATTAGTGCAGAAGACAACAGAACATCATCCAGAATACAACCAATGAAAGAGAAGGTAGGTAAATGAATAACATCACCATCGTAGGGAACTGCGGTAAACCAATCGAACTGAAATACGGTGCGAACGGTAAAGCAATCGGCAACTTCACTGTTGCCACAACATCAGGCAAAGATGACAAGAAGCAAACAACATGGCATAACGTCACCGTGTTTGGTGACATGGCAGAAACTGCAGCGTCTTCTATTGAGAAGGGTTCCCGTGTAATTGTGGTAGGGAAATTAGACATCTCATCGTATGAAAAGGATGGCAACAAAGTGTGGACAACCAAAATTCTCGCAGACGAAATCGGTTTGACGATGCGATTCAACGCTGTGTTCGCTGACAAGACTGAACGCAACCTCGCGATAGTTACAGAAAAGTTTGGTGCGGTGCCGTTTCTTGGGAATGATTCATTCTAATGGACATTATGATGCTTGATTTCGACCAGTGGTTGGAGATTGGTATGCGAGCAGGGTTTGTTTCCCCACCTGTATGCCATACACATGACGGTGTACCTATGTCTATTACAGAGGAAGCAGATTTTATGGAAGGGCAAGACCCTTGTCTGCATGTGATGCGATGCTATGAATCTAAAGAGATGAAAGAAGCAGTGGAAGCAAACAGTTTTTTGATGATAGAAATGAGGAATCCGTTTCGTGGACAATTCGACTGACGGTGCAGAGGTACTCACCGAAGCATACGATTTGATTACAGGTGCCAGACATGACGAGTACGCTCACCCATTAGAGGACTATACGCAGACCCGCAACATTTTTGAGGGGCTGACAGGTGTGTCTTTAACTGTTGAGCAAGCCATACTATTCATGGTGAGTGTTAAGTTGTCGCGTCTTAGGACAGCATTGGAAGCAGGTAGGTGGTCACATGACACTGTTGTTGATGTGGCTGGGTATGTTGGGTGTTTGGCTATGGTGAAAGAAAAACTGTGGAACAAATAACTAAGTTGCGTTGCAACAAATGTGGGTTTACAGTGAAACTTGATAAGCAAAGACTGGTCGGCTGTGGCTGTGACCCTGACGCACCAAGTTGGATTGCGTTGGAGAAGACTGGACGATTATTAAAAATGTCTGACGCGAACTATGATGTGATGGAAACCCATGCGTGACACTGGGAAACCTTCTCCGTGTCCGTGTGTTGGTGAACTGATAACAAGGGAGATACAGTGTGGCAAATATGAAGAAGACGAAGACGACTGAAGAAATTATTGCTGACTTAAGAAAGCAAGTACAGCAGTTACAAGAGTTGATAAGCCAGTTGAAGGGTGACATGGCTTCTATTAAAAGGGAACTAAACCGATGACAGCATTAAAGTATTTAGCATGGTTTGATGATGCAGTGTGCAAAGGCATGGATGGCAACATCTTTTTCCCTGACACACCCACAGGTATCTCGACCAAAGGTATCTTCACCGATGCACAAGCAGTGTGTAAGGGTTGTTCTGTGAAGAAGCAGTGTCTCGCGTTTGCTATGGAAGCAGAAGAGTTTGAGCAACGTCGCTATGGTGTGTGGGGTGGAAAAACCCCTGCCGAGCGTTCAGTACTTCGTTGGGGAAATTGAAAAGCCCCACTCAACGCTAGGGAAGGGGAAACCTTTGCGGAATGGGGCAGTTCAGGTCTTAGTCTAACATGGTTTTGTTTATTTTGCTCACCTTGTAATCTGCCAGTTTGTAAAGCAGGCTGTTGTCGGCTGTTGCTTGGGCGCATTCGGCGGTACGGAACTTGCAGGCTTTGTTGATGTCACGGGTGAAAGCGTGTTTGCGTTCTGTGCCACGCCACCACCCGTACTCTTTGCCTACCACTAGTCGGACTACTACATACAGGTATCGGGGGGTGTGTTGTAATGCCTGCTGTTTTTTGGTGTCTTGTCGTTGCCAGTTCCAGTAGCGGTAACGACTGGCTGGTGTTCTCAACTGTTTTCGTATTCGTTGAGTTCATGTATTAAGACAGTCCAACCCCAACGCTTACGTAGCACCTCGACTACCTCTCGTGCTGTAGGTTCGTTCGTTATCCATGTGTTGATGAAGTCATCTATGATGTCGTTGCTAGTTTCCATGAGCGTCCTTGTTCATGTGTGCTAAACCTTCAGCAAGTTTTTTGCAGTTCTCTTCTTCGCCTTCAATGAAGTGGCTGTCGCCTGTGTACCCATTCAACCACTCGCCTGACAGCCAGTTGAAGATTGTTCCCTGTGTGTAATGTTCTTCTTCTTCTTCGGTGTTGTGATACCACTCGCCCAACTCTGTGTCAAACGTGATGATGAAGTGATGTAGTTTTGCGTTCTCTTTTGCTTGTTCTTGTGCGCTCATTTGATTCCCTTTCCTAGTTGCCATTTGTAACGGTTACGGATTGCTTGCTCACGCTCAATCTTTTTTAGATACTGTCTTGTCGCTATGGTGTATCCGACTGCGAACCATATGATTGCTATTGCGTAGTTCATTTCGTTTCTCCTGTTCTATCGTTCGGTGTGTTCTCTTCTACCTGAATATCTATAACCTCGCCACCTCGTTCTTTGGCTAAGTCGTACTCTCCTGCTCTCCACTTTTCTTCTGCTTCTTCGGGCGTTTCTGCGTCAATGAAGTAGGTGGTAAGAGTTTCCTCTACAACATTGACCAAGTATTCTTTGGTGGTCATTGTGTTACCGCTTGTTTCATACCCTGCTCAATCAACCACTGCGCCTGATTTAACTGCTCAAGCATCGCGATAGTTTGCATAGGTTGTAACTCGCCTGTCCTGATACCTTCCGATAGCAAGAACCGTAAGTCCTCAAACTGGCGTATGATTTCTGTTCTGATAGTTTCTGTTGTCATTGCTGTTCTCCTTTGTTGTTGGTTGTTTGTTTTATATTGAAGTGTGTATCTCAAACTCATCTTTGTTCATGTAATCAAACACATCTCTTGCTACATCCTCGGCATCGTCTTCGTCTTCTGCTTCAACACAAACTCTGCTGATAACCGTGACCAAGAACTCATCATCGTCATCAAACTCCTCTGTGTTTTCGCACCTGACAAACTGCTCTGTAAGCGCATCATCTTTGTATAGGTTCCACGCTTTCCAACAGTCTTCGTGTAGTTCCTCTTCAACTAGTTCAACATCATCAAACTCAAAGTCTCTTGCGGTGTACCAATCGCCGTAGAACTCTTGTTTCATTCGGGCTACTGCTTCCGCTTCTGACTTGGCGTGTATCTTTTCTAAGTTCCAAACTGACACCGAGTACTTGTTCATTCTTCTTCTCCCTTGATGTAGCCTTCGGGATACCATTCGTCACCACATTCAGCACAGGTATAGCCATCGGGGTATCCCTCTTCGTATGATGGCTGTGATGATGCTCCTTTGTTTCTTGGTTCGTTAGCGCATTGCAAACAAACTAACCCACCATCGTCTAATGCAATACCGATTACCCCATCTCCTGTTGGACAGTCTGTGTATGGGTTTTCATTGCCTTCGTTGTCTTCACACCCACACCAGTTGAATATCGCAACCTGTGTTTCGTGTGTTAGGTCAGCCATTTCGCCCCAACTGTAGGAGCGTTGGCTTGGGTCTGTGTCTTGCTTCATACTTGTACCCTCTCTGCTTGTTGTTTGTATTGCCTAATCTGACAGGCGTAATCCTGCCAAAACTTTTCTAATGGGTCACCCTTTACCAGTTTGGCGTTGCGGTCTGCCCGTTTCGCTTCTGCTTCGTATGCTTTGATTAGTGCGTTGATGTTGAGTTGTTTTGTTCGTGCCATGAGTTACGCCCAGTCGTGTGAGAGTGTGTAACCCCCACGATTTTCCACACCGTACAATGTCATTGACAAGTTGTGCACCAAGTGGTAGCCCAAGTCCATACCGCCACCACTCACCCTGATTGCTCGTTGCCCGTTGCGGTCATTCACCTTGTCACCCAATGCAAGTGCGCTTGTCCAAGTGATGTCAATGAGTTGCCCGTCTTCTACTGTCTTCAATGAGATGTCTTTAGATAGCCCCGAAGAAGAGACATGACGCAAGATTGTATAAACCTTTGGGTCTGTCTGTCCTGCGAATATCTCACGCAACCTCATTCTTGCAATTTCTCTGTCTAGTGCTAACTGCGTTTTCTTCGTTATCATTGTTGTTTCCCTTTCTTGTTTGGTGTGATGTCGTATGTTTCAAACATGATGCTCTTTCCGTTTGCAAGTTGGACGAAAAACGATGTACCTAATTCGTCCACTGCTGTGTCGGTGATTGTCCCAGTCTGCCCACAGTATGCGTGGAACTGATTGGTGACTGTCACCTTTTGTCCTACTTCCATTGCTGGTTCCCTTCGTTGATGTGATATGTCTAACCGTAGTACGAATACTATGGGATGTCAAGGATTACTTTTCATCGTGGGTGTCGGGGACTTGAACCCCGATGTCTGCCAGTCACCCGACTTACTTGTTACCCGTTGGTAACTTTCATACCGTCCGCCTGATGCCACGCTTCACCCTCACCCATAACGGGCTTCACCTTGTAATCTAAATTACCGTAACGCTGGCGAGCGTCCACTATCTCCACCTCAAAACATAACGCCGACCCTGCCACCTGTAACAATGCAGTTTTGCCAATGTTCTGTGCTAGTTCTTGTGCGGTAGCCATCAGTTGCCTTCCTCAAGTTCCAATTCTTTTATAGTCACACAGTCACGGCAGATGAACCCGTCGTGACCGTTACCTGCTGTTGTCCAAGGTGCGTTTTCGTAACGGTAAATCTCCGCCATTTCGCTATTGTCGCCACAGTTGTTGCAATAATAAACCTTCATTGGTTGCCCCTTTGTAGGTTATTTATTGCGGATAAAATTGTTTCTAAAGATTGCAATGGCAAGGTAATCCCTTGTGGATATTTCATCCAAGCGAACTCTATGCCGAGTGCATCCATTATTTTGTTTATAGTTTCTATTTCGTCTATCTGCATTACTTGCCCCATTTCTCGCCCATTTGGGCAATGATTGTGTTTGTAGATACATTGCGTAGGACTATTTGACCTGTAGCCCATGTCCCTTGATACCTTTTCGCTTTGTTGAGAACTCTAAACATTGCCGAGAACATCGCTTCAATGTCGTTTATATCGGCGAACCTTAGTGTTCGTAGGTAGCGTCCCTTTCGGGCTGTCACTTCGTATATGTTCATTTGTTGCCCCTTTCATAGTTGTTTATTGTGATGAGTTTGCCAAGATATACCCCTGTCATAAAAATACCTGCAAGGCATATAAAGATTACAAACTCTTTATAGTCGTTGATAAATTGTATTACTCTCATTATTTCCCCGTTTCTTTTATTGGATTTACAGCGTCCCAATTCAATGTCAAAAGATTTTGTAATGCTTCGGCTGTCAATGTCTCTTCAATGTTCAATCTGTTGTTGGCTCTTCCAACTAAAATGTAGCAATGTATCTTTTCTAAAGTTAGTTCTTCCATTATTTCCCCGTCCTCGTTTTGGTGTCCGATAAGTGTCCGATATTTTGTCATTTTTGCCCTTTCGTTGTTTGTTTATTATCGTCCCTAGTCCCGATTGAACGGGCACGCCCAAGACGCTAGGGGTACGGACTAGAGTCCGCAAGCCTTCAAGAATATTTCTTCGTTGAATCTTGGGTTATCTTCCTGTAGTTTCTTCGCCAAACAATACGCCACGCCCGTTGTATAGCCCCCGCCTAAGTTGTTGGCTAGTGTCTCCGTGCGGATACCCACTGACAAAACTTGCGCGATTAGTTGATAGTCTTTTCTTGTCATTCTTTGCCCCTATCTGTAGTAGTTGTTGTTATCCCTTACAAATACAACTATATCGGAGCGTGATACACTTGTCAAGTCATTTCTCAATATTCTTTTGATATATCACCAAACAATATCCTCATCACCAACACAGATACAACACGGTGAACCATCACCAAGAGAGATAGACGCAAAATGAAAACCATTCCCAGTAGGCGACCTCGCCCGTCACAAACTTTTTGCAGTGGTCATGCAATTTGTTTTGTTTTGGGTAGGTTGTTACTGGCAGGTAGGTTACTTGCAGGTAAGTTACTGTCAGGTAGTTTGGACGCTGGTATCTAACTAATCGGTCAATTAGATATAGGCGTGACTGGGGGTCTGCCGAGGACGGGTGGGGGTGGGGGGGTTGGTTAGTGGTGTGAGATGTTTTCACTCTTTTTGCGGGTGGCGTGTTGTCGTGTTTGGCGTGATACGTTTTGTGTTTGACCCATGCACTTGGAGGTAGGGGGTTGGGCTGTCTTACAGTTCAGGTTTGCCATACTTCTTTTTAGAGCATCGTTTATGTTTCTCCGCAGAAGACCAAATGTTCGGACTGGTTACACCTCTACAACCCGAGGGCAAGTCGCGTATGCGACGCGGCAGATTAGTAAAACTAAAAGTAACAAAAGACAAAACACAGTAATGCTCCCCCCACAGTTCGCCCACAAAAGGACAGGTCGCCGTAGCCAAGAATTCAAGCCGACACCAAAATATAAACATATGACGTTGTTCACGCTGCTCCCCCACATCAAGCATGGAGGTCGAACCACGTTCCCGTGGATAAGCCCCACACCACGCAAACGGTGCACAACCCTTGGTTGCCCAATCCTATTCATCTAGGGTGGGACTTGCTCGTTTGCTGTCTCCCGACAGGTGTGCAATGACAATACCACATGTCTGCTATTCTTGCAACATGG